>ERZ1684501.21-NODE-21-length-39740-cov-4602.398769_pt1 | contig 39740 bp, 41 predicted proteins | sample MGYA00580191_ERZ1684501 | MGnify/ENA primary metagenome ERZ1684501 (study PRJEB41475, sample SAMN08455322) | hot springs metagenome | biome: temperate mixed forest biome [ENVO:01000212]; feature: neutral hot spring [ENVO:00002181]; material: water | place: New... | reverse complement strand
GAGATAGTCATGGAGCAGGAAAAAATAAGGATAAAACTTAAGGCTTACGACCACAGGCTTCTTGACAAGTCTGCAAAGCAGATAATAGAGACCGTAAAGAGGACGGGAGGAGCGGTAAAGGGTCCTATCCCCCTTCCCACGAGAAAGAGAAGGTGGTGCGTTCTTCGTTCTCCCCACAAGTTTGACCAATCAAGGGAACACTTTGAAATAAGGGAGTTTTCAAGGATTATAGACATAGTCAGATTCACGCCCCAAACGATAGAAGCGCTTATGGGGATAAACCTTCCCGCTGGCGTTGATGTAGAAGTTAAGATGAGAGGTTAGTAAGATGCCGCTGGGATTGATAGGCGAAAAGGTAGGAATGACTCGCGTTTTTCTTAAAGACGGGACCGCTATTCCCGTAACCGTTATAAAGTTTCCTATAAACTACGTAGTTCAGGTAAAGTCCGTAAACACTAAGGACGGATACAACGCAATACAGGTTGGTGCTTACGAGGCAAAAGAAAAACACCTTACAAAACCCCTTATAGGCCATTTTAAGAAACACGGAGTTCCTCTCTTAAGAAGACTTTGGGAGTTTAGAGTAGAAAATCCCGAAGACTTTAAACCGGGACAACAGCTTAAAGTTGAAGACGTATTTAAACCCGGTGACCTCGTAGATGTCTGGGGTATTTCCAAAGGAAGGGGATTTGCTGGAGCTATGAAGAGATGGGACTTTGCAGGATTTCCAAAGTCCCACGGACACAGATACCACAGAGCAGTTGGTTCTATAGGACAAAGAACAGACCCGGGTAGGGTTTGGAAAGGAAAGAAAATGCCTGGACACTACGGAGCAAAGCCCGTAAGAGTGCAAGGGCTTTTTGTGGTTGACGTTCTTCCAGAAGAAAACGCAATTCTCGTAAAGGGTTCCGTTCCCGGACACAACAAGGGAATGGTTGTAGTTGAGCACTCAACAATAGCCTACAGAAAGAGCCAAAAGCTAAAGCAAAAGAGATATCAGTTTATAATTGAAAACCTCTTAAAAGAGCAACCGCAAGAAGTGGGGTCTGAATCATGAAGATAGGAGACGTTGAAGTAAGAGATGACGTTTTTAACGTAAAGGTTAAGAAGCACGTTCTTTGGGAAGTAGTAAAGTGGCAACTTGCTAAAAGAAGACAGGGAACTCACTCTACGAAAACGAGAGGGGAAGTAGCTTACTCTGGAAGAAAGATTCTTCCCCAAAAGGGAACGGGTAACGCAAGGCACGGAGAAAGGGGTGCAAACATCTTCGTAGGGGGTGGAGTAGCCCACGGTCCAAAACCCCGCGATTACGAATACAACCTTCCCAAAAAGGTTAGAAAACTTGGGCTTAAGATGGCTCTTTCGGACAAAGCCCAAAACAACGCTATTATCTTCGTAGATAAGATAGAGCTCGGAGAGGTGCCAAAAACCAAAGTCGCAATAGAGTTCTTAAAGAAACTTGGAGTAGAAAAAGAAAAGGTTCTTATAGTAATCCCAGAAAAGGACGAAGTGCTTTACAAATCTTTTAGAAATCTTCCTAATGTAGCCGTTCTTCTTCCAGAAGGACTCAATGTTTACGACGTATTGTGGGCTGACAAGCTAATAATCCAAAAGGATTGCCTTGACAGGATTTACAAGAAAGTGGAGGCGTAAGCTATGAGTCAGAGAAAGCCCTACGAAATAATCATAAGACCTATAATTACCGAAAAGTCTAACAGGTTAATGGAAGACTACAACAAGTATACCTTTGAGGTAGCTCTTGACGCTTCAAAGCCTGAGATAAAGTACGCTGTAGAAAAGCTCTTTGGTGTTAAAGTGAAGAAGGTCAACACGATGATAGTAAAACCAAAGAAAAAGAGGGTTTTGAATAAGTTCAGGCAGTACGGAAAGACTAAGAAGTGGAAGAAGGCGATAGTTACCTTAGAAAAAGGATATAAAATAGATATTCTTGAGTTTGTTCAGAAGTGAGGTGATTGGTTATGGGTGTTAGAAAGCTTAAGCCCGTTACTAACGGAACGAGGCACGCAGTTCTTTACGACTTTGAAGAGATAGAGAAATTAGTAAGAAAAGGAAAAGAGTTAGTTCTTCTAAAGAAAAATCAGGTAGAACCGGAAAAGTCCTTACTCAAGTGGTGGCACAGGGCAAAGGGTAGGTCTCGTCAAAGGGGAAACATTACCGCAAGACACAGAGGTGGAGGACACAAAAAACTTTACAGAATCATAGATTTTAAGAGGGACAAAAGCTTAGTTCCTGCAAAAGTCGTATCAATAGAGTACGACCCCTTTAGAAGTGCAAGAATATGCCTTCTTCACTACGCCGACGGTGAAAAGAGGTACATCATCTGGCCTGAGGGCTTAAAGGTTGGAGATACGGTGATGTCTATAAGCTACGAGGATGCGGAAGCGGGAAAGCCACTTCCAGAAATTAAGCCCGGAAACGCTATGCCCCTTAAATACATACCCGAAGGAACGATAATTCACAACATAGAGTTCAAACCCGGAAAAGGAGGACAAATCGCAAGGGCTGCAGGAACTTGGGCCCAAGTTTTGGGGCGTTCCACAAGACCCGGATATGTCCTCATTAAGATGCCCTCCGGTGAAGTGAGAATGATTCACGAAAGGTGTATGGCTACTATAGGAAGGGTTGGTCTTGCGGAACACGAGCTAGTTAAACTTGGAAAGGCTGGAAGGGCGAGATGGCTTGGATGGAGACCCCACACACGGGGAACCGCAATGAACGCCGTTGACCACCCCCACGGAGGAGGTGAGGGAAGAACCAGAGGTAAGCATCCCGAATCTCCTTGGGGATGGAAGACGAAAGGTTACAAGACGAGAAGGGGTAAAAAGTATTCCGATAAGTTCATCGTCCTCAGAAGAGATGGTAAGCCGTTATAAGGAGGCAGCTTAAGATGGGATTTAAAGGTGCGTGGAATAAAAGGAATAAGCTCATAGAAAATCCAGAGGAGTATTACAAGCTTTACAAAAAACTCCAAAGGGCTTACAAGCTCGTAAGGGAAGCTATAAAGAGATACGGTTCTTTTGAACTTCTAAAGGGTAGAAATTCCGCAAGGGAACTGGAAGAACTCCTTGAAGAAAAGAAAAAGGTAGTAGAAGCGCTAAAGAAACAAGTGAGAGAAGCTCACAAAGGGAAACCCCAAATAACCGAAGAAGACGAAAGGCTCAAAGAGCTTATCAGAGAGTTAAACAAGGCGGAAGCAGAGCTAAGGGCTGTAGAGATAATCCTAAACAGAGTAAAGAAGTACGAAGAGCTCTACGCACAGTTTAAGCAGATGACCGAGAAAAAGGCTTACGTTCATCCCAAGCTTTGGATGAGAATAAGGAAGATGAACGAAACGGGAGAAAGGAAGGTGGTAAAGACCTACTCAAGGGCTACTACTATAATCCCCGAGTTCGTAGGGCACACCATAGCGGTTCACAACGGAAAGACCTTCGTTCCCGTTTACATAACCCCCGACATGGTTGGGCACAAACTTGGAGAGTTTGCACCTACGAGAACCTTCAGAGGACACCCTGACAAGAGCAGCAAAGTAGTTAAGAAGAAGTGAGGTAAGAAGCCATGGGACAGATGAAAATAAAAGATAAATCCCAAAGGGAAGGATACAAACCCAATCAGGCTATAGCTATACTCCGATATGCTCACATTTCTCCGCTTAAGGCAAGACTCGTTTTAAGGCAGATTCAGGGTAAAGACGTTGGAGATGCTCTGTACCTTCTTAAGGTAATTCCCAAAAAAGCGGCAAGGATAGTGGAGAAACTCCTAAAGAGTGCGATAGCTAATGCGGAACAAAAGGGTTTAGACTTGGACAGACTATACATTAAGACAGCGGTAGCGGACAGAGGTCCTATATTCAAAAAGTGGATGCCCAGAGCTCACGGAAGAGCTACTCCCCTGAGAAAGAGACTTTCTCACATTACAATAATTTTAGAAGAAAGACCCAAAGGTAAGGAGGAAGAGTAAGTATGGGTCAGAAAACGCACCCGATAGGTTTTAGACTTGGAATTATTAAGGACTGGCCTTCTAAGTGGTATGCTCCCAAGAGGGATTACGCTAAGCTTCTGCACGAAGACCTAAAGATAAAGAAGTTCATAAAAGAAAGGTACAAGGTAGCTGGAGTTTCTAAGATTGAGATTGAGAGGATTGTTGATAAAGTTCGCGTAAAAATCCATACCGCAAGACCCGCTATAATCATAGGAAGAAAGGGACAGGAAGTAGAAAGGCTAAAAAGAACTTTAGAAACCATGCTTCCCGGAAAGGAGGTTACCGTTAGCGTGGTGGAAATCGCAGTTCCCGAACTTGACGCTCAGCTCGTAGCGGAAGACATAGCACTGCAAATAGAAAGACGGGTATCCCACAGAAGGGCTATGAAGAGGGCTATAGACAACGCTCTAAAGGCTGGAGCAAAGGGCGTAAAGGTGCAAGTGAAGGGAAGAATCGGAGGAGCAGAGCTCGCAAGAAAAGAGTGGTTCTTAGTAGGAAGGATGCCCCTGCAAACCCTGAGAGCTGACATAGACTACGGATTTGCAGTCGCTTACACCAAATACGGAGTTCTTAGCGTAAAGGTTTGGATTTACAAGGGAGACATTCTAAAAGGCGGAAAAGAGGAAATCCTTAAGAGGATTGAAGAGGAAATTATGAGAGCCGCTAAGGAGGAGGGTTAAGCCATGTACCTTCAGCCTAGGAAGGTTAAATGGAGAAAGCAAAGGAGAGGAAGTCTTAAAGGAAAGGCTTTTAGAGGAAATAAGCTTGCCTTTGGTGAATACGGAATACAGGCTTTAGACAGGGCTTGGCTTACCCAACAGCAAATAGAGGCGGTAAGAGTAGCTCTCGTCAGAAGCCTTAAAAAAGGAGCTAAAATCTGGATAAGGATATTCCCCGACAAGCCCTACACCAGAAAGCCTAACGAAGTTAGAATGGGTGGTGGAAAGGGAGACCCCGAAGGTTTCGTAGCGGTAGTTAAACCCGGTAGAATTCTCTTTGAGTTTACGGGAGTTCCAGAAGAAGTTGCCCAAGAAGCCTTTAAAATTGCCGCATCTAAGCTTCCCATTCCCGTAAGGCTCGTAAAGTACGGTGAGTTCACCTTCAAGTATTGAGGTGCCAAGAGATGATGTCCGAAAAGAAGAGAAAGGAATACCTTGCAGACCTTAGAAAAAAGTCCCTAAAGGAGCTTGAGGAGCTCCTTGACGAGCTAAAGATGGAGCTCCTTAGACTGCGCTTTAAAAAGCAAGTTCAAGGCTTGGAAAATCCTATGGAGATTAGAAAGCTAAAAAGGAATATAGCAAGGGTTTTAACGGTTATTAGGGAAAAACAGCTAAGAGGTGAAGGGCAATGACGGAGCAAAAGCAGGAAAAAAAGTGGCACGAAAAGAGAAAGCATCTCGTAGGTGTGGTAGTAAGCGATAAGATGGATAAAACTGTAGTTGTGAGAGTTGACAGAAAGGTCCCCCACCCCCTTTACGGAAAGCACATTATAAAAAGCAAGAAGTATTACGCTCACGACGAGCACAACGAGTGCAGAGTTGGTGACATCGTTATGATTAGGGAAACAAGGCCTCTTTCTAAAACCAAAAGGTGGGTAGTCGTAAAGATTCTCCAAAGGGCTAAGAGACCCGAAGAAGAGATAGCTAAGAAGCAACAGCAGCAGCAAGAACAGGAACAACAGCAAGGCTGATGCTCATCGCCGTTCCCCTTGACGACAACAACTTTTCTGAGAACGTAAAGCTTTGTAAAGAGCTCGGGGCAGACATCGTTGAGCTTAGAGTTGACCAGTTTTCTAATACTGAACCTTCTTACGTAAAAAGTCTCTTAGAGGAAGCAAAGGCCTTAGGTCTCAAGACTATACTTACCGTTCGCTCACCCCAAGAAGGTGGCAAAGAAGTTCCAAATAGAGAAGAAATTTTTAAAACTCTCTCTCCTCTTAGTGATTACACGGACATAGAGCTGTCTTCGCGGGGATTGCTCATTACCGTGGGAAGTTTGGTTAAAAGCGCTGGCAAGAAGCTTATAATCTCTTACCACAACTTTGAACTCACTCCCGCAAACTGGATTATACGAGAGGTGATGAGAGAAGCCTACAGGTTTGGAGGAATTCCAAAGGTTGCGGTAAAGGCAAATTCCTACGAGGATGTGGCAAGGCTTCTTTGCGTAGCTCGCCAAGTAGAGGGTGAAAAGATAATTATTTCTATGGGTGAAAAAGGGAAAATCTCAAGGCTTGCGGGCTTTGCCTTTGGCTCTATCATAACTTATTGCTCCCTTCACAAAGCTTTTGCCCCGGGGCAAATTCCCTTAGAGGAAATGGTGGAGTTAAGAAAGAAGTTTTACGGAAGTTAAGCGCTTTACTTTTCCTTCTTTATCACTCTAAAGAACCTCTTCTTTCCAACTTTAACCCTTAGTTCTCCCTTTATCTCTATTTCTGCGTTTGGGTCTGTAATTTTCTCACCTTCTACTTTTAGTCCTCCTCCTTCAATTATTCTTCTCGCCTCGTTTTTGGACGATGCTCCGCCTATTTTTAGAAGGAAGTCTACCGCTTTTAGTCTGTCTTCGGAAAGCTCTATTATTGGAGCGTCTTTAGGAAACTCTCTCTTTGAAAAGGTATTTTCCCACCACTCTTTGGCTTGTTTTGCTTGGTCTTCGGAATGGAACCTTTGGACTATAGTGAAAGCCAAGAGCTTTTTTGCCTCCATTGGGTGCATCTCTTTTTTCATTCTTTCTATATCTTCTTTCGTGTAGTCCGTTAGGAGTAAGAACCAGTCCCACATTATCTCGTCAGAGATAGACATTATCTTTGCAAACATCGTTTTGGGTTCTTCCGTAATTCCTACGTAGTTTCCGTAAGACTTGGACATTTTGCGCACTCCGTCAAGTCCAACCAGGAGTGGAAGGGTTATGCATACCTGGGGCTCTTGTCCGTACTCCCTTTGGATGTCCCTTCCTATAAGAAGGTTAAACTTTTGGTCCGTTCCTCCCAGTTCTACGTCCGCTTTTACAGCTACGCTGTCGTAAGCCTGAAGAAGGGGATATATAAACTCGTGGATGTGTATTGGAATACCTTCTTTAAATCTCTTAGAAAAGTCGTCCCGTTCAAGCATACGGGCAACGGTATACTTTGCGCAAAGCTCCACGAGCCCCTTAGTTCCAAGCTCTTCAAGCCAAGTAGAGTTAAACACTATCGTGGTTTTTTCTGGAATGAGGACCTTAAAAACCTGATGTTCGTAAGTTTTTGCGTTTTCTAAAACTTCTTCTCTTGAAAGGGGGGGTCTTGTGGTGTTTCTACCGGTGGGGTCTCCAATCATAGCGGTAAAGTCTCCAATAATAAGGTAAACCTCGTGTCCAAGTTGTTGAAACTGGCGAAGCTTTTGAAGAAGGACCGCATGGCCCAAGTGAAGGTCTGGTGCGGTTGGGTCAAATCCCGCTTTTACTCTAAGGGGCCTTCCCTCTTTGAGCTTTTTCAGGAGCTCCTCTTCCTCTATGATTTCAACGGTTCCTTGTTTTATGAGTTTGAGTTGCTGCTCGGGACTCATAACAAAAGATTTTAATCAACCAAATAAGCTTCTCATGGTGTAGGTCTTCTTTTCTTCCTTCTTCAGCTCCTCTAAGTTTACGTAATCCTTTATCATTTCCAAGAACTCTTGCTCCGTTATGGTTTTTATGCCGTACTTTTTCGCCTTTTCGAGCTTAGTCCTTCCGGGGTCCTTACCTACAACGAGATAGGTGGTATTAGAAGTCACCGTGTTTGAAAACCTTCCTCCTAACATCTCTACTATTTCCCCTGCCTTTTCCCTTGAGCAACAATCAAGGGTTCCCGTAAAGACGAAGGTTTTGCCTTTTAAGACATCCGCAATCTTCTGGGTCTTTTTCTTCCTCAGGTTTACTCCCGCCTTTTCTAACTTTTCTATTACTTTTAGGTTTTCGGGTCTTGAGAAGAACTCCTTTACGCTCCTTGCCACTTTGTAGCCTATTCCCTCTAACTTCATCAACTTCTCAAGGAGAATGTCTTTTAAGTCCCATACGCTTTCTACGGCGTCCGCAAGCTTCTTAGCGGTAGTTTGGCCAACGTATCTTATTCCAAGCCCGTAGATTACTCTGTCCAAGGGTCTGTTTTTGCTCTCTTCTATAGCCTTTAGGAGATTCATTGCGGATTTTTCCGCAAAGCCCGGAAGCCTAAGCAAGTCCGTTAGCTTGAGATAGTAAATGTCTCCTACGTCTTCAACGAGTCCTTTGTTGTAAAGGAGTTTTACTGTTGCGTCTCCCAAGCCTCTTATGTCCATTGCGTCACGGCTTGCCCAGTGTTTTATCCTGAGAACCGCCTGAGCGGGACAGGCTATGTTTATGCACCTTATTGCCACCTCCTCAGGAAGCCTAACGAGCTGAGAGCCACAGGAAGGACATCTATCTGGAAAGACTATAGGCTTTTCTTCTCCCGTTCTTCTGTCTTTTAAAACCTCCGCTATGTAAGGGATAACGTCTCCCGCCCTCTCTACGACTACGAAGTCTCCTATTCTGATGTCCTTTTCCTTTATAAAGTCCTCGTTGAATAGGGAAACGGAGGAAATCGTTACTCCTGCAAGCTCAACGGGTTTTAGCTTTCCTACGGGCGTTATAACTCCAGTTCTTCCAACTTGGAAGACTACTTCTTCTAACTGGGTTATTGCTCTTCTTGGCTTAAACTTGTAGGCTATAGCCCACCTTGGGTGGTGGGAGGTGTATCCGAGCTTTTCGTAAAGCCTGCGGTTATTGACCTTTACGACCATTCCGTCTATTTCGTAGGGATATTCGTCTCTCTTTTTTTCCCACTCTTTGCAGTATTCAATTACCTCCTCTATGCCCCTGCAGACTTTCGTGTCCTTGAGAAGGGTTTTAAAGCCAAGAGTGTCTAAGATTTTTATAGACTCGTAGTGGGTTTCTGGGTTATTTTCTTCTGGTTCAACGAAAGAGATTTGATAGACTATAGCCTCTAACTTTCTCTTTGCTACCTCTTTTGGGTCCTTTTGTCTTATTGAGCCTGCTGCTGCGTTTCTTGGGTTTGCCAAGGGTGGGAGTCCCTCTTCTTGTCTTTCTTCGTTTAGCCTTTTAAACTCCTCCTTGCTTATTACGACCTCTCCCCTTATTTCCGCAAGTTTTATACCGAACTTAGAAAATTCAGCCCTTAAGGGAATAGTCTTTATAGTTTTTAAGTTGTTCGTTATGTCTTCACCGTATTCTCCGTCTCCCCTCGTAGCTCCTCTAACAAACAGGTCGTTTTCGTAAACGAGGGCTATTCCCGCTCCGTCAAGTTTGGGCTCTACTGCGTATTCTATTATGTCCAAACCGGTTAGTTGGCGAACCCTTCTGTCAAACTCCCGAAGCTCCTCCTCAGAATAAGCGTTGTCCAAAGAAAGCATTGGGGTATAGTGTTTTACGGTTGGGAATTCCCCTACTATCTCACTGGCAACCCTTTGGGTTGGGCTGTCTGGAGTTATGAGCTGGGGATACATTTTTTCAAGCTCTTTTAGAGCTCTGAAGAGTCTGTCGTAGTCGTAGTCGGATATTACGGGGTTTGTCTGGACGTAATACTTGTAGTCGTGGTATCTGATGACTTCACGAAGCTCCTCTGCAAGTTTTTTTGCGGTTTCAAAGTCAGCCTTTTTAACTTCTTCTAACTTCCTTAGAAGCTCGTAGGTTTTTTCTTGGAGCTCCTTTTCCCTCTCAGGTGTGTACATATCTTAAAATTTATCTCGGCGACAGCTTTTGCCTTTACCTCGTAAGTATCTTCATTATCATTCTTCAGGGACTTCCCTTCCCTTGTAGAGAATCGTATAAACGATTACAAAACCGTCAAGTCCGTGCTCCTTGGCATAGGTGACTTTTACGTCTATTACCTCGTTACCCTTTTCGTAAATTCCTTCAAGGACTTCGTTTAGCTTTTCCGTTATCTCGTGAGTGGTTCCCTCAAGGTCTATTACTAACACTCCCAGCCTTTCCATAATGGTTAATAATACAATAATTACTTATACCTTAAGGTTTTAATCTTTTTTCTCTATAAGACTTTTCATCCTTTCAAGATTTCTTTCCAACCCCCATTCATTCAATACGAATTCTATTATTTTCTCAGCTCTTCTTTTAATTGATTCTTTGGTCCATCTACCCTCTTCTGCAAAGTCCGCAACCTCTCTGTGATGTAACATAGTTGAATTTTTGTATGATTCTATCTTTATGGAAAATTTCTCGTTTCCTAAGGATATATTATGTGTGTCGCTTGTAAGCAAAAGATTTCCTATAGAATTTAGATATTTTTCCTTAAATTCCTCATCATACTTTTCATATCCACTATCTTCGTCGGTATTTTCCGTTTGAGGAGCAATGTGTTCAAGCCACCATCCTGTTCTTTTGTTTTCATCTCCTTGATATATATCCATTCTACAAATTAGGTCCTCTGGATAACCCTCCTTTGCCTGCTTTCTTAAGCAAATCTCATATCTTTTCAGAATGTATTTAGTAATGTCGTGATACATATGCCCTTCTAGTATGCTTTTTACCCTGTTTTCTTTCCAATAAGGTTGTTCGGTAAGTTTCTTGAATATATTATAAAAGAAGCTGTCAATGTTTATGTCTTTATCAAATTTTACTAAGAACTCATTCAGTCGTGAGCGTATGTCCGCCTTTGTAGAGCTAACATTGTGAATAAATACAATTTTTTCTAAGTATTCCAAGAATTTTCTTAACTTTTCTTTATCTTCGTTGAAAAATTTATATGCCTTTATTATGAAAGGATAAGCAAAAGCAAAGTCAAACTTTTCTAAGTCCTTTAAATAACAAGCAATCTCTTGTTTATCGTCCAAGAAAGACTTTATTGCCTTAAAGCTTTGGTTAAGTTCCCGAGAAAAATCTTTTATATATTCTACTCTCTTACTTGGTTCTTTATCTTTAATAATACTTTTTATTTCTTTGATTTGTCTGTAATTATACCCCAAATCTGTGTGAGCCTGAATGTGATACAGCAAAACATCATCTTCGTCAGGAAAATCAGAAGAGTTGATAATTTTATATATTTCTTCAAATTCCTTATACACATAATTAATATCATCCTCACTTCCATTGCAAACATATATCTGGTGCATAAAGAATGCCTTGATTTTATCTAAATTCGTTAAAGCCTTTCCTCTATCGTTCTGAAGCTCAAATATAGAAGTAGCTTCTCTTTTATTCGTTAGCTCTATAACTCCAAACAGAGCATTTTCAATTTTTTCTCTTATCTTATTAATTTCTTCAAAAGATTTTTCTTTCAGTTTCTCGTCAAAAAACTTTTTTGCTTCCTTTATCCTTTTTTGAGATGGTGTTTCTGAGTTTTTATCAATTCCATTAACTATAAAATCATCCCAAAAGTTTCTATCATACTCCTGTGGTCTGAATTTAATTCTACTATAATCTTTGTCTTGAAAGACTATATATCTTTTTTTCAGGTCTTTTGCGATTTCCTCATATCCTAACTCTTCAAGTCTATCTATTATGGACTTTATGAGAATTAAACAAGTTGTGAGCCTTTGTTGTCCATCTACCACTTCATGCTCATCACCTTTTTTCAATATAATTATGTTCCCCAGAGGGAAGTCAGATTCACTTTTTACAAATTCGTTTATATCTTCCCAAAACTCTTTAACTTGGCTTCTTTTATTTTCTTCCTTAGTATCCCACTCATAAGCCCTTTGATACTTTGGCACTACATAATAATGGGAAGAATTACTAAATAGATTCTCAAATCTTTTTTCTTCAAACCTCATGCTTTAACCCTCTCCCTTTCCACCATTATATTAATTTGTTTTGTCCAAAAACAAGCCCAATGGTTAGTAATAAAATAATTACTTATGTATTACGCCGTTCTTACGCTCTTCATAATAGTTGCCCTGCTCTTAATAATCGCTTCGCTCCTTCAAAAGAGCAGGGGAGATGTTGGGGCAGCCTTTGGCGGTGGAGCTTGGCAGTCTATCTTTGGGGCAGGCGGGGTTGAAACTATACTTACGAAGATAACTTACTGGCTTGGGGCTTTATTTCTCATTCTTGCCTTCTTGCTTTCCGTAATACCTAAGGGAAAAGGTAGCGTTGTGGAAAAACTTAACCAAACTCCTCAAACTGAACAAAGTGAAGGTAAAGGAACTCCTCAAAAGAGTACCAAGTGAGTATAAAAGGGATGCGGAGATAATTCTTGCCCATCTTCTTGGGATTTCTCCCTCTAATCTCCCTTTGTATTACGACGAGGAGCTCAAGGACGAGGAAAGCTTTTGGAGACTCCTAAGGGAGCGTATGGAGGGAAAACCCGTAGCTTACGTAATAGGGGAGTGGGAGTGTATGGGAAGAACCTTTAAGGTTGAAGAGGGAGTCTTAGTTCCAAGACCCGAGACCGAAATTCTTATAGAAGAAACCCTAAAGCTAATTCCAAAAGACGAGCAAATAGAGGGCTTGGAGCTCGGAAGCGGGACGGGATGCATCGCTATAAACCTTTTACTTGAGAGACCCAAACTCAAAATGGTTGCAATAGACATAGACCCAAAAGCGGTAAGGCTAACAAAAGAAAACGCTAAGCTCCACAAGGTAGAAGACAGGCTGGAGGTTTTAATTGGAGACCTCTTTGAGCCCGTAAAGGGCAGGAAGTTTGGGTTTATCGTCTCCAATCCCCCTTACATACCAGAGCACCTTTGGGAGGAGCTACCCCAAGAGGTAAAAAGAGAGGGAAAGAGAGCCCTAATAGGAGGAAAGAAGGGATACGAGTTTTACGAAAGAATCGCTAAGGAAGTTCCAGAGTTTTTAAAGGAAAAAGGCTTCGTAGCCCTTGAGATAGGACACGACCAGGGAAATGTGGTCAAGAAACTCTTTGAAAATTTAGGCTTTAAGGTAGAAGTTATAAAGGATTTTTCTGGTTATGATAGAGTGGTAATAGCGAGAAGATGGAGTTAGTTGGCTTTATTATAGGCGTGATTTTTTTCGTAATCCTTGAGGGCTTTTTTGCAGGCTCCGAGATTGCCCTTTTAAATGCGGACAGAAGCCTTATAAGGGCGGTTTACCGGAATAAGAAATACCCTTTCCTAAAGCACTTCTTGGAAAATCCCGAAGAGTACATAACCCTTACTATGCTTGGCTACACGGTTTCTATAGTTCTTGCCTCAACCCTTTACACGCTCTTTCTTTTGAATCTCTCTAAATACATTCCCGAATTAAGGGGTAAAGAGGTTCTCTTTGCGGAAACGCTCGTTATATTCACGATAATCTTCGGTGAGATTATTCCAAAGAGCCTTTTTCAACACTACGCGGATAAGTTAGTAGTTCCAAGCCTCTTGGTTTTAGACAAACTAAGAGCCCTTCTAAAGCCCCTTTTAGTTCTTTCTAAGGTTATTAGCAGGGCTATCTCCTCAAGATTCGTTCAGGAAGAGGAGAGGGTAAGAAGAGAGGACATGATAGAGCTCCTAAGGGACAAAAAGAGCTTTTCGGAAGAAGTAGGGCTTATAGTGTCAAACATTCTTTCCTTAAAGGAGAGAAAGGTGGGGGAAGTGGTAAAGCCCCTTTACGAGGTAGTCATGATTCCCGATACTGCTACCGTAGGTCAGGCTATTGAGAAGATTAAAAAGAGTGGATACTCCCGAATTCCCGTTTACAAGGAGAGAGTGGACGACATTATTGGATACGTAAGTGCCTACGACCTTATAGACAAAAAGCTTTTTGAGCCGATAAAGAACTTCCTTCGTCCAATACTCGTTTTTTCCGAATACGCTCCCTTGCCAAAGGTGTTAGAAACCTTTAAAGAAAAAAGGGAGCACATAGCGGTGGTGGTTGACGAAAGGGGGGTTATTCTTGGTATCGTAACTATAGAGGACATCTTTAAAGAAATCCTTGGGGAGCTTGCTTCCGAAGAGGGAGAAAAACCCCTGATAAAGGAAGTTAGTAAAGACAAGTGGATAGCGGACGGAAGAATAGAGATAAACGAACTAAAGCGAATAGCTGGAATAGACGTTCCCGAAGGACCTTACAACACCTTGGGTGGGTTTATAACTTACAAACTTGGGAGGATTCCAGCAAAGGAAGAAACCTTAGACTTTAACGCTTTTAGGCTTAAGATTCTTGACGCGGACGAGCGCAAAGTGAAAAAAGTTTTGATAGAGAAAAGGTAAGGCTTGGCCTAAAATTTATTAAGTTATGGGGAAAAGGGTAAAAACGCGCTTTGCACCAAGTCCTACCGGGTACCTTCACCTTGGGAACGCAAGAACTGCGATATTTAGTTATCTCTTTGCAAGACACAACAATGGGGAATTCGTCCTTCGTATAGAGGATACGGACAAAGAGCGTTCAAAAAAAGAGTACGAAGAGATGTTAATTGAGGACCTTCGGTGGCTTGGCTTGGATTGGGACGAGTTTTACAGACAGTCCGAGCGCTTTGACATATACAGAGAATACGTAAACAAACTCCTTGAAAGCGGACACGCCTATCCGTGTTTTTGCACTCCAGAGGAACTTGAAAGAGAAAGGGAAGAAGCCAAAAATAAAGGCATTCCCTACAGGTATTCGGGAAAGTGTAGGCACTTAGAACCCGAAGAGGTGGAAAAGCTCAAGAGGGAAGGAAAGCCCTTTGCTATAAGATTTAAAGTCCCCGAAAACAGAGTCGTGGTTTGGAAGGACCTTATAAAGGGGAGCATAGCGATAAACACTGACGACTTTGGGGACTTCGTTATAGTTAGGAGTGACGGAAGTCCGACCTACAACTTTGTAGTAGTAGTTGACGATGCCCTTATGGGGATAACCCACGTAGTTAGGGGAGAGGACCACATTCCAAACACTCCAAAGCAAATTCTTATATACGAAGCTCTTGGTTTTGAGATTCCTGAATTTGCACACCTGCCCGTAATCTTGGGAGAAGACAGGAGTAAACTCTCAAAGAGGCACGGAGCGGTCTCGGTAAGAGCCTACAGAGAAGAGGGATACATGCCAGAAGCCCTGTTTAACTATCTTTGTCTCTTGGGATGGTCACCGCCCGAAGGGGGAAGGGAGATATTCTCCAAAGAGGAACTCATAAGCTTATTTGACTTAAAAGACGTGAACGATTCACCTGCGGTCTTCAACAAAGACAAGCTAAGGTGGATGAACGGAGTGTACATAAGGGAGGTTTTGTCCTTAGAGCTTCTCGTTGAAAGGGCTATTCCCTTCTTAGAAAAGGCGGGATACGACGTTAGCGACAAAGAATACGTGAAAAAAGTCCTTTCTTACACGAGGGATAGCTTTGAAACCCTTAGCGAAATGGTAGAAAGACTTAAACCCTTTTTCGTTGACGATGTTGAGATAAGCGACGAATATTGGGGCTTTTTGGAGGACCTAAAGGCTTACGACACCCTTTCTCTCTTTCTCCAAAAACTTAGGGAGAAAAAACCAGAAAACCCAGAAGAGGTTAAGGAGCTTGCAAAGGAAATTCAAAAAACCCTGAAAGTTAAGCCACCGCAGGTGTGGAAACCTTTAAGGATAGCCTTAACGGGAGAGCTTGAAGGAGTGGGAATAGAAATACTCGTAGCGGTTTTACCCCTTGAAAAGATTGAAAGGAGAATAGAAAAGGTTTTAAAGAAACTTTCTTGAATTTAGAGTTTGTAGTATATAAACCTTCCACAGGAAGGACACCGCTCTATGGAGTTTTCTTTTAGCATTTTCGTTAGAAGAACGTTTGGTATCTTTATACCACAGCCCGAGCAGGCTTCTTCTTCTACCGGAACGAGGACGAAGCCTTCGTAGTACTCTTTAGCACTTTCGTAAAACCTAAGTATGTGTTCTGGCATTTCTTTCTTAGTCTCTTCCCTTTTTTGTGCGTATTCGTGGAGTTTTTCGTGGGCTACTTTCTCTTCCAGCTCTAAATCCTTTAACTCTTCTTCAAGTTGCCTAATTTCCTTTTCAAGTTTAGGAACTTTTTCTTCTATTTCCTTGGCGAGCTTTTCAATTTCTTTTTCTACTTCGTCAAGCTCGTAGGATTTTTTTAAGATTGTGTCCTCAAGTTTTGCCTTTTCTCGGAGAAGGGCTTTGTATTCTACGTCGCGCGTGACTTTCGTGAGCTTTTCTTCAGTTTTTTCCAGCTTTTCTTCTGCTTCCCTTATCTCTTCTCTTAGTTGTTTTTTTAAGTTTTCAAGCTCCTCTTTTCGCTTAAGAAGGAGTTCTTTTTCTTTGTAAAGGGAGCTTAGCTGTTCTTCTAACCTTCTTGCTTCTTCTTTTATCGCCTTTATGCGTTTATTTAGGCGCTCTATGTCTAAGTCTATTTCCTGAATTTTTAAGATGAGTTTGGCTTCTTCTTTGTCCATAGCTTTGGAGTTTTTAGAGTGGTGGGCGCGGGAGGACTCGAACCCCCAACCGGGCGGTTATGAGCCGCCCGCTCTGCCAATTGAGCTACGCGCCCAAACCAATAAATTATTATATTCTCTTCGGTTTAAATTTTCAAGTATCCTAATAGTTAAGATGCTAAAGATTGACGTTCCGGCAACGACTACCAATTTTGGAAGTGGATTTGACGCCTTTGGGCTTGCTTTAGAACTTTACAACACATTCCTCGTAAAGCCTTCAGAAAACTGGAAGGTAGAAGTAAAGGGCTATACGAGTGGAATTCCTTTAAACGAGAACAACCTATTTATAAGGGTTTACAAAAGGGCTTGTAGGGAGTTTGGACTTGAAGAAAAGCCTATTTACTTAGTTCAAGAAAATAGAGTTCCCCCTGCAAGGGGGCTAGGCTCTTCCGCAACCGCTATAGTGGGAGGTATAGAGGCAGCCCTTTCTTTGCACGGCAAAGAACTTCCCTTAGAGGAAAAACTCAAAGTAGCCTTTGAATTTGAAAAACATCCAGACAACTTACTCCCCGCATTCTTGGGTGGGTTCGTAATTTCAGTAGCAGACCAAGATAGAATCCTTTATAAAAAACTTCCCTTTCCAGAGGAGCTAAAGCTCGTATTCGTAATCCCTGACTACGAACTTTCTACCGAAGAAGCGAGAAAAGTTTTGCCCCAAAGGGTAGAGCTTCGGGACGCAGTCTTTAACCTACAGAGAAGCGCACTACTGGTTGCATCTCTTCTAACTAAAGACTACGAGCTCCTTAGGGAAGCCGTGAGGGACAAACTCCACCAACCCTACAGAAGCAAACTCGCCCTAGGACTTGAAGAAGCGATTTCGGTCTCCTACGAAGTGGGGGCTTTGGCTACTTTCTTGAGCGGTGCTGGACCTACTATATGTTCTATAACTTTGGAAAATGAGGAGACTATCGGGAAGGCTATAAAGGAAGTCGTAGAGCGCTTTTGTGGTTGCAAAGCCAAGGTAAAGGTCCTAAAAGCCCTAAACGAAGGCGTGAAGGTTTCTAAAGTTTGAGTTTAACCTTTTCCAAGTACTTTTCTTTGAGCTCCTTAAACCTTCCTTCTTCTATGGCTTTTCTAATGTCTTCCATCATCTTTAAGTAAAACCTAAGGTTGTGAATTGTATTTAGAACGTAAGCGCTTATCTCCTCAGATACGAAGAGGTGTCTCAAGTAAGCCTTGGTGTAATTTTTGCAGGTATAACAGTCGCATTCGGGGTCTAAGGGTGTAAAGTCTTCCTTCCACTTCGTGTGCCTTATGTCTATCACCCCTTGGGAGGTGTAAAGGGTTCCCGTTCTTGCGTTTCTCGTGGGAACTACGCAGTCAAACATGTCCACCCCTCTTTCTACCGCCTCTAAAATGTCTTCAGGCTTTCCAACTCCCATTAAATAACGGGGCTTTTGCTCTGGTAGGAGCTCACACACTATCTCAGTCATTGAATACATAATCTCCTTTGGCTCTCCAACGGAGAGCCCTCCTATGGAGTAACCAAAAAGGTACTCGTCAAACTCCGTAGTTCTTTCCACAGCCTCTTTTCTCAAGTCTTCCCAAAAGGCTCCCTGAACGATTCCAAACAATACTTGGTCTTCCCTTTTCTTTGCTTTTATACTCCTTTCAAGCCATCTTATTGTTCTTCCAAGAGCTTCCTTGGCGTATTCTTTGGTTGTAGGATACTCTACGCATTCGTCTAAGGGCATTATTATGTCAGAGCCAAAGATTTCTTGAATCTCTATAACCTTTTCGGGGGTAAAGAAGTGTGTGTCTCCTTGAAGGTGGTCTTGAAACTCAACACCCTCCTCCAATACTTTCACTTTTGCTTTTCTACTTCCAAAGCGCCCCTTTGCCAAAGAAAAGACCTGATAACCTCCGCTGTCGGTTAATATGGGCTTTTTCCATCCGATAAAGTTGTGAAGTCCTCCTGCTTTTTTAATCACTTCCGTCCCTGGTCTTAAGTAAAGGTGATAGGTGTTTCCAAGGATTATCTGAGCTCCTATTTCGTCCAAGAGTTTGTGAATCATAGCCTTTACGGTTCCTTGAGTTCCTACCGGCATAAATACGGGTGTCTCTATTACTCCGCGTGGCGTATATAGCCTTCCCCTTCTCGCTTTTCCGTCCTTTTTTATAAGCTTGAATTCAAACATAATATAAAATGGTAAAATTAAATGGAGGGAGGAAGCTTATGACAGGTAAACACAGATTAATATTTTTAGGAGTGCTTGTAGTAGGATTAATCCTTTTCTACTTGGGCCTTAATACCTGGATGAAGCAAGAAGACCAAAAAACTCCTCCAGCTCCAGTAGTTATAAAACAGCCCGAAGCTGAAAAACAGCAGGGAGAGGAACAGAAAAAGCCCGAATTAGGTGAAAAGAGCCTAGCTCAAGAAAGCCAGCAAACGACTGAGCAAACCACACCAGTAGCCCAACAGCTTGCAAAGGAAGAGAAAAAAGAGGAAGAGGGAAAAGAAGTACAGAAAAAAGCTGAAACTCCAAAAGCTCCCCAAGTAGAAAAGCAGGAAGAAAGAGCAGTTGCTAAAAAAGAAACCAAGAAGGTAACCGAAACTCCAAAGAAAAAGACTCGTGAAGAACTCAAAACCTTCGTATTCCAAGTAGGAGCCTTTAAGAACAAGGAAAACGCACTTAAGGTAGTTAGTATGGCTAAAAAAGAAGGATTGGAGGCAAAGATTATAGAGAAAGAAGGGTTTTACAAAGTCCGTGTGTATGCTAAAGCCCCTTCTTACGAGGTTGCTTATAAAAAAGTTAAAAGCCACTTCAAAGACGCCTTTGCTGTAAGGGACTAAGGTGAGGAAGTTTCTTTTTCCCCTTCTTGTTTTCGTCGTAGTTTCTTGCGCACCTAAAACTACTGAGAAGGAGGATAAAAGCTGGCAGTTTTACTACGACCTTGGTATGTCTTCCTATCAGGCTAAGAACTATTCGGAGGCAATAGCTAACTTTCATAGAGCCTTAAAGGTTAATCCAACAGAACCCCAAATATGGAACGCCTTAGGCTTGGCTTATATGGAAGCAAAAGAATACCAAAAAGCGGAAGAAAGCTTTAATAAAGCCTTAGGGCTTGACCCGAATTTTTCAGAAGCACGCATGAACCTCGGAATCCTTTATACGAAACAAGGAAAGTACGACCTTGCCCTAAAATACCTCACTCAGGTAGCCAACGACGACCTATTTCCAAAGAGACACATAGCCTACTACAATCTCGCAAAAGTGTATAAAGAACTTGGTAAAAACGAGGAATACATCTTCTACCTTGAAAAGGCTGTAAACTACAATCCACTATACGTGGAAGCTCAACTTGAACTTGCGGAAGCCTATAGGGAAAACAGAGAATACGAAAAAGCTCTAAAGGTCTACGAACTGCTAGTTAACAACGGCTACGAAGACCCATATGTACTCTACAGGCTCGCTGAAGCTTACTACCTTGTGGGGGATTATACAAATGCAAGAGCTATAATTAGGCGTCTCTTATACGACTACAAACTAACCGAAGACCAAAAGCAAAAAGTTAATGACCTGCTTACGCAGGTCCTGCTCGCTCAGCAGGGAAGGGTAATAAGTTTTGAAAAACCGCCTAAAAAGGAAGAAAGTAAAACTAAGGAATCCAATGAAGAACCCGAGAGTAAGGATATTCAGAAACGAAGCAAAGAGACAGGAAACTATTACATCCAATTGGGAGCATTCTCTACGAGGGAAAGGGCTGAGGCGCTCGTAAAAACTCTGGAAGCAAAAGGCTTAGACGAGTTAAAGATAGTAGAAACCCAAGGGGTTTACAAAGTCCTCTACGGAGGATTTAAAACCCTTGAAGAAGCAAGAAAGGCGAAAGAAGAATTAAAGAAACTAAACATTTACGGTTTTATAGTAGAAATCAGGTGAGAAAATCTCCTCTTGTAAGCCTTTAAGGTGTTCAAAAGTAGTGCGGTTACGGTCATAGGACCTACCCCTCCGGGAACGGGGGTTATCGCAGAAGCCTTTTCTTTTACCCTTTCAAAATCCACATCCCCCACTATTTTCCCTTCAACCTTAGAGATTCCAACATCTATTACGACTGCACCCTCTTTGACCATGTCTTCCTTTATAAGGTGGGGGACACCTGTGGCGGAAATCAGTATGTCCGCTTGTAAGGTGTGCTTTTTTAAATCTTTCGTATAGATGTGGCAAACGGTTATAGTAGCGTTTCTCCAGAGCATTAAAAGGCTCAAAGGCCTTCCCACGATAAAGCCCGCTCCCACAATTACTACATCTTTCCCTTGAACCTCTATTCCGTAGTGTTTTAGCAGAATGTCAATGCCCAACGGAGTGCAAGGTATAAACCCTTCCTCTATCTGTCCCACGAGCTTACCCATATTTTCCGGGTGAAAGCCGTCAACATCCTTTTCTGGATTTATGGAAAGGATAACCTTAGTTTGGTCTATGTGTTTGGGAAGGGGAAGTTGAACGAGAATTCCGTCCACCTCATCGTTATTGTTGAGCTCGTATATAAGTCCGAGAAGTTTTTCTTCTTCTGTATCTTCAGGAAGGTGATAAAAGAGAGACTTGATGCCTACACTTTCACAAGCCTTTCGTTTGTTGTTCACGTAAACTTTGCTTGCCGGGTCTTCTCCCACAAGAATAACCGCTAAAGAAGGGGCTCTAAAGCCCCTATTTGTAAAGCTCTCTACTTCCCTTTTAATCTCCTCACGAATCTTTTGGGAAAGTGATTTCCCGTCAAGAATCACGCTCATTTTTCTTCCTCTACATTTATTTTTTCTTGAATTATGTAAGGTTTTTCACCCTTGCTTTCGTAATAGGTTCTAACTATCAGCTCAGCTATTATTCCCGTAGAAATCAGCTGCACCCCAGAAAGTACAAGCAGGACTCCTAAAATTAAAAGGGGTCTAGTTCCTATGTCCTGACCAAAGAAGACTTTTAACACCGTAAGGTATAGCCCTATAAGGAAACCTATTCCAAAAAGAACTAGCCCTACTGAACCAAAAACGTAAAGGGGTTTGGTGATGTATTCGTTTAAAAACTTAACGAGAAAGATGTCTAATATGACTCTTATCGTTCTTCCTATTCCGTACTTTGACTTTCCGTAAAGTCTGGGATGGTGCTTTACGGGCAACTCCGTAATCTTTGCTCCAAAGCGCTTTGCAAGGGCGGGCAAAAACCTGTGCATGTCTCCGTAAAGCCTAAAGCTTTTTGCTATTTCTGCCCTGTAAGCCTTTAGGGTGCATCCGTAGTCGTGAAGATAAACCCCGGTAACCTTAGAAATTATCCAGTTTGCTATCATAGAGGGAAGTCTTCTTGAAAGAAAGGGGTCTTTCCTTTCTTTTCTCCAGCCACTTACTATGTCGTAGCCTTCTTTCATCTTTTCAAGAAGTCTTGGAATGTCTTCTGGGTCGTTTTGAAGGTCTGCGTCCATAGTTATAATCACATCCCCCTTAGCGTGCTCAAAGCCAGCGTAAAGCGCAGCGGTCTGACCAAAGTTCCTGCGAAATCTTATCACTTTCACCTTTTTATCCCTTTGGGCTATCTCTTTTAGAACTTCGTAAGTTCTATCAGTAGAGCCGTCGTCTACAAAGATTATCTCGTAGTCTTCCCCAAGATTTTCTAAAACCCTTTTTAGCTTTTCGTAGAGTATAGGAACGTTCTCCTCTTCGTTGTAGGCAGGAATAACGACGGAAATCATTAGAGTATTTATATTATCATAGAATGATGAAACTTATTGATACGGTCGTCCTTCTTGACTTTCTGTCTGGCGAAGATAAGAAGGTAGAAACCATTCACAACTTCCTTGAAGAACTTTCTCAAAAAGGGGAAAAGGTTTTCGTTCCGGAGGAGGTAATCATTGAGCTCGTTTATTTCTTAGAGTACGGATACCGGTGGGAAAGGGAAGATGTGGTTGAAGTCGTAGAAACCATTTTAGAAGACGAAACTTTCAACGTTGAGCTAAAGCCCTTTATAAAGGAAGCCCTAAAGCTTTACGGAGAAAACAAGGGCACGTTTCTGGACTGCCTTAAAGCGGTAAAGGCAAAGAAAATGGGAATAAAGGAGTTTATCACCTTTAGTAGAAGAGCAAAAAATCTCGGATTTAAAGTTCTCAATCCTTACGACAGCAGCTTTAAACAGGAGGCTTAACGTATATAGGCTCTATCTGAAAAAGGTTTTCTCCTTCTGGATTTTCTCTTAAAAACCTGTAAGCCTTTAAACCCCCGTAAGTAGAAAAGGGGAAAAATTCGTGAAAAAACTGCATAGTTCCGAGTTTAATTTCTTCAAACATTTTTAAAGACACTCCGTATCCTTCTATTTCTTCACCACTGTAAATTTTTATCTCGGACTTCCCCTTTTCCGTAAATACTTGGTAAAGAATGTTATTGCTTATCTTTAGATAAGCTATCTTGGGATAGGGAAGGGGTGTGTTTTCGGCAATGAGCTCTAAGTTCTGGAAGGAAACTATGGGCTTTTTTAAGATATAAGCCAAGGTCTTCATAAAGGTAACACCTATTCTAAGAGAGGTCAGATAACCAACTCCCACCGATACCGCAAAAGCGTCAAACTCTTCGGGACTTATACACAAATCCTTTAAGACCTTTGGCAGGTTTTCTAAGGTTTTTTTGTCGTTATCTAAGTAGTGAAGTAGCACAATCCTTCCGTCCTCTATTACGGAAAAGTTCAAGAAAGAAAAAGAAGTGTCCAAGGATAAGATTTTCATAAAAAAGATTATATTTAGGGATTATATTTAGGAAAGTCCAAACTCCTTTAGTTTTCTCCAAAGGGTCGTTCTGTGCATTCCAAGAAGCTTGGCAGCAAGGCTCTTGTTTCCCTTTGCTACCCTTAGGGCTTCCTTTATCTTTTCAAGTTCTTCCTCAAGCTTCTCTCTCTCTTCTAAGCAGCCAGTTTTCCTCTCTAAAAGCTCCTGAGGAAGGTCCTCAACGGTTATGAACCTTCCCGAGGCTATAACTACTGCTCTCTCTATTATGTTCTCAAGCTCTCTGACATTACCGGGATAGTCGTAAGAAAGGAGTATCTTCATAGCTTCTGGCGATACTCCTTTAACTTTCCTGTTGTGAATTCTGTTGAACTTTTCCAAAAAGTGCTGAACCAAGATAGGTATGTCTTCCTTTCTCTCCCTCAAAGGTGGAAGCGTCACTTCAACGACCTTAAGCCTGTAATACAAATCCTCTCTAAACTTTCCCTCTTGAACGAGTTTTTTTAGGTCCTTATTCGTTGCAGCTATTATACGAACATCAGCCCTTCGGGTTTTGAGGTCTCCTATCCTTTCAAATTCCTTTTCCTGAATAAAGTGAAGGAGTTTTGCTTGAAGGTGAAGGGGAAGCTCCGCTATCTCGTCCAAAAACAGAGTCCCGCCATCCGCAAGCTCAACCTTTCCCGGTTTGTCCTTAACGGCTCCCGTAAAGGCACCCTTTACGTATCCAAAGAGCTCCGCTTCTAACAAGTTTTCAGGTATAGCTGCACAGTTAATCTTCACGAAAGGCTTGTCCCTGCGGGAAGAAAGGAAGTGGATGTATTTAGCAACGAGACTCTTTCCCGTTCCCGTCTCCCCTTGAATTAAAAGGTTTACATTGGTGTCCGCAACGGTTTTGACTATCTCCAAAACCTTCAAAAGCTTCGGACTTTTAGTTATTAATTCTACTTGGTCTTCTTTAAAGCTTACTATCTCTGGTATAACGTAGAGAGAAAGTACAAAACCCTCACCTTGGTTTAATTTGGAAAGAAGAACGGAAGCCTTTAGCTTTCCACAGGGGGTGTTAAGGTACATATCCGTTCTCTCACCTTCCGAGGGAAGGTCCTTAATAGATAAACCCAAAACCTCCCTTATATCTTTTCCTACTATTTCACCTTCCCTGCAAAGCAGGCGAGAAGCGTTTTCGTTGGTTCTTATAATTTTCCCATCTTTGTCTAAAACGAGTATAGCTTCCAGTATGGAGTTGAGAATTACTTCCGTAAATTCCTTCTGTCTTTTTACTTCTTCCATGTAAAAAATGACACTGCTAACGTCCCTAAAAATCTCCACAACTCCCTTAAACTCACCGTTCTCGTAGTAAGGAGTCATACTCAGGCAAAAGTGTTTATTTCCTTTACGAAATTGAACGTCGTAAACCTGAACTCCCTTTTCTTCCTCTTCCACAAACTCCATAGGACAGCTTTCACAAATAGAAAAAAGACCAAAACAGGATGCCCCCTCCTTTACTTTTAGCGTCTCCCTTGCACTTTTGTTAGCGTAAATTATCTTTCTGTTTTTACTTATTACCAAGACACAATCAAATAGGTTCTCAAAGATACTAAAGTCCATTTTTTCTTAATTTATTCCCAAAGGGTCGGAATTCTGCCCATCATTCTAAGGCTCTCTTCAAAGGCAGACATGTACCTCATCGCGGTTATCATAGAACCCTTGAATTTGAGCTTTTTGGTTAGCATAGCGGCACGAGGCCCCATCTCTCCCGTGGCTAACTTCTTCCAGTTTTCAAGACTTGCCCACAGCTCAAAGTCGTATTTACTACTATTAGCTTTTCCTGCCTTTACGGCCTGTCCCTTTTCAACTATTAGCTCTACAGCCTCGTCCTCCCTGCCTTCTACGTAGTACTTTATGCTCGCAGAGAAGTCCTTTAGCTCGTTCTTTAGCTTTTCGTTTTTGTTCCACTCCTCCGCATAAGCCCTTATCCAGTCTTCCGACAGGAATTTATACATAACTACCTCCTCCAAAAGGTAATAAAAAAAGGGAGGGGGAATTCCCCCTCCCTACGGGATAAGCGCTTTTTACTTAATACCCGCCTCTTCGGAGAGAACCTTGAATACCTCGTTAAAGGAAACCTCGTCGTTCTTAACGAAGACTCCTACATTTCCCATTACGCATACGGAATACTTCGGCCCAGTTACAGCCCATCCTTTCAAGGGCGTCCATTCTTTGCCTGAGAATGCGGTAAATCCGTCAGCTTGCATCCTAGCCATAGCGGTATTTGCTGCGCACATCATAGCAGCCATTGCAGCCTCTTCTTCCGTTATGTCCCCTTTGTAAGCTACGAGCTTTCCGTCGTCAGTAAACTCCCCTGCAGCAAAAACTCCCTTGATTTGCATGAGCCTGTCCAAGTTTGCCATGGCTTGCACCTCCTTTTAAATGAACTTAGAAAGAACTTCAAAGGCCTTGTCAAAGTCTGCCTTGTCAAGCTCTACAAAGACTCCTACGTTCCCCATAACGCAAACCGCATACTTTCCTGCCGCCACCGCAAAGCCCACGACAGGATAAAAACCGTCTTTACCCGTATAGACGCTCCAACCCTTTGCTTCCATGTTAGCCATGAGCTTGTTGGCAGCACACATCAAAGCAGCCATTTCCGCTTCTTTCTCGCTTATGTCTCCGTAGTAAGCAACGAGCCTACCGTCGTCAGTAAACTCTCCCGCAGCAACAGCTCCGGGAATAGACATAAGTTCTTTTAACTTGCTTAGTGTTGCCATGTTTTACACCTCCTTAAAGGTTTTTTCACTATTTAATGGTGCAAAGAGCGTGCCAAAACACTGGGAGCGGAAATTATTGAAAATCAGGGGCTTATAAAAGGAGATTTTTAAGAAGTGTTGCAGTGTTGCAACAGTGTTGCAACAGTTGATACAAAAAGAAAATAAAAAAATTAGCGTAGAACTAAGGAGAAGAGGGGGAAACCCTCAAGGGTGGGTTTAAAAACTTTCTTTTACCACCTGAAGTGAGAAAAGACCATGTTAGCTTGAGCCATTTTGTGGGTTTCTTCCTTCTTCTTGTAAGCCCCTCCCCTTTCGTTTAAGGCGTCAATGAGCTCCGCTTTTAGTCTTTCTATCATCGTGTATTGCCCTTTCGTTCTTGGCCTTTCCCTTGCCGCTTCTACGAGCCACTTTAGAGCTAAGCTTATCTGCCTCCTTTCTGGAACCTCAATGGGAACTTGGTAGGTAGCTCCACCCACTCTACGGGGCCTTACCTCCCATTCGGGCTTTAACTTTTCTACGACTTTATGGAGTAGCTCAACGGGGTGCATGTTAACCTCTTTAGCCGCTTCCTCTAAGGCGGTATAAACAATCCATTCCGCTACGCTTTTCTTTCCGTTTTTCATAACCTTGTTTATGAGCTTATGAACGAGAACATCCCCGTACTTAGGGTCTGGCGGAATCTCTCTTGGAGGAACCGGTCCCTTTCTTGGCATTTACTTACCTCCTTTTCCCTTAGCTTTTTCTTTCTCTTCTTTTGGTCTCTTGGTTCCGTACTTAGAACGGGATTGTCTTCTTCCTTCTACGCCTGCGGCGTCTAGGGCTCCTCTAATAATCTTATACCTAATACCGGGTAGGTCCTTTACTCTTCCTCCTCTTACGAGAACTATGGAGTGCTCTTGAAGGTTGTGTCCCTCACCCGGTATGTATGCGGTTACCTCTATTCCGTTAGAGAGCCTTACCCTTGCAACTTTTCTGAGAGCTGAGTTTGGTTTTTTAGGCGTTACGGTAAAAACCCTTATACAAACTCCTCTCTTTTGTGGGTTTCCTTGCAGTGCGGGAGCCTTTGACTTCTTCTTTTTCCTTTCCCTTCCGTATCTAACCAACTGATTAAAGGTCGGCATTCTTCCGCTCCTCCTTTAGAATCGCAAATTATTAGTATATACGAATTTAGAAAACCCTGTCAAAGCCTTAAGCCTCATCGGGCTTCCTCTGAAGCTTTTCTTCTGGCACAAGCTTTCTCTCTTCCTCTATTACATCTACATTCCTGTATTCGTCAACTCCCGTTCCTGCAGGAATGAGGTTTCCGATTATGACGTTTTCCTTAAGTCCTCTTAGTTCGTCAATCTTTCCTTCAACGGATGCGTCCGTAAGAACTTTTGTAGTTTCTTGGAAGGATGCAGCGGAAATCCAGCTTCTCGTAGAGAGTGCTGCTCTTGTAATTCCAACGAGTATGGGCTCAGCCTTGGGCAACTTTCCACCTTCAAGCTTAATCCTTTGAATTTCTTCTTCAAGCTCCTCTTTGTCTACTTCTTCACCTACGAGGAATCTGCTGTCTCCCGGGTCAACGATTCTAACCTTCTTGAGCATCTGTCTGATGATTATCTCAAAGTGTTTGTCGTTTATGTCAACGCCTTGGAGTTTGTAAACCATTTGGATTTCTTTAAGGAGGAACTTCGCAAGCTCTTCAACTCCCTTAACCCTGAGAATCTCTTCGGGAACGGGCGTTCCGTCGGTAAGCGGGTCTCCCGCTTTGACGTAGTCTCCCTCTTTTACGAGCAGGAACTTACCTTTAGGAACGAAGTACTGCCTTTGGAGTCCCGTTTCTGGGTTGTAGACGATTACCTTGAATCCCTTTCCTTTTATCCTTACTTGTCCGTCTATGTCCGCAACTATGTTTTCCGTAATCTTCTGTCCTTTCTTGACATGTTGTCCGTGTCTTACGAGAATTAGCTCATCCTTCTTTATTGCGTACTTCCTCGTTTCTCCCGTTTTGAGGTTGAAAAGGATTACTTCGTCCGCATCTTCGTAAATCTTTACATATCCGTCTATTTCGGAAATTATTGCAGGATTCTTAGGTCTCCTTGCTTCAAAGAGCTCTTCAACTCTTGGAAGACCTCCAACAATGTCCCTAACTTTTGCGGTTTCTTTGGGTATTCTCGCAAGAACGTCTCCCGCTTGAACTTCAAAGTCTTTAACTACGTAATACTGGTGCTGTATGGTGGTTTCTTCAGACTCAGAGCAGGTTGGGCACACTCTCCACTCTAAGGAGACCTTTTCGGAGGGTATGTTGAGTATAGCGTTTACGGGAAGGTCGTAGATGTGTTCTTTTCCTTCCTCGTCTATTACAGCTATTCTCGGCGTGTGGAGCATCGCATCCTTTGGTCTCATAAAGGAAACGACGGTAGCGGTTTTTCCTGTAATTATGTCTCTTTCTTCACGAACCGTAACGTCAAGGATTATGTCTCTTAGCTCAACCTTTCCAGAGACTTCAGCGATTATGTAGGTGTTGAATGGGTCCCACTCTGCAAGAACCGTTCCCTCTTTAACCCTTTGACCTTCTTCTACGAGAAGCTTAGCCCCGTAAGGTATGGAGTGCCTTTCGTAGAGTCTTCCCTCTTCGTCTACTATTCCTATTGCAGAATCCTTTGAAATGTTTATCTTCTCACCTTTTCTGTTTACTATAACTTTAACGTTGTAATACTTAACAATTCCCTCGCTTTCACATTTGACGAAGCTTTGAACCTTTTGTGCGGTTGCAGCTCCTCCAATGTGGAAGGTTCTCATAGTGAGCTGGGTTCCGGGCTCACCTATGGACTGGGCAGCGATTATTCCTACAGCTTCTCCCACTGAGACAATCTTCCTTTGGGAGAGGTCCCATCCGTAACACATTGCGCATATGCCGTGCTTAGCTTCGCAAGTAAGAGGTGAGCGAACCTTTACCTTTTCTATTCCAGCTCTTACTATCTTTTCTGCAAGAGCTTCGTCAATTACCTCGTTTCTCTTTGCGATAATCTCACCGGTGTAAGGGTCTTTAACGTCTTCCGCAAGGACTCTTCCAACGATTCTTTCCTTTAGTGGAACCCTTTCCTCTCCACCCTCAATAATGGGCTCCATCTCAAAGCCTTTGAGGGTTCCGCAGTCCCTTTCCGTTATGGTTATGTCTTGGGCAACGTCAACGAGTCTTCTGGTCAAATACCCAGCAAAAGCGGTCTTGAGAGCTGTGTCCGCAAGTCCCTTTCTTGCTCCGTAGGTAGAAATGAAGTATTCAAGAACGCTTAGTCCCTCTCTGAAGTTGGAAATAATCGGGGTTTCTATGAACTCTCCCGAGTGTTTAGCCATTAGTCCACGCATTCCCGCAAGCTGTCTTATTTGGTCCCTGTTACCCCTTGCTCCGGATATCGCCATCATGTATATGGGATTAAAGGTTCCCGGATACTCTTTTCCGTTCTCTATACGCGTGGACTTTTCTATTTCGTCAAACATAGCCTTAGAAACGAGGTTGGTAGCCTCGGACCAAACGTCTATTATCCTGTTGTACCTTTCCTTATTCGTAATTATTCCTTGAACGTATTGGTTCCAAATCTCCTCGGTTTTCTTGAGAGCTTCCTTAATAATCTTTTCCTTTGCTTTGGGAACTTGAAGGTCGTCTATTCCAATGGATATTCCCGCAAGGGTTGCGCGCAAGAATCCAAGCTCTTTTACCCTGTCAAGGAACTTAACCGTTTCCTCGTTACCCACTGAGATGTAGAGCTTAGTTATGAGGTTAGATAAACCTTTCTTGTCAAGGGTTTGGTTTACGAAAGGTTGGCCTTCGGGCATTATGGAGTTAAAGAGCACCCTTCCGGGGGTAGTTTCTATCCACTTGTCTCCTACCTTAACCTTTATCTTTGCATGCAGGTCAACCGCTCCCAGTTCTAAAGCCTTCAGAACTTCCTCAAAGGTTGCAAAGGCCTTTCCTTCACCCTTTCTGCCGGGTATTGGGTCGTGGGTTATGTAATAGACTCCAAGAACCATGTCCTGAGAGGGCATCGTGAGGGGTTTTCCGTGTGCAGGAGAGAGTATGTTTTGGGTTGAGAGCATGAGTATGTAAGCCTCAAGCTGTGCCTCTATTCCAAGGGGAACGTGAACCGCCATTTGGTCTCCGTCAAAGTCTGCGTTAAAGGGTGGGCAGACTAAGGGGTGAAGCTGTATAGCTTTACCTTCCACTAAAACCGGTTCAAATGCCTGTATAGAAGGTCTGTGAAGGGTTGGAGCTCTGTTTAAGAGAACGGGGTGTTGTTTAACTACTTCTTCTAAGCATTCCCAAACTTCTGGAGCTTTTTGCTCAACGAGTTTCTTTGCGTGCTTTATAGAGGTAGCGTATCCCTTTTCCTCAAGCCTTCTGTATACGAAGGGTTTGAAGAGCTCTAAAGCCATTATTTTGGGAAGTCCGCATTGGTGCATCTGAAGCTCGGGTCCTACTACGATAACGGAACGCCCGGAGTAGTCAACCCTCTTTCCAAGGAGGTTCTGTCTGAACCTTCCTTGCTTACCTTTTAGGTAGTCCGCCAAGGACTTTAGGGGTCTTCCGTTTTGCTTTACGGGATTACTTCTCTTTCCGTTGTCTATGAGAGCGTCAACCGCTTCTTGGAGCATTCTCTTTTCGTTTCTGATAATTATGTCGGGAGCGTTAAGCTCTATAAGCCTTTTTAGTCTGTTGTTTCTGTTTATTACCCTTCTGTAGAGGTCGTTTAGGTCAGAGGTTGCAAACCTTCCACCGTCAAGGGCAACGAGAGGCCTTAGCTCTGGAGGGAGAACGGGAAGAACTTCAAGAATCATCCATTCGGGTCTGTTTCCGCTCTTCTTGAAGGCCTCTACGAGCTGCAGGGTTTTAAGAGCTTTCTTAATTCTCGTCTCGGATATTTCTCTAAGAACGGTAGAGCGTATGTCTTCCTTAATCTTTTCAAATACGGGAATGTCCTTCTTTACTTCGCGAACCCTCTCGTAGTATTCCCTTAGTGCTTCCCTTCCAGTTAGGCAGTCCTCTCCACAGTCTTCGTAGGAGATTTCTCCAGTCTTTACGTTGAGGTAGAGCTCCTCGTTAAGAATCTTGTAGATAGCTTGTTCTAAGGTAAGTCCGTGGTCTTCTAAGCCCTTTATCTCAACTCCGTAAAGTCTAAAGTCGTCCGCTATTACTTTTATAAGTTTTTGATAGAGATTCTTGTACTTTTCTTCAAGCTCTTTGCCAAGGTCTTCAAATCCAAGGGCGTAGGGCTTTACGAGCTCTTTAAGCTTTTTAGAGTAAGCCTCAAGGTCTAACTTAGAGAGAACCTCCTTTAGGATTTCCGCTCCCATTCCCGCTTCGTACTTCTCGTCTATGCTAAAGGCGTACTTCTCTTCGTATTCTTCTTCTCCTACCACGTGAAGCTTTACCCACTTGGTTGAAATTCCGTCGTTAAGGGGTATGGTGTTTTCGTCCTTTTCAAACTTCTCCTCTTCTTCTTCTGTCGGATACTCAATCACCAAGTAGCTTTCAAAGTAGGCAACCCTTTCAACGTCTCTTGAGGTTAAGTTCAAGAGAGTTCCTATCTTAGAAGGAGTGCTCTTTAAGAACCATATGTGGACTACGGGAGCGGCTAATTCTATGTGACCAAAGCGCTGTCTTCTGACATAAGAACTCGTTACCTCAACTCCACACTTTTCACATATCTTTCCTTCAAATCTCTTTCCTCTATACTTTCCACAGAGACACTCATAATCGTTTATTGGTCCGAATATCTTTGCACAGAAAAGGCCGTCCTTTTCGGGTTTTAGGGTTCTGTAGTTTAGGGTTTCTGGTCTCTTTACTTCACCGTAAGACCAGCTCCTAATCTCCTCAGGAGAAGCAAGCATCAACTTAATTTTTGAGAAGGGGAAAATTCCCCTTCCTTGATTTCTCATTTTTCTTCCTCCTCTTTAATTTCAACTTGGTCACAAGGCTGCTCTTCACCGTTTAAACACTTAACGTTAAGACCAAGAGCCTTAAGCTCTCTTACGAGAACCTTAAAGCTTTCAGGAATACCGGGAGTGTAGGTGTACTTACCTTTTACGATGGCTTCGTAAACCTTCGTTCTTCCCTCTATGTCGTCAGACTTAACGGTAAGCATTTCTTGCAGGGTGTAAGCAGCTCCGTGGGCTTCCAATGCCCAAACTTCCATTTCTCCCAATCTTTGTCCACCGAACTGAGCTCTTCCACCAAGGGGCTGCTGGGTAACGAGGGAGTAGGGTCCCGTTGCCCTTGCGTGTATCTTGTCGTCAACCATGTGAATGAGTTTGAGCATGTGCATGTAACCTACCGTTACTTCAAAGTCAAAGGGCTCTCCAGTCCTTCCGTCGTATAGTATGGTCTTTCCGTTTTCTGGAAGCCCTGCCTTTCTAAGAAGAGCCCTTATCGCTTCCTCGTCTGCACCCTCAAAGGCAGGCGTAGCCATCGGGATACCGCGCTCTGCGTAGTCTCTTACCACGCTCCAGAACTCCTCGTCAGATAGAGAGCTTAAGAACTCCTCTATAAACTTAGCGTTCTCCCCGTCTTTGTCTCCTATAGCGTAAACCTCTTTGAACCACTCTATTATCCTCTTTCTATCTCTCGTTTCTTCTATGAGTTTTCCAAGCTGTTTTCCAAGCTCTTTTGCAGCCCATCCAAGGTGAGTTTCAAGTATTTGTCCTACGTTCATACGAGAGGGAACGCCCAAGGGGTTAAGAACTATGTCAACGGGCGTTCCGTCTGGCAGGAAGGGCATGTCCTCTACTGGAAGGACTACGGAGATAACACCCTTGTTTCCGTGTCTTCCCGCCATCTTGTCTCCGACCTTAATCTTTCTCTTATTGGCTATGTATACCTTTACGAGGGTTATTACTCCCGGTGGAAGGTCTCTTCTTTTGAGTATCGTCTCTTTCTTTTCTTCGTAGACCTTTGTGAGCATGTCTATCTGCATTCTCGTTCTTTCCGCAATTTCCCTTATCTTAGTTATAAGGTCTTCGTCTTCAAAGAAGTTTTCGGGCTTTCCGAGGATAAAGCTAACCCATTCGTTAAACACCTCTTCCGTTATCTGGGTTCCCTTCTTTATAGACTTCCTTCCTATCTTTACGTCCTTGTCTACCTTTCTGCCAAGGATTAAGCCCTTTAAAACCTTATCCCTTCCAGCGATTATGAGGTTTTTCTTCTTCTCAAGCTCTCTTTCTAAGGCTTCCAGCTCTTCCCTTTCTACCTTTTGGGCAAGGAGGTCCTTCTTTCCACCGCTTTTTCTCGTAAATACTTGAACGTCTATTACTATTCCCTCAACTCCCGGAGGGCACCTTAGGGATGCGTCTTTGACATCCCTCGTCTTTTCTCCAAAGATAGCCTGCAAGAGCTTTTCTTCAGGGGTGAGTCTCGTTTCTCCCTTTGGCGTTACCTTTCCAACGAGTATGTCTCCCGGCTTTACGTAAGTTCCTATCTTTACTATTCCGTGCTCGTCAAGGTGTGCAAGGGCCTTTTCTGGAACTCCGGGAATCTGTCTCGTTATCTCTTCGTCTCCAAGCTTGGTTTCTCTGGCTTCTATTTCAAGCTCTTCTATGTGTATTGAAGTGTAAACGTCTTCCTTTACGAGCCTTTCGGATATAACTATAGCGTCCTCAAAGTTGTATCCTCTCCAGGGCATAAAGGCAACGAGAACGTCCTTTCCAAGGGCGAGCTCTCCACGGTCCGTTGAATGGCCGTCAGCTATAACTTGTCCTTTCTCAACCCTTTCACCCTTCCTAACTATAGGTCTTTGATTTACGCAAGTCTTTTGGTTCGTTCTTTGGAACTTCCTAAGTTCGTAAATGTCTATTCCTATGTCCAAGGGGTCGTTGAAGTTAATCTCTTCTGGGTTAACTCTGATAATTATCTTGGAGCTGTCAACTTCCTCAACTACTCCACCTCTTTTTGCAACGACTACCGCGTGAGAATCACGGGCAATCTTTGCTTCCATTCCCGTTCCTATTAGGGGAGCTTGGGTGAATATGAGGGGAACCGCTTGTCTTTGCATGTTAGAACCCATGAGTGCGCGGTTTGCGTCGTCGTGCTCAAGGAATGGAATTAGCGAGGAAGAGGGGGATATTATTTGCCTTGGAGATAGGTCTATGTAGTCTACTTGTTCTGGTCTTACGAGTCTTATTTCGTTCTTGTGTCTTGCTCTAACTATTTCCGCCATTATCTTTCCGTCTTTGTCAGTAGGCGTGCTTTCCGCTATAACGTAGTTTTCCTCTTCGTAAGCAGCAAGCCACTCTATTTCGTTTGTAACCTTTCCGTCCTTAACCTTCCTGTAAGGAGTTATAAGGAATCCGTACTCGTTTACCCTTGCGTAAACCGTAGGCGAGGTAACGAGCCCTATATTTTGTCCTTCTGGCGTTTCTATAGGACATATCCTTCCGTAGTGAGAGGGGTGGACGTCTCTAATCTCAAACTTCGCACTCTCACGGGTAAGTCCACCGGGACCAAGAGCGGTCAACCTCCTTTTGTGAGTGAGTTCAGACAAGGGATTGGTGTTATCAAGGTATTGGGAAAGCTGTCCAGTTTTTAAGAAGTCCAGTATCGCATTCGTAACATAACGGGGATTTATGAAGTCTTGGGGCTTTAGGTCTGGCTGTTCGGGGTTAATCACCGCAGAACGGTCTCTAAAGACCTTTTCCATCTTAGCTATTCCAATACGGGCTTGATTTTCTAAAAGCTCTCCTACGGAACGAACCCTTCTGTTTCCAAGGTGAGCTATGTCGTCCTTTTTAACCCTTCCGTGTCTTAGGTCTATGAGGTACTTAACGATGTTTATCAAGTCTATAGGAAGGACGAAGCGCGCTTCTTCTTCCGTGTAGTCTTTAACCTTTATCTCCTTATACTTCTTGAAGAGCTCTTTTAGGGCTTCTTTGGTTACGCGCTGCCCAGCTTTGTAGCCTTCGTAGTCTTCTGCAAAGGCAATGGGAGGAAGTTGGTCAAGCAGGTCTATGTCTGCAGGCTTTAAGACTTTGGGTATGTTGTGAACCTTAGCGTTTATCTTTACCCTTCCAACTCTGGACAGGTCGTATCTCTTTACGTCTCTAAAGAACACATTGAAGTAAGTACGCGCTCTTTCAATGAGCGCGTCAATTTCCATAGTCATAGCTTCTACGAGTTTGAGCTTTCTGTAAATCTCAACGAGTCCTAAGTCCCTAAAGCTGTATTCCGCGGGTATCTTTATTGGGCTTCTCCTGTCGGCGTCCTTTGGAGCCGTGTCGTTTATGAGGCTTTCTATAACGCTTTTTCCGTATTCACTCTTAATAACGTTTTCTTTGGGAACGGAGGTTACACTAACTACCTCTATCCTGTCGTCTTCCAAAAGACGAGCAAGCTCTTCCCATTCTTCTATGTACCTTTCTTCTAAGAACTCCCTCTCTTTGTCGTAATTGGGAAGCTTTCCTTTGAACTTTAAGATTGCAAATATGTAGTGGTGTTCCAAGTCCTCTGGCGTGAACTCCTCTCCCGTTTCCGCATCGTATAGATACCTATCCTTCACTATGTACTTCCTAACTCCCTCGTAATATGGCTTTAGAATCTCGTAAGCGGTTTCTAATCCCAACGCTCTAAATAGGGAAGAGAAGTACTGAAGCTTTTTCTTGTCTATTCTTACAGACAGGAGGTCCGTAGCACCAGAGAGTTCTATTTCTATCCTTGAACCCTTATCGGGAATAATGCTCGCTCTATAAAGGATTCTGGTTATCGTAGTGTCCTTTTGCTTTTCTTCTTTTTCTTCAAAGAATACTCCGCTGGAACGGATTAATTGGTTGATTATGATTCTTTCCGTTCCGTTTATGATGAAGGAACCACTTTCTGTCATTAAGGGAATCTCACCAAAGTAAACCTTTCTCGGGGGAAATTCTCTATATCCGTTTTTAGTCTTAGTTTTCAATCTTAAAAGAACCCTTAAAGGCGCGGAATAAGTAAGTCCCTTTAGCTTACACTCTTCAGGGGTAAACTTTTCTTTATAAACGAGCTTGGCTCCGCACTTTGGACAATCAACGTCGTATCCACCTAAAAAGTCACTTTCAGGTTTATAACCACATCTATTACATTCCCAATCTCCAATCTCGTATCCTAAGTACTCAATAATGAAGTTTCCGTTTGGGTCTTTAAAAGGAAAGGAGGTTCTAAATACGTGTTCTAAACCCACATCCCTTCTCTTTGCAGGGTGAACCCTTAACTGGACGAAGTTTTCAAAGGAATCTTTCGGTATGCTCAGGAGATAGGGAGGCTCTAAAATCTCTTCTCTTCTCCCAAAATACTTACGGGGTAAAGCAATCTTCGCCATAGTTTAACCTCTCCTTCTTTATACTTTTTGCTCAGGACCGAAGGAGGTAAAGAGCTTCAACCTCATCAAACAACCATATAAATATAAAACTCCTTTTGCTGATTGTCAAGTGTTTAGACCCACAAGCTGATAATCCCTTCAATATTCGCTTTTTAATTCACCGAAAGAGGATAGTAGTAAAAGAAAAAAGAGAGCGGAAGGTTACTTAATCTCAACTTCCGCTCCAACTTCTTCAAGCTTCTTCTTGATTTGCTCAGCTTCTTCCTTAGAGACTCCCTCCTTAATGGGCTTGGGAGCGTTGTCAACGAGGTCTTTCGCTTCCTTAAGCCCAAGTCCCGTGATTTCTCTCACCACCTTAATAACTTGAATCTTGTTATTTCCGGGAGACTTAAGTATAACGTCAAACTCCGTCTTCTCTTCAGCTTGCGCCGGTGCTCCGGCCGCTGCTCCCGGTGCCGCTACGGGCGCCGCTGCTACCATTGCTGCAGCAGATACGCCAAACTCTTCTTCAAGTCTCTTTACGAGCTCAGCAACTTCCAAAACGGTCATGTTCTTAATAGCTTCTACAATTTCGTCAATAGTTAAAGCCGCCATCTTTACTTACCTCCTCCTTGAGATTTAGCTTCTTCAATAGCTTTAAGAACAAGAACAAGCTTTTGAGGAACGGCTTTTAATGTCATAACAAGCTGCGTTACTGGAGCCATAAGGACTCCAAGGAGCTTTGCGATTAGCTCTTCCCTGCTTGGGAGCTGTGCAAGCTCCTTTATCTGCTCTGGAGTTATGTACTTGTAGTTAAGGAGTCCACCTTTTAGCTTTTTATCCCATTCCTCACCAAAGTGTTCCTTTAGGGCTTCCGTTAGCTTCTTTACGACAGCTACGGGGTCCTCGTAAGCAAAAAGGGCAGCAGTAGGACCAACGAATAGGTCTCTGTGGTCCGAAAGAACCGTATCGGAAAAAGCTCTATAGAAAAGAGTATTTTTACCAACTACAATTTCTCCCTTTAGCTCCTTAATTTCCAATCTAAGAAGGTTAAGGGGATAAGCGTCTATTCCCTGAAAGTCAAAAAAGACTACAAATCCCTTAGACTTTTCAAGTCTTTCTTTATAGGACCGGACTAACTCCTGTTTCTTTAAAAGGCTCTTTCTGACTACAGTTCTCTCAGCGTATGCTTCTCTGTCAAACTCAGTCATTTCTTACCTCCGTTAAGCAGCCATCTCTTGAATCTTTCTAATGGTGTCGTTGACATCTATTTTAACACTAGGACTCATGGTCAAGGATACGGCTATACTCTTGATGTACTGTCCCTTTGCTCCCGGGGGCTTTGCCCTTAAAACCGCATCTATGGCAGCCCTTAAGTTGTCCAGCAGTTTTTCCTTTTCAAAAGAAATCTTTCCTACGGGCATGTGAACGTTTCCGGCTTTGTCTACCTTAAACTCTACCCTTCCCTTCTTTGCTTCCTTTATAGCCTGCTCAAGGTTCTTGGTAACCGTTCCAGTTTTGGGAGAGGGCATGAGTCCGTGGGGTCCAAGGATTTTTCCAAGCTTTGCAACCTTTGGCATCATTTCGGGCGTTGCTATAGCAACGTCAAAGTCCGTCCATTCCTCTTTAAGAATCTTGTTTATAAGGTCGTCTCCACCCACATAGTCCGCTCCTGCCTCTTCTGCCCTCTTTGCGTCCTCACCTTCCGCAAACACTACCACCCTTATGGGTTTTCCAAGTCCGTGGGGAAGGACCACAGAACCCCTTACCATTTGGTCCGCATACCTTGGGTCTACGTTTAGTCTCATTGCAAGCTCTACAGTCTCGTCAAAGTTTCTCTTTAGAATCTTTTCCATTTCCTTTAAAAGGTCTATAGCTTCTTCCAAAGAATACCTTTTATTTTTGTCAACGAGTTTTAGTGCTTCTAAGTACTTCTTACCCCTTTTCGCCATGGCTCTACTCCTTCCAACCTTCTATTTCAATTCCCATGCTCTTAGCGGTTCCCGCAACTATTCTCATCGCAGCTTTAAGGTCTCTGGTATTCATGTCTTTGAGCTTCATCTTAGCTATTTCCTCAAGTTGCTTTAGGGTTATCTTTCCCACTTTAACCCTTTTGGGGTCAGACGAGCCCTTTTCAACTCCCGCAGCTTTCTTAAGGAGATAAGATACAGGAGGAGTTTTAAGTATAAAGGTAAAGCTTCTGTCTTGATAAACGGTTATAACTACGGGAAGTATGGTTCCGGGTTCGTATTCTCTGCTTGCAGCGTTAAACTGCTTGACAAACTCCATTATGTTGACACCGTGCTGACCGAGAGCTGGTCCAACCGGTGGTGCCGGAGAGGCCTGCTGGGCCGGTAACATCAGCTCAATGGTGGCTACCACCTTTTTAGCCATAGCTGTTCCTCCTTAAATCTTCTCTACTTGGTCAAAGTCAAGCTCTACTGGCGTCATCCTTCCAAAGATACTTATCATAACGACGAGCTTTCTCTTGTCAGGATGAACTTCCTCAACCGTTCCGGTAAAGTTCATAAAGGGTCCTTCTATAACCCTAACTTGGTCACCCTTTTCAAATTCTACCCTAACGGGTTTAACGCCCTTCTTAATTTGGTTTAGTATCCTTTCAACCTCTTCTTCCCTTAGGGGAACGGGTTTTCCGCCTACCATTACGGGCCTGAAGATGTGAGGAGTCTTTTCTATAGCCATAAGGAGTTTGTCGTTCATGTGAGCCTTAACGAGTATGTATCCAGGGAAAATCTTGTTGTCTAAGACTATCTTTGCTTCCGTTTTATTTTCCTTACAAGTTATCTTCTGACCGGGCTTTGAGATAGGAGGAGCGTTTATACAGGTATCACCTTCTACGCTTTCTACTACTCTCACCTCTCCGTTTTCTACTCTAAAGACTGTAACACCCTTTTTGCCAAGAACGGGAATGTCCCTCGCATTTCCCCTGAGAGAGAGCCTATACTTCTCCTTTCCCTGAGCGCGTATTACGACCTTTTCTTCTGCGGGGACTACCACCTCGTCCACAAGGTCGCTTAGCCCTTCAAGTTCTAAGACTCTTAATAAGTTCTCCTTTGCTTCGTTTTCCCTTCCCGGTTCCACTTGAAGGGCGTACCACTTCTTCTCAAGTTGCTGTAGCTGCTGTATGTCCGTCATAGGCTCCCTCTCAAGGAAAGAATGAAGGATATTATTTTAGTAAAGGCCAAATCTAAAATCCAGAGGTAAATCCCTATTACAAGGGAAAATATTATAACACTTATCGTAGCCTTTATAACCGTATTTTTAGGAGGCCAAATTACCCTTCTTAGCTCTTCCCTAACACCCAATAGGAAGGTCTTGAGTTTATCCATTACTGGTTCCCCAATAAGGGTTTAAATGGCGGGGCTGGGAGGACTCGAACCCCCACCCACGGGATTTGGAGTCCCGCGCTCTGCCAATTGAGCTACAGCCCCACTAACCTTTAATTAATTTACTTCACTTCTCTGTGAATGGTATGCTTCTTACACCACTTGCAGTATTTCCTGAGCTCCAACCTTTCTGGATGCTTCTGTTTGTTCTTAGTAGTCGTGTAGTTTCTTCGTTTGCACTCCGTACAAGCAAGCGTAATAATCTCCCGAGCCATATCTTACT
>ERZ1684501.20-NODE-20-length-39751-cov-190.730854_pt1 | contig 39751 bp, 40 predicted proteins | sample MGYA00580191_ERZ1684501 | MGnify/ENA primary metagenome ERZ1684501 (study PRJEB41475, sample SAMN08455322) | hot springs metagenome | biome: temperate mixed forest biome [ENVO:01000212]; feature: neutral hot spring [ENVO:00002181]; material: water | place: New... | reverse complement strand
TTACCACGAGGCGGACCTCGTACCCCAAAGACTCGAGGTACCGCCTAAACATGTCAAAGAAGACATACACTCTCCCATGCCCCACGTGGACGTGGTCATATGGAGTAATGCCACAGACATAGCCTCTGGCAAGGCCCGGCGTATAAGTCGTAAACTCCTCCACCTGCCTAGTCGCCGTATTGTAGATGCGCATAGGTCAGAAAAATTAGCTAATAAAAAACTACGGGTCAAGCGGGAGAGACCTCGTAAAGACGTACGCCATGTCCGGCGGCTCCCTTCCCTCAGCCAAGAGGTACCCCTCGTAATTGGCATGTAGTAGTTCAGCAAGTCGTAGCGCCTAGCCGCCTTTACCCTCGAATATAAGATTAAAGCCTCCTTAGGAGGGCCAGGAGAAATCCGCCAGCGACGCCTAAGAGGAGCGGCTCCACCTTGCGCAGAGTCTCGACTACACCCATGTTTGGCTCTCTCCCCGAGGCCAAGCTCATCTCAACAAGGGCCCTAGCCGCCAGAGTGAGGGGAGTTGGGGGTTCTGAGTACAGCTTGGCTAAGTCCTCCACGAGGCGCCAATCCCCAGTGGCCACCGCTCTCTCGAGGAGGTAGCGGTAGTAGGGCCTTGCCTCGGGGGGCAGTAGGCCGTACGTCCTATTCGCCGCCGTATAGGCGTCGGGCGGCACTGCGAAGCCCACAAACTCAGTGACGTTGGACACCCCCATATACGTCACGCGTATGGTGTAGTTGACGAGGCCGAGCCTCCGGAAGTCCCCCACCACCTCCACCCGCCCATCCACTTGTCTCCCCCCGAGGAGAGGTACGGCGAGGAGGCCCCCTACGGGGAAAATGGGCAAGCCGCGGAGGGAGCCCAGCCGAGTGTAATTCAGCCCAGCGGTCAAAGAGGCCCACTCCACCGTTGCCTCGGCCGAGGTGGAGTTCGAGGCAGCGGCTATCCGCGCGGCGCATGTGGCGTTTGAGGACAGGCGGAGAGTGGCGTTGAGGGGCACCACGTCGGCCCTAGAGAGACCACACCCCTCGACTCTAACCGCCACTCTTGCAGGAGCGGCCGGCTCCACGCGGCCCACCACTTGCACCTCGGCAGTTGCGCCAACGGGGAGGAGGCGGGGCGCCGAGAGGGAGAGCTCCACCTTGTACAAGACGACTGTTGTGCGGTTCACATAGGGGCCCAGCTTGACCTCCACCTCATAAGCCCCGGGGCGCCCCGACGTGTCCACAGGCACACTCTCAGCATAAACACCCGGCCCCAGGGAGACCTCCCGGCTGAGCCAGGGGGTGGCCAAGACGCCCCTTATGTAGAGCCCCTGGGGTACCTCGACCCTAATCTGCATATGCGCCGAGGAGCCTACCTCCGCCAAGATGGGCTGGGCGGCCACCACGGCCAGCGGCCGGGTAAAGCTCAAGGCGCCGAACCCGTAGTCCACCGTTGCGACGCCCCCGCTGGGCCGCACCCCCACGACGAACGACGCAGAGCCGCGGACCCCCCTCCCTGCCACGACGTAGGTGTAGTTGCCGGGCGTCTCCACCCTCAGTTCTACAAAGGCAGACTCGCCCCCCTTGTCGATAGTCCAGTTGAGCAGGCGGGCCTCCACCCTAGGCGGAGGCACATAGAGGTGTGCCGTTGCGGGGCCAAAGGAGGTGGGTACGGAGACGTTTAACACGGGGCCGTAGGCGCTATGCCACGTTAGCTCGGTGAAGTTAAAGCCGCATCCGCCCCTGGGCACATTTACCACAAGCCGCCTGCCCCCAACCTCTACCACATATCTGGCGTCCACCGAGGGCTTACACACGGAGACCACGGCCTTAAAGACCGCGGAGAAGTTGTTGGGCCGCACTGTGTCCTCCACGAGGAGCAGAGACACGTTGGGCCTCGGCAAATACACCGCCGCCGCGGCGCGGCCCTCGTACACGACAGTGACGTTTTCGCCGTAGCGGTAGGAGACCACAGCCAAGCCCCCCTGGAGAGGCTCAACGCTGAGCGCGCCATCGAAGTTCGGCGGCGGAGGCGAGGAAACCTCCACGTTGTACCTAAGCCCCACCAGTATGCGAGCCACGCCGCCCTCCACCACGGCCCCCAAGGGCTCCACCTTCACCACCACCTCCGGCGCCTCGAGGCTGACCCACTCAGCAAGCCTGCCCACCCCCACGAGGACCCTCCTCTTCTCCCCCGGCCGCAACGCCACGGTGAGGTTCAAGACGCCGCCTGTATAGACGCCGCGCGTAACTCCATCCACGGAGGCGGCGCCGCTGAACTTGGCCCAAGGCGGCCCAACAACGGCGACTGAGAGGACGTAGCGGAGGAGGCCCCCCTCCAATTTGGGAGACGAGACAGAGACAGAGAGGCGGGCCTCCACATGGACAACAGCCGCCACGTAGCCGCCGTAAACGAGCTCCACGTCGGCGGGCAGTTTGCCCACGGAGTAGCTACGCTGCTCAGAGCCGAAATACGCCGTCAAGACCCCCCTCTCGCTGTCTAAGTCGTAGCTTAGGCTATATGACAGCCCGTATATGGGGGCTGTAGCATTGGCAACGCCGCAACTCACTGTGGCGTTGCCGCCCACCTTGTCCACCACTTTAAACCCCAGCTTAAGCACTGCCGTCGAATTGGGAGGCACAGCTACCTTAGACGAGTTGAACTGGACACCGGAGGCCGCCGCGTTGAGAAAACAGACGAAGGTCAAGGGGTTGGGATTTGACAAAGACACATTGAGGTAGCCGCGGCCCCCAGCGCCGAGGAAGAGGCGGGAGGGAGAGACCGAGAGGGCAGGTGGGGACAAGTTAAGACTTACATAGGCCGCGTAGCCGCCGTACTCCACCGCCAAGGTGTAAGGCCTTAAGACGCCCGTAAAGTTGTAGACGCCGCACCCATCCGCGAGCCGGACCTCCGAGCCGTTCACTCTTACTACTCCATTGATTTTGACCCCGTTGAGCTCGGCGCACAAGTTGACAGAGATTTTCCCATCCTCATACCACCCGCCCGCCAAGTAGGCGCGCAACTGGGTGAAAAACACTGTCACAGCCACGTGTACAGTGTCGCTTGAGTTGTTGACAAAGGCGGCCAGGAGAGTGCCGTTTCTCACCTCGAACTCCCTGTTGACCAATAGGTTAGACACGACGCGCGAGTCGTCCACCGAAATCTTCACCAAGCCCGTAGGCGCAGTGAACTCGTAGTACACCGCCGAGTAGCCCGGGATGTCTAGGTATAGGTAGTAGGGCCCAGGCGAGAGTGTGACGGCCTTCCGCTCAGGCTCGTACCTAACGCCGCCAAGCTCCACGCCCTTGGCAAGCGCCAAGAGGAACTGGACGTAGAGCCTGGCCGCCCCATTCCTCGTGAGAAAGGCCTTGAGCACAGACTCCCACGAAGACGCCTGCTGGAGGTGCCAAGCGACAGCCGCGCTGTACTTATACCAATCGTACACTCTCTCCTCTTCGAGGGAGAAGGGGTTTACGGAGTACAGCTTGTCCGAGAAGTACATGGCGGGGAAGTAGTACACCCCAGTGGCCACAGACGCCATGCCCTCCGGCGCCGCCTCCTTCGCCCAGAAGTAGTCGTACATGTCAGGGTCGTAGTTAGCCAAAAAGACGTGCCCTACCTCGTGAAACACAAGCCTCCTCGTGTAGCGGCCAAAGTCGATCTCTATCACACAGCCCCTCCCCAGCTTTGTATAAGCCACATCCCCAAGAGACTGGCTGTAGTACACCTGGTACTTGCTCCCCTGGCATGGGGGCGCCGGGGAGAGGCCCTTAGACACATAGAAGCTGTAGGCATTCTCCAAGTGGCCGGCCAGCGTGGGGTCGTCCGGCGTAATTACAAAGTGCTCAGTCTCAAGAGCGGCCACGGCAACGGCGAGGAAGAGCGCGAAGAGCAAAACACGCACGACGAATTAAAATACCCCCAATATATCCCTTATGGACACCAAACCCTGGCTACTGCTGGCGTTAGCCGCCGCATTGGTGGTAATATTCTACTTAATGAATACATCACAGACTCCCACAGCGCCTACGCCTACCCCGACACCGACAACTACTGCAACGGCGACCCCAAGCCCGACCATCTCCACTACGCTGACAGCCACGCCCACTGAGACGCCGAAGCCCACCGCCACTGCCACTACGACGACGGCGCCTAAGCCCAGCGCCGCGCCCGTGTATATACCCCGCCTCGAGGTAGAGCTGTCGGCGCCCCAGGCGGTGAACACCACGAAGTTGCCCACGGCGGTGAATTACACCGTGACGTTGAGAAACGTTGGAAACGGCACGGCGGTGGTGTACGTCTTTGAAAAATACTTGGAGGTCAAGCCGGGCGAGGTGGTTAAGCTAAACGCCACAGCCACGGCGCAGGCGGCGGGCAGATTCAAAATAGTCGTGGAGGTAAACGGCACGGAGTACACAAGGGAAGTCTACGTCTACTACTACACGCCGGTCTTGGAGGCGGAGCCCGCCTACGTCGAAGTGAGGAAGTTGCCCACAAACGTCACCCTAAGCGTGGTAGTGAAAAACGTGGGCAACTGGACCGGGAGGCTCGGCCCCGTAGAGATACCGCCCGGAGGCACAGCCGTGATAAATATAACGGCGGCGGTCAACGCCACGGGCACCTACTCTCTACAAATAGGCGGCGTAGAGGTGCCCATAACCGTCGTGTACAAGGCGCCGAGCTTTGAGATAAAGACAGGCGGCCCCGACGAGGTGGAGGCCCTCCCCGGGGAGAAGTACCCCGCCTGGCTGTGGATAAAAAACGTGGGAAACGCCACAGCCAAGCTCTCCATAGACGGCGAAGAGAGAGAGCTAGGGCCAGGCGACGTTGTTAACGTTACGAAGTGGATACAGGTAGACAAGGCCGGTGTCTACAAGGCCGTGTTTAAAGTGGAGGGCGACTTAAACACGACGGCTGTGCACCAGCTATCCGCCAAGATAGTGGTCTTGAGCGTAGAGATGGTGTTGTGGAAGCCCGAGCTCAAGAGGGGCTGGCCGCCGCCCAACGGCGAGGATAAAACATCGATGTCGCTAGAATCCAAGACCGCCGAAGTGCAGTGGGGGTACATAATAACTTCAAACGCCAGCAAGCGAACCATCGTAGTAGACGTTGAAGACGTCCAAGGCCGCACCTATTTCATAATACCGCCCAAAGGCTCCGTAGGCAGAAACCTGACGGCCACAGTCCAGGCGCCGGGAAGCATGGCCGTCTGGGTGACGGTGAATGGCACCAAGTACACATACCTCATAAGTACACAACTTGTCCCGCCCAAGGTCACTATAAGAGACGTCTCAAGAATAGAGTTCAGAGACTCTAGAGAGATCCTTGGCTTAAAAATAAACTGTAGCAAAATACCGATAGTAGGTACAATACAGCGTACAATAGACATAGTGGAAGTTTCTGGAACGTTGATATACACAGCAGACGGCAAGACTATAGAGGGCAATGTAAAGATCAGAAGCGTCGACATATACACAGGTAGCTACAGGGGTGCCATCACTGGTACAAGCGGGCGAGTAGACATCGATGTGGACTTCATGGGACACCACGTAATTACCGCAAAGTTCAGGACTTCTCCATTTGAAATAGAAATCCTAATAGATGGCGCCCCCAGTAAATGCGATATACCAACCCAGCTGATACCTAGCATATTCCTCAGCGGAAAACCCACGGCCATCAACGAATTGGCGACGCAGTACGCCTTTAGGCTAGTGTCTGCTTTTAAGAAGGGGGACAGCGATGTGCCTCAGCGGGTTGAGTGGAATGGGGAATACGTAGAGGTAGTAGACAAGGGAGGCAACGTGCTGAAGGTCTACTTTAGACAGGGAGAGGTGGTCATAGAGGGGCCCCTCTCGGCCAGGCTGGTGATATCGTAGCAGGAGAGAAAACTTTAAAAACACGACCAATTCGTGATTCATGCATAACCAAGTAAAGTTGGTACTGGCAGTCCTAATAATAACCGCCCTGGGAATAATGGCATATGCCCAGCAAGGGCCTGGACAGGCACTGCCCTCAGCCTTCAACGTGGTGATGCAAATAAACGACGCTAGGGCGGCCGCAGGCTTCGGCCCCGAATATGCCCTATGTACACCGTGGGAAAAGGGTCTGGCGAACTATCCTCCCTACAAATTCGCGGCGGGTAAAAACTTCACCCTAATAATACGTGAAGTAGCCACAAGCCCTGTTTACCCCTCCCAGTTCCAAGACTATAGAGTATCATCTATTGCCAACAACACGGGCTTCGTCACGTTCAACATAAATGTGCCAGCTGGCGTAGATGTAACAAAGAGGTCTAAGTGGTATGTGGCAATAGTAGTGGAGTGGCCGAGACGGGGCTACTACTTCCTTATATACAACAAGACATATGACAGCGCGACTCTGGTGGACGTAATAGGCAACCTCAGCGGAAGACCCGACAAGCCCAACAATAATGAGTTTGACACTGACACGGGACCGTGGGGCGTAATACGCGTATACCACGGCGACAAGAGATATGGCAACCTCTCCTCCAGCGTCATCCACACCTTCTACGTGGGCATTAACACCCTAGGGAACCCGTACGACCTCACCTTCACAAGACAGGTAACAATAGCGGGCACAACTATAACGCTTGAAGACTCGGTAGGACCTGCCTCTGGCCCAACTAAGTATGTAAGAGGTATAGACGGTAGAATTACAGCGGTGTTCGGGCCGTTCACCTACCTGGCCACCTACGTCACCTCGCTGGGGAGGGCTGGTACAAGCTGGGATACCTACAAGGTGGCAATTGACACAAGCAAAGTAGTGTACAACCACTACGTCTACATAACTATTGAGGGAATGCGCGGGTTGGTGGTTCAGAGCAGGAATGATGCATTTACAAGAGTAGGTGGCCTGCTTTACGTCGCCCGGACCCTAAATAGAACAGCTGGGCCTGGCACCGGCAACCCCGTGCCGCTGTCCTGCGGTTTGGTGGTGTGGAACATGACCCTCTACACAGTCACGGTCACCGGCCTATTAGACCTCAAGGGCAACCCCATATTCAACCCAGAGAACTTTAGGTACAAGATTCAGATGAAGGTGGGCGACAGCTGGGTGACATTTAGCAGGGCACAAGCGTCGTGGAAGCTCACTCTAGGCGACGTCAAGGTTGTATTAAACGAGGTCTGCGGCACCATTAGCTCCTTCAGCGATATTATCAACTGCTACAGGACGTTGGGACCCGACGGCTTTAGAAGCGCAGTTCTACGCCTATATGAACCAGCCACACTTGCAAGACTAGGGGGACTGCTCAAGTTGACAAACACAGATGCCAAAATATCTGCGCAAGACTTAGCCTCCAAGCTTGTGGTAGAGTACTCATACACGGCGGGTAACGACAGCGTTAAGGCAATAGTCCTCGAGGCGGCATTGCTAGAGCCGGCCAACTTCCAGGGCGTGTTAAATGTGTCTGTCCTCCCGATCCAGATAAGGCTGTGGAGGTGGGGCAACGCCTCTCTGCCACTGGCATCGAGAGAGTTCTACTACACCGACCCACTCGACTTGGCATCGCTGAGGTTTGTAGTCACCGGCGATACAATGTACCTAGACAGAATGGCGTATGACGGAGCTGTAACCTACGACCCATGGCTAGGCCAAGTGATATGGGCGCTTCCGCCATACCAAGTGGTACCTGGTCTAGTTGGCAACGTTAAAGCCCACTTGCTCTCGCTATTCAACGCCAGCGGCTATCTCCCACTGCCCACCCTAGTCGCCAATCTCACAAACGTCGGCGGCAGAGTGACGCTCAAATACTACAACTACTCAGACGCTCTAGCAAATGGAGACTTCTTCGCCAAGTTTGGAATAGGCGTAGTACAGAAGTACGGGTATAAGTTTAGGATATACAGTGGGCAAGCCCTCGTTGGAACAGCTAACCTAGAGGCCTACTACCCAGTAATAGATAACTACGGCTTATTGATACACGCAAAGGCGGGCGACGTCTTACAAGCCGTGTACGACGACAACGAGCACACAGACATGTATGCCCTGCAAATACTGCAACCCGGCCGGTTCTACGATAGAGAGCACGTACTGCACATCGCCATTGTCAGAGTGTTCCAGAATATCTTGCTCAAGGACGCTTGTGGGTCCCCGGTATATGGCGTCGGCGCCGGTCTCGCAGGGGCGAGACTGACGCTCGTGGTAAATGTTAATGGGAGGAATTACACCATTGCCAACCTGCCTTTGGGAAGCGAAGTTCCAGTAGACATATCCATACCCATAGACGAGTGGGGCAATCCGCAAGTCGACCTAAAGGGCGGCTATGTGACCGCGCGCGCGATCTTAAACTACTACGGCTATAAGCTGTACCCAGTTGACGACATAACCAAGATACCGTCTACACGGCCATTGGAGTTTAGAATACCTATTAAATACGGCGTTGTTAAAAAGCCAGAGCTCTACTTGCCAATTGCCCCGTTGCAGTTTAGAGTGTGGAGCCAAGCGGTTTCTGTGGACTACGACCCACTAAAGGAGCCTTTGATGGGGTTCGTTGTGAGAGTATTCAGCACAGTCACTGGAGATGAAATAGCCCGCAGTATATCTAATAAGAACGGCTATGCCTACGTTCCCAATATCCCAATCGGCGTTCCGTTTAGAGTACAAGTGCGCACCATTGACCCCTCCAGCGACAAGAGGTGGGGCTACACCTACGAGCAGATTACAAGAAAGAACGACTATGGCTCATACGCAAAAGCTCTAGGCTTCACGCCAGCCGACAACGTGTACACACTGGGAACCAGAGGCGCAATTGACAGAGGCCTCGTTGTTTACTCAAAGGCAATTGCGATAGATGCCACAAATGCCACACAGTTCATCTGCGCAAAGCAAGCCATTGACTTGCCCGTCGAGGTGTTCGACATAGTAGTGAGAGTGTTTGACAAGACTGGGCAGTACCTGCTGAGGAGTCAGCCCGTCTTCCTTGGCCCCTATCCACAAGCCACTAAGCCCGTCTTGCTAAATGTCACCCTAGTACTTGCAGACGACTACAGCCCATACGACTATGCCTCTATGTGGAGAGACTACAACGCTAGAGACTACAAGATCTTGACAGACTTCCGCGCAATAGGAATTACAGGCATGCGTAGCATATACCTAGGCCTCGCCAGTAAGTACCTTGACGAGACCAAGAAGGCGCTAGGCTGTCCACAGTACACCACGGCGAATTACTCTAAGGCGGTAAACGCCTACGCCCTAGCCGCCATGGCCGGGTACATCGCCAACGCCTCCACCGACAGATACGCGGCTGTGTACTTGCTCACCTCGCAGCAACCCAAGGACTTAATCGACGTATGTGCCATGAAGCCCGAGCAGGTGGGCATAGCTGAAATAGCTAGGCTGTTCATGAAGGGCCAGAGGTTTAGGTTCGTGGTGTGGTACATGGGCCAGAAAGTCTTCGATGACTATGTCACAATAACTGGCCCACTGGTTGACATAAAGGCCGACGTATACCCAGTGAACGTCACCACCTACACCAAGAGCATGAGGTTGCCCGTTGACACCTTCGTTGGCTTCACAATAACAGACGTTTACCTAGGCTTAGCCCTCAATAAGACAGACGGCATGTTTGCCAACAAGTCGCTAGTGCCGCAGTTGATTGCGCCGTTCAATACAATGTACAAGACTTATAACTTGTACAACGTACTGGCAAATGAGCTTGGAAGCGGCACTGCCTCGCTCTACAACGATAAGGTCACCGCCTTCAGCGGCTCAACTGTGCTAAGAGAGTGGTACTATGGCCAATACAAGCCTACGCAGTTTGGCGGCGACTTTGCCTACTTGCCCAACATCGCAGTGTTGAGAAATGGGACAGAGGCCAAGTACCTCTTCACCGTGCTTAACAGGCTAGTGAGCACGCCTGTCACTACACGTACTACCACGAAGACTTCTACCACCGGCACTATCACAGTACCGGCGGGTAATAGCATTACTATAACTCTCACGGGAGCCGCCATAGAGCCCGACTTAAACAACAACAAGACGTACTACAAGGCTACGGCTTACAACGGAACTGTAGATAGCACATTCGTAGAACCTCAGCTCATACTCTCTGGAAACCTCGTTGTAATTAATGGTAAGTATGTTTCCAACTACGCCGACACGATATCAGCCAACTACACCATTGACCTAGTAATTAATGCCAAGTGCGGCGCCATAACGGTGGCTTCTTCAAGCGGCGCTATTATGATAACTGTTGATGCAGGCGATTGTTCAGCCACTGTACTGTATACAGCTACAAACGCCTCCTATAGTGTTGTAACATCGACGGCTACATCTGCCCCATCTACCGAGTATGCTGTCAGCTTTGACAGATGGTTCCTAGTGTCGTACGACTGGTCCTTTGGTCAGTATAATGTACTGTACCGTACGCAAGACGTAGTTGAGCGCAACCACGTCCTTAATGTACTGTCCCATGTTGGGACTACGTCGAAGTGTGCAGAGTTGACTGAGGAGGTTGAGAAGGCTGAGGATGACGAGTACAAGTATGTGCTAAGGCTAACCGGCGTAGAGGTGCCAAACTACCGCACGCTACGTGTAGAACTGCCGTGGAAGATAGGCGGCGGTGGCAAGGCCTTAGTCAACATCACGGCGTATTTCGACAATAACAACTCGAAGATTGACACCGTTTTGTACAACTTGACGGCCATGCTCGCCGGTGCAAGAGGCAGATCCGTCGTGGTGACATTGCCGTTGAACTTCGGCAAAGTCGGCGCCAAAGCCTATGACATAGCTATGAGCAAGGCCACGGTGCGCTTCGAAATTACATTCATGATGTACGACCCGACGACAGGTCCCACCAGCGTCTGCGCTGTGAAGCTAGTGCCTCTTGCCGCCAACTACACCACCGTCTCGATGTACGAGTGTACTGTGCCGACAGTGCCCGGCGTGCCAGAGCGCATAGACCCAACCACAGTGGTATACGCCATCGACCCGTCGCTGTCGAGCGCCAACGGCTTTGATGAAACGTTCGACGCCTACGGCGGCTTTGGCACGCCGATTACCTACGTGGTGAAGTCCGGCGAGGTTGCCCTACTGCCGTCGTGGTACTACAAGACCGCGGTGGCCGGCTCCCGCATTGCTAGAATTTGGATAATTGCTGCCAGCGACGACCCGAAGAAGGGCCCGGCGCTTGGCACTAAGTACACCAGCTACACTGTGAAAGACGACAAGGTGACAATCAACGTGTACAAGTTTGAGAAGTACCTGGTGGTGAACTACGTGCCCAACGTCTGCCCAGCAGGCTATGTGAGCCAGACGTTCTTAGACGAGTTCGACGGCTCTGGCCGCATCACTGGCCTAGGCTTTGGCACAGGCGGCACCAGTACGCTGGTGTTGAGCAACTACACAGGCGTACAGATGTGGAACTCCACCGCCATGTGGCTAGCTGGCGGTGTGTTTAAGCTATCCACTGCCGCGCTCGACGCCTTGACTGTGCAGAACAACGCGAAGTTCCCAATTGTTGTCGACTCACTGAGTGTGAAATACGGCGACTACAAGTACAGCATACCCATGGCGCCTGTCCGCGTCAATGCTGGCGAGACAACTAAGCCGCCTGTGCAACTGAACGGCTACGGCTTTGGCAGAACCTACATGTTTGACATAAGCGACGTGTGGGCGTTTAAGCTTGTGCAACCCAACTACCAGTATGGCCTCAACGTCTACCACGCCGGGTTGCTGGACGCGTTGAAGCACTTCGGCATATCCACTGACAAGCCGCTGTCTGCCTACTTGAAGCCGCTGACGTCTGCCTACTATGTGCAGAACGTGCTGTACGCCAGCCACGCCGAGGCCTCCGACTGGACGTTCCGCATATTAACCGGCAAGATCACTGAGACGACGAGAGGCAGATGGGGCGACTTGAGGACTGACGCCAGCGACTACGACTACAAGTACGTCTTCGACTACCCGACTCTGCCGTTGAAGGAGATACGCGACTGGAACGACAGGCCGCTTGCCAACCAGACGATAGCACTGTTTGACGGAAGCGGTGCCTTATACGCCGTCGTGTACACCGGCGCTAACGGCCAGTTGATTTACCCGTTGCCCGCCATCGCCAGCCCAGTGGTGCGCGTGGCTTGGTACAATGGCTACCTTGTAACGCTGATTAAGGGCTTGCCGGAGTTTACCATATGGATCTACGACCAGACCATTAGCCGCGACGTCACTGAGTTAGGCGACGCCCGCGTAGTTGACAAGATTAGGACTTACGTCTATCCGGTGACTGTGTCTGTGTACGACGAGGCTGGGAGGCCGTTGAACAACATGTGGGTGAGGGTGATAGACGCTGGCACCTCTGGCAACCTAGTTACATCGCTGAACAGGACTGCCTCCGATGGCGGTGCGCAGATTGTTGACTTGAGAATTTCGAAGTACGCCAGCGGCGTGATGTCGCAGATACCTGCCACGTCGTACTACTACTACGTGTATGACCAGAGCGGCGCCTTGGTGGCGGCTGGCAAGTTTGACATACAGCGTGGCGCATCTGTTCCATCGACTGGTTACAACGTCCAGGTCAAAGTGATTACGTACTCGCAGGTGCCTGTGAAGAACTCGGCGACTCGCGGCTACATAGTTGTAAAGGGCGTGCAGTTTGTCAACGGCACAGTCAAGGACGTCGTGTATCCGTTCACAGTGTCTGGCGGTGTGATGACTATAAGTGGCAAGTTGCCGCTGAGCTACTCGTACCCGGTGGAGATCTACGTAACTCACGTGACACTTGGCGGCCAGGAGGTGCCTGTGAAGGGCGGAAGGTTCCTCGTGTATAGGGGCACTACCACCGACCTCGCCGCTGGCCTAGACTTCGCAGAGCTTGGCCTGACTGGCGTGGTGTCGATCTCCGCCGTTGATACAACCGGCGCGCCGAGGTCCGACTGGACTGTGCAAGTGCTCTACGGCAACATAACTGCGGCGGAGGGCAAGGGCTCTGTCAACGTCGTCCTGCCGCGCACCGACGTGCTAGGCCAGCCGTACACGGTGAGAGTGGTGACTAATGTCATTACGCCGGAGGGCAAGGCTCTTGTGAAGGAGCAGGCGCTTGAGGTAACGCAGAAGGCCCTCGCTGTGCAGATACCCATATCCACTGTCCGCGTTGTGGTGCAGGCAGTGGATGGCTTTGGGAACGTTAGACAAGACTGGCCAGTTGTGCTCGAGAATGTTGCCTCTGGCATGGGCCAAGTATCTGCAGAGGTGGTGGAGGGTCAGCGCTATGTGGCTAGAGCCACTGGCTTAGGCTTTACTAACACTACCGCCTTCACGGCGAGGGGTCCGCAGATGGTTGTCGCAATTAAGATACCCACTGCCAAGATCACCGCCCAAGTGAAGGATGGCTTTGGTAAAGTGAGGAGCGACTGGCCGGTGGAGGTGGTGGGCGTGGCGGCTGGGCAGGGCACTGTTGGGCCAGTGGAGGTGCTTGCTGGGCAGTACACTGTGAAGACGTCTGTCTTCGGCAAAGACTTTACGCAGACTGTCACACTGCAGCCTGGGCAGTCGCAGACAGTTGTTGTGCAAGTGCCCACGGCCGTGTTGAGCGTCACTGCTGTGGACGACGATAAGAAGCCGATCGATAGATATGTGACCGCTGTTCAGATCAGCGGCCCAGTGTCGCAGAGCTTCTCAACGTCGCCTAAGAACCTTGAGGTGCTTGCTGGGCAGTACACGGTGACAGTCTCTGCCTTGAACAAGCAGGCCTCGACGCAAGTGACACTACAGCCTGGCCAGACTGCGAATGTAGAAGTTGTTGTGCCGGGCACTGCTGGGCTAGACTTCTTGGGCACGAGGATTCCGCTTCCAACGCTGGTGCTCTACGCGCTGTTGCTGTTGGTTATCGTGGTGATTCTGGCGATTATAATCATTGAGTACAACAACTGGAGGAGGAGACGCTTAATGCAGATTTTGGCCCCGCCGAAGTAAAACCACTCTTTTTCCCATATTACCACCCACCTTTTTAACCCCCTCTCTCATTTTACTCATGCTTGGACAGCTCTTGGTCTCACACGCCCGTCTCTCCATGGTTCACAAGCTCCGGGGCCTCGCACTTCCCGAGCCGCCTGAGGCTCTCCTAGGCCTTAAGTACGGGGTGTTTGTCACTGTGGAGGGGATTGTGAGGTCTGGCGGTTACGAGAGGCGGGAGGTGCGGGGCTCGCTTGGAACTGTCTTCCCAATGCAAGACTTGGGGCACGACGTTGCCCGCATAGCGGCTAGGTTTGCCGTGTCTATCCCACGCTTCACCGAGTTCGACTTGCGCCGCTCTGTTGTCGAGGTAACTCTCGTGGAGGGCCTCTCGGAGTGGGACGGCGACTTGTCTAACTTTGCCTGGGGTCGGGAAGGCGTGTATGTGGAGGCAGGGGAGCGGCGCTTCGTCGTCCTCCCCCAGACTATCATTGAGCGGAGGCTGTTCGGCGAGGCGCTCTTCCGCTACGTGGAGTCCATGGGCGGGGCGGGGGGCAAGCTGTACAAGTTCTCTACCAGAATTTTCTACGAGGTTAGGCCCGAGGGGGAGGTGATTGAACGAGAGCTGTGGAAGTCGCGTGTGATAAAGCAATTTGTGCGTTAACTTTATATTGGTGGGCCTTGTCGTTCCTATGTATATTGAGTTGTTCGTAGTGTCTGGGCAGAGCGGCGATCTTGAGGGGGCTCTTAAGAAGGCTGTGGAAGATATAAGGGGGAGGGTGCAGAGGCCTGATAAAGTGAGGCTTGCCACTGTGAAGATTAGGCCAGACGCTGTGGACCAAGTGTTGAAGCTCCTCGGCGAGCCGCCCGATAAGGTTCCGCCTCATTATAGGTCGCTGGTGAATATGTTGAAGAAGTACGGCGTGTCGAAGTTCCCGGCTGTGGTCATAGACGGCGTCAAGGTGGGCGAGGGTGACGTCTCTGTTGACGAGGTCCTCCGCGTGGTTCAGGAGAGGGCGAGGGCCGAGTTCCCAGAGCTCGCAGGCGTCGAGTTGGCCCCGCCGAGGCCGGCCGCCGCCGAGGCGCCCAAGCCTCTGCCGCCGGTAGAGGCAAAGCCCGTCGAGGCTCCCCCGCCTGCGAGGCCGCAACCAAGCGAGGTCGTGCCCGTTGCACCGCCGCCTCCTCCACCGCCCCCGCCACCACCTCCGCCACCCCCGCCTCCGCCGGTTACTCCAGTTGAGGTGCCTAGGCCAGAGCCTCCTAAGCCTGTCGAGCTTCCGCCGCCGTCGAGGCCGCCTCTTGCCGAGGTAGCGCCTGCGATGCCAGCTCGCGGGAGGGTCACGGCGGTTGTAAAAGTGGTCTTGGGCCGCCCGGACAACTGCTCTGAGTGTGCCTACTATGGCCCAGTGACGGGCAGATGCTTCCTCTTCGGATTCGCCGTCGCCGACCCGTCGCGGCCGCCGTGTAAACAGTATGCTAGAGGTGGAGGTTAAGTACCGCGCCAACCTCGGCAAAGTTAGGGAAAGGGTTTTGGCTTTCGGCTTTTCTCCTCGGGGCGTCTCTGAGGAGGTGGACACGTACTTCCAGCACCCCTGCAGAGACTTTGCCGCCACAGACGAGGCCCTCCGGGTCAGAGTGTCGGGGCGCTCTGCTGTTTTGACATATAAGGGGCCTAGAGTAGGCGCCGGCGCCAAGACTCGCGTTGAAGTTTCCACGTCAGCGGAGCCCACCATCGTGGAGCTGTTGGAGAGGCTCGGCTTTGTAAAAGTGGCCGTGGTTAAGAAGCGGCGAGAGTACTACGAGGGGCTTGGGGTCTTGGTCTCTCTGGACGAGGTGGAGGGGCTGGGGGAGTTTGTGGAGATTGAGAAGGTGGTTGCCAGAGAGGAGGACATACTGGGCGCGGTGGAGGAGGTGAGACGTATAGCCTCCCTCCTAGGCCTTGTGGAAGAGGTCAGAGAGACGTACCTAGAGCTGGCGCTGAAGCGCGCCGCGAATAAGGCGTAACCCATCGCTTGGCTACAATTAAACTTAGTGCTATAATTGTAGCGGCGCCAGCTCTCTCCTTGTCTCTATTAGCCACACCCCGAGCTCCCGCGCCTTTTCTACTGCCTTCGGCGCCGCGAGTTGGCAGTACAAAACTTTGGCCACCCGCCCCGGGAATTTGTCTGGCCACCTCCTCACAGCCTCCTCGACCCTAGCCGCGACTCTTTCCACGTCGCTGGGGCCGCATCTCACCTTGGCCTCCCCCAGCACTGCCACGTCTTCGGCGGCGCAGTAGACGTCGAATTCGTATTCTTCGTCCAAGAGGAGGCGCTGGGCTGTGCACACAATGCCCCTCTGTTTTAAAAACCACTCTACAAACTCCCTAGCCATCTCCTCGACTGAGATGGCCAAAGACTCAAACTGCTCCTTGGTAGTCATCTTATTCTCCAGCCGCCTTATATCCTCCTTTGTGGCCATCCTCGCCTCAAGCGCTTTTAAATCCCCCTTGGTGGCAAACTTCTCTAAATCTTCCCTTGTCGCAAATCGCTGTAAATCCTCCTTGGTCGCCATACGGGACTCCAAGGCCTTTAAATCTTCTTTTGTGGCCATTCGGGCTTCCAAAGCCTTGAGATCCTCCTTCGTAGCCATCCTCTCCTCCAAGCGCCTAACCTCTTCCTTCATCGTTACTTCAAGCGCCTTAACATCCTCCTTAGTGGCAAACCGCTCTAGATCCTCCTTCGTGGCCATTCTGGCCTCCAAGGCTTTGAGGTCGTCCTTTGTGGCCATCTTCGCCTCTAGGGCCTTGATGTCTTCTTTCGTGGCCACGTTTAGCGGTATTGTGATCATGGCGGCGAGCTCGGCGGCAAGCCTCGCCCTGGCCCTAGGGCTCTTCAGCAGGGCCTCCACAAGCTCCTCAGCCCCACTATCCCCAATAGCCTCAAGCACAATGCCCCGGAGAAACTCCCTATCCTCCTCCGCCAGCCGCTTGAGAAGCTTTTTTAGCTCTTCCACGAAAAATACGACGAGTATAAAAATAACTTTAGGTGGTTGGTACTTTCTTTTGGCGTTGGTACATTTCCACTAGCTCTTTTGTGGTTGTGGCGTCTTCTGGCCTTTTGTCTGTCCTGTAGCGGCCGGTGAATCGTGGGAATCTAATGGCGAGCCCCACGCCGGGCTTCACTGCGCCTATGCAACACGTGTGGAGGGGTGAGAGGGTGATCTCTGCGCCTATTACCTCTATCACCACCTGGGGCACGAACCAGACGTCTGGCTGCATTTTGGAGACTACTCTTGGATGTCTGTGGGGTATTTTGAGGGGCTGGAGGGTGTCGTACATTTTGCGGAGGTCTGCGTCTGTGAATCCGCTTCCGACTTTGCACACTGTGTAGAACATGTCGGTTGAGGGGTCGTAGGCCGCCAGTAGAAAAGCCCCGTAGAGGCCTGCCCTTTTTCCTCTGCCGTGGAATGCGCCTACTACTACGAGGTCTACTGTGTCTATCATTTCGCTTCTGTAGTCTCTCTTGTACTTAATCCAGTTCCAGCCCCTGGCCCCCATCTCGTATATGGAAGTGGGGGATTTGCAGATGAGGCCCTCTGTGCCCAGGGAGACGGCCTCGTGGAAGAACAAGTCCACATCCTCTGCGCTGTCGAACATTCCCCACTTGGCTATGTAGACGTCTTCCCCCTCCTCCACTACCTCGGATAGGCGTAGCCTCCTGTAGATGAGGGGCTGGGTGGTTAAGTCCTCTCCGTCTACGTACAAGAGGTCGAAGAGGTAGAGGACTGCGGGGTAGGCCTCCATTGCCTCAGCTACGTCGTGTTTCCGCTTCCGGTGCATAAGCTCTTGGAATGGTAGCATCTCCCCAGTGTCTGGGTCCACTGCCACAATTTCGCCCTCCAGTATGGCCTCCCTCGCCTTGACTGCCTCTTTCACGGCCTTGGCCACGTCGGGGTATGCGTGGGTAATGTCCTCAAGTCTCCTGCTGAATATTTTCACCGAGCCCTCTCTTAGGTGTATCTGGGCCCTCTCCCCGTCGTATTTGTACTCGCAGATGGCCGCGCCGCCTAGCTTCGCCAAGATCTCCGACGCCGAGGAGAGGCGCTGGGCTAGCATGGGGAGGACCGGGACCCCCGGCGTGATCTTTATCTCCTCCAGCGGCTTCCCCTCTGCCACATGTCTCGCCAAGTAGCCCAAGTCGGGGTAGACGTGGTAGGCCCTCTCCAGCTCCTCCTTGGGCACCCCAAAGGCCTCGGAGAGGGCCTCTATGAGAGTCATGTCGGCTACTCCCAGCCTGAGCTTCCCCACTACAAATCGGGCAATGTACTTGGCCTCCTCGGGCGAGGCGCGGGAGAAGAGCGAGGCAAGGAGATTAACCTTGAGGTCTTGGGCCCCCTCCCCCGTGGCCTTGGCCACCTTGAGCAAGGTGTCGTAAACCTCGGCCACCTCCAGCGGCTTCTGCTGGGCAAAGGTCAGGAGAGTGGGCCTCTTGCCCGCCGCCAGGGCTCTCCTCGCGACTTCGCCTATGTCCCCGCTCTTCTTGTACCACTCCTCGAGCTCCGCGGCCGAGAGGCCGGTGGCCTTTGAGATGGCGCGGATGCAGAGCTTCTCGGCCACCCCCAGCTCTACCCCCTCCCAGGGGGGTCTCAAATCGCCCAGGATGAAGTATACAATTTTGTCTATCTCCTCCGGCTTGGCCTTTTTAAAGAGCGAGGTGAGTAGCTTCACCATGGTGGTCCGCTGCGTCGTGCTCTCCACGGCAGCCAAGACCTTGGCCAACTCGCCGAACTGCATGTGGAAAATGGCGCCCCTCTTAATAAGATTGCCGCCCCCTAGCCGCCGTACACTTTTTCAAGGGTCCACCTGAGCACTCTCAGAATCTCCCTCTTTCTCTCCTCTGTCCTATAGTTGTAGATAGTCATCGCCGTGGCCTCGCCCTCTTGCTCCTCTAGCTCGTACCTCAGCGCTTCCTCCTGCCTCAGAGCCCCCTGCCTAACCTCTCTCGCGTCTTCCTCTCTGTACTTCTGCAGGAATTTGTCCAAGTAGAAGCGTTTGAAGAGGCCGTCCACTTTTACCGGCTCTTTGAACTTTATCCTGAGCTTGTCTCTGTACACTTCGACTGTGGCGTAGACTTCGCCGCTCCTCCCCTTCACCTCCTCCACCGCCTCCGGTCTCTCTGTCTCCTGCCGCGCGGCTTGCGCCGCCGTGGAGAAGGACTTCTCGCCTATGGCCTTGTCGATGACCTCGAGGAGGGAGGTGTAGAACTTCAACTCCTCTTGGAGCTTGGCGATTTTCTCCTCTATGACCTTTCTCACCTCTAGCAACTTCTGCACTTCCACGCCTCTTGCAACATATATATTTTTATAGCTTTGGAGCACTGTGTTAGTGGCCTCTGTCGGCAACCTGAACTTCGACGTGTATTTAAAGGTGGGCGAACTGCCCGGCGTAGACGAAAACGTGGAGGCCTTTGACCTCTACACCGGGGGCGGGGGCTCCGCGGCCAACTTCGCCGTGGCGGTGGCAAGGCTGGGACTTGGGGCTAGGTTCATCGGCGCAGTGGGGGAGGACCCGCTGGGGGAGATGGCTCTCCGCGAGCTCAGAGAGGAGGGAGTAGACGTCTCCCATGTGAAGAGGGTGCCCGGCGCCAGGTCCGGCGTCGTGGTGGTGCTAGTGCACTTAGACGGGTCTAAGCGCATGTTGTCCTACAGGGGGGCCAACCTCGGCCTCTCGCCGAGCGACCTCACTGTGGAGAAATTCGCCGGGGTTAGACACATCCACTTGGCTACTGGCAGAGTAGAGATAATTGCCCGGGCTAGGGAAATAGCCAGGGAGGTGGGGGCCACCGTGTCCATAGACGGAGGGACGGCCTTGGCTAAGAAGGGGCTTGACGTAGTCAAATCCGTGGCTGAGGGAGTAGACGTGATTTTTATGAACAGGGCAGAGGCCCGGCTGTTGACCGGCTCCTCGGACAAGAGCGCCGTCAAGAAGCTCGCCGAGGAGCTAAAGGCGAGGGAGCTGGTGGTAACGCTGGGCCCAGAGGGCGCCGTTGCCTACGACGGAGCTAGGCTTTTGCAAGTCGACGCGTTTAGAGTAGACGCCGTGGACACCACGGGCGCTGGCGACGCCTTTGCCGCCGCCTACATCGCCATGTTTCTACAGGGGAGAGACATCTACGAGAGACTGCTCTTTGCCAACGCCGCGGCCGCCATCAAGGTGACGAGGCCAGGCGCCCGCTCCTCACCGCGCCGCTGGGAGGTGGTGGCGTTTTTAGAATCGCTTGGCTACAAGATTTAAATATACAAGAGTAGTTTAAACAGTGCAGAGGACTTTGTGCCTAGGTCCCCGCTGCGTCTACGGCCCCAACAGCTCCTCGCTCTTCAGATGCGGAAAAAAGGCGTTGAAACCTACAGTAAAGGGGAACAAAATCGTATTCTGGTGTACCTGGCTAAACGACGAGTGCATTGGCGCAAAATGTCAATACGCCTACTGTGAGGCAAGGGCTATGACCCCAGAGGGGTATTGCACCTACAAGGCCGGAGGAGAGGAGGAGCCCAAGAAGGACATCTTGGCCGAGGTAAAGAAGATAGAGAAGGAGGTAGAAAGAATACAAGTTCATCTGAAGAGACGGGGCCTTGGAGATTACTTATAGGTGCGCTATCGACAAAAGAGGCTCGGAGTTTTCGCCTTTTTGCGTTTCTTAGTGTGGTTTAACTGAGGCTAAGATATATATGGTAACTGCGTGGCGCAATCCGTGAAAGGTGTTGTACTAGCTGCGGGTCTTGGCACAAGGCTTAGGCCGCTTACATATTTTGTGCCTAAGGCCCTCGTCTCGGTGGGGGGCAAGCCCCTCGTGGACTATGTGTTGGAGTGGCTTAGGCTAAACGGGGTTAAGGACGTGGCTGTGGTGGGGTACTATATGCAAGACGTGTTGGCGCGGTACTTAGCCGAGAGACACCCCGACATAGCTTTTATAAGGTCTAGAAGATTGCTGGGGACTGCTGGCCAGCTCTACTACGCCATGGAGTGGATTGGGGGAGACGACGCCGTGGTGGTAAACACCGACGTGTTGACCAACCTAGAGCTGAGCGCTCCCCTCTCTCTTCACAAGTCCTCGGGGGCCAAGTTGACGATTGTGGCGTATAGGCTGAGGCAACAGATGCGCTTTGGCACCCTCCACGTAGAGGGAGAGAGGCTGGCGGCGTGGAGAGAGAAGCCTGTCTCTGAGTACGTAACAGCCGCCGGGATTTATATAATATCCGGCGTCAAGCTAGGCGAAGAGTACTTAGACATGGACGCCCTAGCCCAGTCCCTCATCCCCCACGTGGCGGTATATGTGGCAAAGGAGGCGCAGTTCGTCGACGTGGGGACCCTTGAGGACTTGAGAAAAGCCGCCGCCTTGCCCCTATCTCCGCTTAAGCCCTAATGCGCAGTCCGTAACAAATATATATTTTCCAATAGTTGGGGGGCATGAGCGTTTGTCCAGCGCTTAGGCGTGTAGAAGGCGGCTTTGTGTGTAGCTATAACAACAAGCCCATAGACCCCTTCAGCTGGTATTGTATAGGCAACTACACCGAGTGCCCCATCTTTATTAGGTTTTCTCGCGAAGTCGCCAAGCCCGCGGCTCCTCCAGAGGCGGCGCCCAAGCCGCTGGCCGAGGTCCTCCCCCTAGCCGCCGAGCGGCCCAGCGGAGAATTTGAAAGAGCCATAAAGCCCGTCATTGACAACGTGATTTTGAAATTCGACGACCTAGTCAAAAAGCTAGACGGCGCGTGGAAGGAGTACGAGGAAAACGTGGTGAACATCAGGAGGCAGTGGGAGGTGGAGAAGATGTCTCTGCTCAGGTCCCAAGAGCTCCTCAGTAGGACGATTGCAGAATACGAGAAGAGGTTGGCAGAGCTTGAGCTAAAGAGGGACTTCCTATCCCCAGAGGCCTACGACCAGCTGAGGAGAGACCTCGAGGAGAAGCTGGCCTCTCTCCGCGCCCTCCTCGACGAGGTGAAAGCCAAGTACGACGCCCTAGAGGAGAGCCTAGGCGTCCACTTCAGGCGGGTTCTCTCCACTTCGACAAGCGCAGAGGTCATATCGCTTAAGCTGTCGCTCTCCAAGCTGGAGGAGCTTCTACAAGAGGGGAAGATAAGCAGAGAAACCTATGAAAGACTTAAGAAGGAGCTTGAGGAGTTGATGAAATGAGCCTCGACGTCGCATACCTAGCCCTAGGTGAGTTGGAGAACTTGTTGAAGCAGTACGACGAGAAGCTCAAAGCCATTGAAGAGGCGTGGAGGGCGTTCGTGGACTCTGCCACAAAGGCCAAGGCCAGTTGGGACGCCGACTTGCCCAAGGTCAAAATACGCGTCGACCAGCTCCGCAACGTGGTAGACAGCTTAAAGAAGGAGATGGAAGTCCTCTTGGCCAAGAAGGAGCTGGGCTTAATCTCGGAAAGGGACTACGTAACTCTCTCAGAGGAGTTGCAAAAGAAGATAGACGAGCTAGAGAAGCGGCTAGAGGAGTTCACAGAGAAAATAGCCGAGGTCGAGGGCAGAGTGAGATACCTCTGGGCCAGGGCCTTGACGCGGGAGTATTTAAGCAAATTTGACCTGGTGGAACTTGAGAAGAGGATAGAGGACGCGAAGGCCGCGGGGAAAATCGACGATGAGACTTACGCAAAGATGAAGCAAGAACTCGCCGTGATGAAAAGCGCCTGGGAGTTTCTAAACCTCCTCTAACAAGGCTTGACGTAGGCCACGCCGTCGCGCACTTCCACAAGCTCTACACACGAGCCGGCAGACACGGCGCAGCCGCCCACGCACACAGCCCTCCAGTACTCTCCCCCTATCTTCACCACGCCCCCAGGCCCCAATTCCTCCACAGCAACCCCCCTCCCACCCACGTAGACAAACCCCCTAGGCCTCTCCCTGACCACTTTAGCCCCCACGTAGGCGGCCAAGGCGGCGAAGGGCGCCGCCACCGCTGCGGCGGCCCACAGTGGAATTACGCCGAGGGCGTACAGCGCCAGGGCAACCACCGCGGGGGCCGCCAGTAGCAAGATGTCGTCCAACAAGGCGAGGAGCAGGAGTAATCGCATATATACCCAAGCCCCTGTGCTTATATGTTTACCATCGACGTGCCCCCAGGCAACGCGGCACTTGTAAAAGGCCCCGCAGAGGTCCTCTGCGCGGGCAAATGCGCCGTGTTTGGAGGCCAGTTCGAGAGCTTCACAGTGCCTCCCCACAAGCGGTACCCAGTGGAGGGCCCCGCCACGCTCAAGTTGAGAGGAGGCGAAGTCGCGCTGGTGGCCGAGTCGGCCATTCCGCCGGACTGGGCCCTCGAGGCGGGGGGCGTAGTCGCCCTCGTGGGGCCCACAGACGCTGGGAAGAGTAGCTTGGCCACCTACCTCCTCAACATGCACGTGGCCAGGGGGAAGAGGGTATGCGTAATAGACGCAGACGTGGGCCAGTCCGACATAGGGCCCCCAGGCTTTGTAGCATATAGTTGCACCTCGGCGCAAGTTCCACACATCTCAGAGCTCAGCCCCTTAAACGCCTACTACGTAGGCGCCGTGAATCTACAGGGGCTTGAAGACCTCCTCGTGGCAGGGGTAGTGTGGGCGTTGAAGGAGGCCATGTCCACGTACCCCCACCTCGTCTTAATAAACACCCCCGGGTGGACCACTGGGAGGGGCTTGCAGTTGCTCAAGGCTTTGGCCGACGCCACAGCCGCCGAAGTTGTAAACATAGGCGAGAGGGTGTTGCCCGGCGCCGTGGTATCCCGGCCAAAATACGCCCTGCCCCGCGGTCCCCAAGAAAGGAAAGAGCTCCGCGTCTACTCCTACAGACGCCACGTGTCGCTAAGGGGAAAGGTCGCAGTCGAGCTCGATAAGCTTAGAAACTGCACGTGGGACAAGGGCTTGGCATGTCTCTGGGGCAGATACGTGGCTACCGACGTGGAAGAGCCCGAGAAAAAGGGCAGGGAATACGCAGTGCCCCCGCACTACTTACGCCACATATTTGCCGCCTTGTACAAGGGCAAGAGGCTTGTGGGATACGGCGTAGTAGAGAAGTTTGAGCCCAAGCCCACCCTCTATGCGTCGACGGAGGACTTCGACGAAGTTTGGATAGGCAAGATCAGGATAGACCCACACACCCTAGAGGAACTCGACCCACTCCCCTGAGCACTTAAATACAGCCGGCCACTTGTGCACATGAGGCCCGCCTCCGCAGTGCCGCTCTTCTTAGCCGCGGCGTATCTCATAGCCCTAGCCCTCGACGTCGCCGCTCTAGAGCTTGTCGCCCCAGCTGCCAGCTCGCCCACGGGGCTCGCCGTGTGGGGGATTGCAAGAATGTGGAGCGTGGCACTCGCAGTAGTCATCGCCCTGTGGGCCGAGGGGAGGCTGAGAGAGCTGAAGGAGATAGTCGGCCTCTCGGGGAGGGTCCTCTTGCCCTACTTCCTCGCCCCCCTCACCGTCTACGGCGCCTTGGGGATATACATCGCGTTGGCGACCCCCCTAGGCCTTTTTCAATTCCAGGCGTACATAGACGCAATAGCCAACGCGATTAGGCAATACCCAGTCCAAGACGCTGAGGCTTTGGCCAAAATCGCGGCGTATGCCCAAATCGCAGGGGCCTACATAGCCGCGGTTACAATAAACGCCGTAGCGGCGCTGGGAGAAGAAATAGGCTGGAGGGGCTACCTCTTCCGCAGACTAGGCGGCGAGGCCGATTTGCGCAACGCTGTGATAATAGGCGCGGTTTGGGGGCTATGGCACGCATCGGCCATACTGCTCCTAGGCTACAACTACTACTACAACAGGTGGTTGGGGGTGCCCCTCTTCACTGCGTTCACTACCGCCCTCACCTACCCCCTCCTCCTCTTCGCCAAAGCCTCGAACAGCGTCCTCCCCGCTGCGTCGTTACACGGCGCGGTGAATGCCCTCTGGCCTCTCACTTTGGCCGCGAGCTATCTGTCCCCAGAGGCTAGAGAGCTGTACCTCGGCATCGGCGCCTTAGGCATAGTTACTTGGGCTCTCACCTCACTAACCCTATACGCCGTCTACGTCAAACTACGCTCAGCCAAGCAAAACGTGCCGACTTAGCTTATAACCGCATACCCAATCTGGCCCATGGACGCACTTTAACACCTCGTCGACTTTATCAAGAGGAAAAAGCCCGACGAAGACCCCGTGGCATATCTCTATAGTCTGGTCGAAGAGGCCCTAGACCCCAGCGAGCGCGTCGACTTCTACGTAGAGTCCTCCGGACACTTCTGGCGTGAGGGGCTCGAGCTAGTGGAAAAAGGCGAGTTGAGACAGGGAAGCGAGAAAATTTGGAACTCAGTGGTCCAATTAGTCAAAGCGGCCGCCGAAAAGAAGGGCCTTAAACACCACACCCACAGACTTGTGTGGGCCACCGTTAGGAAAATAGCCATGGAACACGACCCCGAGACTATCACCCTCTTCGCTGCAATAGAACAACTCCACATAAACTTCTACGAAGGGCACTTAGACAAATGGGACGTGGAAAAGCTCACAGAAGCCGCGGCCAAGCTCAGAAAGGTGCTATTCGCGTACTCAATGCAAATAAGGCAGGACATGCGCAGTAAGATAATTCGCAGTACATCCTCACATCTTTTATTCCTCAACCCCCTCTCTACACCACGGAGATGTACCTTAACTCGAACCGCATACGCCCCCTACTTTCTCTACTGTATCTTGTAATATAAAGACGTGGTGCCCCGGCCGGGACTCTCAGGGGCTCCCCTTTTGAACCCGGGTCATGGGCTCGATTGGCCTGTAGCGTACATAAGGCCCACATCCCTAGTCGGGCCTCCCTTTGACCGGGCTAGACTACCGGGGCTACATCCCCCGTACATCCCGCTTTATAAGTTTTTAGCCGTGTGCGGCCGCTCGTCACTTCATACGTTCGCTCTTTGTTAACCGTTGCTAAACTTATAAACACGAGTTCAAACATCGGTAGGGCCCGTAGCTCAGCCTGGATAGAGCGGCGGCCTGCGGAGCCGTAGGTCGTGGGTTCAGGCAGAGCCGCCCACAAATCCCATCGGGCCCGCCAGCGTCATTCTCTCAAATTGTACGTGGCCGACGTCGGCTTGTGTCAAGTTAGTTCTTCTAGTATATAAAGAGGGGTGTAAAGTATATTATTTAATCAGATTGAATGTAGGACTCATGTCTGAGGAGAGTAAGGAGAAGAAAGAGCATGAAAAGAAAGGTTTGAAAGTTGTGAAGAGGTACGAGACTTACATCACTGTTGTAAAGATGGAGGTTCTTTGACGCATAGGAGTTTTAACAGGCCTTTTGTCAAGGTTTGGTATACCAAGCATTTTTCTTCCTGGCCTGTGCATTTTGTGGTACAGGTTATTTGGTAGCCTTCTATGTAACATTCCATTTCAAATGGCTCGCCTGTGGCGTCTATGTACCGGGCCCCAATTCCATATGCCAGAGACGCGAGCATGAGGTCTATGGGTCTTGCCCCGCGTATGTCAATCTCTCTGTCTCCCACTACCACCTTGTCTCCTGTGAATTGTACCTTCAGCGTATGGCCCCTCTTGTGCATACCAGCGCGCAGGCGCTACAGCCCGTGCAAGTGGGTAGTATCTGTGGGTGGCCTGCCGGCGACGGCGTAATGGCGGGGCAGGCGGTTTTTAGGCATTCTCCGCATCGGTCGCAGAGCGCTGGGTCCACTGTGTATTTGCCGACCTTGGGGCTGTAGCCCACTGCCCGCCTTTCGAAGAGTTGGCAGGGGTCTCCCTCCTCGTCTAGCGCCACTACGTAGCCCCCCATCTTCACGACGGTCTCCGCCAGCTCGTCTCTTTGCTTGACTATGGCTATGACGGGGCCCGCCCTATAACCGCCCATCAACACGCCCAGCGCTATTGCCCCAGCCTTGAGCGGGGGCAGATGCACGTCTACGATTTCTGCCACCTCTCTTGGGAGGTGCCACGTTGGCGTAACCATGTAGTCCGGCCCAGCGGGGGCTGTGGGCTTTAGTCTCACGTCGGAGATTACTATCGGCACGTCGTCTCTCATCTTCAAGAGCGCGTAGAGGCAGGACATTAGGGGGAGGAGCGGGTGGCCCACTTTCGCCTCTTCGCCGCCTCTGGCCCACCTCCAGGGCCTCATGTAGTGCTTGTTGAATGTGGACACTCGGCGCGTTGTCGTCGGCGGGTCGGGGCCCTCGTAGCCCACAGGCGCGAGCTCTGCCTCGGACACGGCCACGGCCTCTTCTATGTCTCTGTGGCAGGGGAGGCCGGGCGGGCAAGGCTTTATGAGTAGAGCGCCCCAGACGGCCCCCTCGGCGGCTTTTAGCGCATTGGGGCTGGGCTCTGCGTGGACTAGGGCGCGTCTAAAGGTCATGGACAAGCCAACTCCAATGGCCAACTTCTCGTCGTCGTCCCAGGGCCCCTCCACTATGAACTCTACCACGGCCTACTTAATCCTTAGCTTTATCAATAGTTTCTTCGTTGCCTCCTTCTCTGCGGGGAAGTGGTCGAGGGGCTTTGGGCCATTTACCTTTACCCATAGGCACTTCTCTGAGAGGTATATTTCGCCCGTCTTGAGGTTTAGGACGAGCGGGTATATTCTACAGGCGAGAGGCTTCTTCTCGTGGATAGTGCACTTGCCCTTGTAGAAGGGGCACCACCCTCTGATAATCCACTTGTACAACTTGACGCCGTTGTAGGAGCCTATTGGCTCAAACTCCAGCTTGACGCCTATCTTCTCTGCCTCGCGTTTGAGCACCTCTATCTCCTCCTCCAGCACCACTGGCATATCTTCGTATGCCTCAAATTTGCAACAGTCGGCGGGGCACCCAATGGGGCATGTAAACACGTGGGGCTGTAGCCTCATGGTTAAATACTTTGTATAATGTATTTTCGACGTTATCTCATAGACTTAGAAATAACTATCCTTGTATTTTTGTAAACTAAATTGCCTCTAACACCTCTTGAATAAATTTTAATATGGCCCTATCTCTTTTCAAATTATTAAAGAGAGACATACGAATAATTAAAGAAGAATTAAATATGTGCCACAAGTCTTCGCACATGAAGAAGGAGAAGAAGGAGGAGAAGAAAGAGGAGAAAAAGAAGTAACCCCCTTTTGTTAAGATTTAAAACCCCACCCTTTTTCCCCTTTCGATGGTCAAGGTTATAGATGTGGGCAGGGTCGTAGTCAAAGTGTTGGGCAGAGAGGCTGGCAGAAAGGCGGTGGTAGTGGACATAGTCGACGAGAATTACGTGGTAATTACCGGCCCCAAGTCGCTGAGCGGCGTAAGGCGCAGGAGAGTGAACATAAACCACATCGAGCCCACAGACAAGAAGATCGAGATTAAGAAGGGCGCCTCTGACGAGGAGGTGCTTAAGGCGTTAGAGGCGGCAGGGCTTGTGGAGTACATGAAGGAGAGAGTAAAGCCGAAGCTGTTTGAAATTACTCCAGCCGACGTCAAGTGAAGTGCGGCAGTAGGGAAGTCGTCGTAAAACTGGAGGAGGGGACGAATCCGCAGTGGGGCAAACCGCCGTCGAGTAGAAGCGCAGAGGAGCACATACGGTACTCTTTTCTCATTTTAGACAAGCCCAGGGGGCCGACTAGCCACGAGGTTGCGGCGTGGGTGAAGAAGATTTTGGGAGTGGAGAGGGCTGGGCACTCGGGCACTCTGGACCCGAAGGTGTCCGGTGTCCTTCCAGTGGCCGTGGCTGAGGGGACTAAGGTGCTTATGGCTTTGTCTAGGGCGGACAAGGTCTACATCGCCGTGGCCAAGTTCCACGGCGATGTAGACGTAGAAAATCTGCGGAGGGTGTTGCAGGAGCTTCAGGGGGAAATCTACCAGAAGCCCCCGCTCCGCTCCGCGGTGAAGAGGCAACTTAGAACGCGCCGGGTTTACTCCCTGGAGCTTTTGGAGCTTGACGGGAGGTACGCAGTGCTGAAAATGCACGTGGAGGCCGGTACCTATGCCAGAAAGCTTATCCACGACTTGGGGGAAATCTTGGGGGTTGGGGCAAATATGAGGGAGCTCCGCCGCGTGGCGGTCTCGTGTTTTACAGAGGACGAGGCCGTGACTCTGCAAGACTTGGCAGACGCGTACTACATTTGGAAGAAGTACGGCGATGATACATATCTCAGGAGGGTGTTGCTCCCAATAGAGGAGATAGCGAGACCTCTGCCCAAGATCTGGGTCCGCGACAGCGCCGTTGACGCCCTCTGCAACGGCGCCCCCCTCGCTGCACCCGGCGTGGCCAAGTTTGAACACCCGTTTAACCGCGGCGACTTAGTGGCCTATTTCACGCTCAAAGGCGAGCTCATAGGCATTGGAAGAGCGCTTGTCGACAGTGAGGAGGTTAAGAAAATGGAGAAGGGGCTTGTGGCGCGGACCGACCGGGTGGTCATGCCCCGCGGCACCTACCCGCCCATGTGGAGGCGAGGCGGTAAAAGCTTTAAAAGTAGCACCTAGATAGGGTTGTGGGGGATCGTCCTCCAATACGTCGCATGGTGATAGACGCGGCGATACCTACCAAGGGTGTGACAATAGTGGACGTCGCCAGAGAGCTCTATAAAGTGGAGGGCGTGAAGGCGGTTAGAATTACCGTAGACGATGTGGATGTAGACGTGTTGGGGCTCGCAATAGTGGTCGAGGGAGAGAACATAGACTACAGAGAGGTGGAAGAGGCTCTTGAGAGAGTCGGCGGCGTTGTCCATTCTATCGATGAGGTAGTAGTCGGCGAGTATATACCGCAGGCCGGTGCGACCACGTGAGATACTTAGTCCTAGGCGTAGTGGACGGCCTAATTACTGCGGGCACTCTCTCTGCCACGCTAATTTTTAGGGGAGGCGGCATAGGCCTAGACCTCTTGGTGTCGCTGGCTGTGGTAGTGGCTTCGATAAACGCGCTTACGGTCTTCGTAGCGGAGTTTGTTCAACAGATGCAAGAGGTCAAAGAGGTCGCCTACAAGGTCTCTCTGAGGGAGGAGTGGCTTAGGTGGTCTCTTTTGCACACCCGTGCGCTGTACGCCACGGCCAAGTCGTCCGCGTTCGCCTTCGTCTCCTCTCTGGCTGGGGCGCTGGCCGTCCTAGCGCCCGCTGCCGTCTTTCCGCCAGCGGCCCCCCTTGCCCTTGCCCTGGCTGTGTTGGTCGTGGGTGCTTTTCTAGCGGAGTCGTGGGGAGACTTCGCCTGGGTGGTGGGGATGATCGCCTTGGCGGTGGCTGTGGGAGTGGCAGTGGGGCTCGCCTTCCCAGTAATTGCTTAAATACTGGCACTAGGTAGAGCCGTGGCTACGCTTCCAGTAGAATACCTCCGCACAACTAGGCTCTTTAGGGAGAAGGCCGGCGATGTCGAAATCATATCCTTCGAGGTGCCTACCCACAAGTACTTCTCCAGGGGCGAGGTGCCCTACCTCGCCACCGCGCTTGACGTAGATTTGAGGAAGCTTGAGAACATGATTTCAGACATGAAGTACGGCCGCGTGGCGGTGGAGAAGCTCTGGGCGTATAGGCTCGACGGCGACATGATCAGAGAGAGTAAGAAGGTGTTGCTGCCCGATTTGGCGAGCAACCCCGTAGACGGAGAGGTGGAGGAATACGAGGACTTCAAGGTGTTGAAGATACACGTGGGCTCTCTAAGGGAGCTGGTACGAATTTACGTCAGACAGCGGCCCTCGTTTAAAGAGGTAGTGGTGTACAGAAGGCCGCCTCACCCGGCTCTGGTGAGATACGTGGCGTACCTATGAGAGTCGCTGTGGTGGGAATAGGGGGTTGGGGGAAGAACCACCTCAGAGTCGTAGCACAGCTCAGGGGCGAGGGGCTTGTCGACACTGTATACGCCGTGGACATAGACGAGACCAGGCTACGGTGGGCCGAGAAAGTCTACGGCGCACAGGCTGTTAGAGGCGTGGAGAAGGCCGCCGACCTCGACGTAGACGCCGCCATAGTGGCAACTCCCACGACGCTGCACGCGCGCCACGCCGCACTCTTTCTCTCAAGGGGCGTGCCCACGCTGGTGGAAAAGCCATTCACTGCGACGTTAGGCGAGGCATATGAGCTACTGGACTTGGGCAAGAGGACCTTAGTCACCACTGGGTACCTCCTCAGATTTCACCAAGGAGTTCGCTACGTCAAGGCGAATTTGTCTAAGCTAGGCCGCTTCCTCTCTGCGTATGGGAAAAGGACGTCTCGTTGGCCAATAAGGCCAGGCGACGTCGGCGTCATAAAAGACCTAGCAATCCACGATATAGACCTCGTGACGTATATCACGGGGGAGAGGGCGAGGGCGGTATACGCCGCGGGGGGCTCCACGAGGGGGCAATACGAGGACCACGCCCAGATATTTGGACAATACGGCGGCTCCTCGGCGATATTTGAGGCCAACTGGCTTACGCCGTACAAGTTTAGGCGAATTGAAATAACGGGAGACCAGGGCATATTTGTAATAGACTTTGCCGCAGACGAGGTCTACTTCTACGGCGAAGACGGCGTATATAGGCCTAGGCTTGAGGTCGCCGAGCCCCTCCTACTGCAAGACAGAGAATTTCTGCTGGCGGCCTCTGGCAAAGGCGGAGAGGTCGTCGCAGTAGAGGACATCGTCTATACATTGAAAGTGTGCGAGGCTGCTGTTGTCTCTATTAAGACAGGCAAGTTAGTGGGCTTAGACGAAGTATAGGGTAGAGGGCTTTTAAGGGGCCGGGTGGTTGGGTAGCGGAAAAGCGGCGACCTAGGGCCAAACCGCCAAGGCCATTGCCCAAGCCACAACCGCCTATACCGCGAAAGAGTTATAGACAGGAGAGTGGAGGCGAGGTACAAGAGACGTGTCATACACATATCACCGACGAGGGCTCAAGACTGTTGGGCTTAAGGCGGAACGGCCGTAGACGAAAGTTTAGGCGGCGCCAGCCTCTACGTATACTGGCGTTATTTTACACGTGGCGGTTTTTTAACGAGTGGCGCAGAGTGCATGAAGGGAGAGGATTTCTCACTGCACGACGTGGAGAAGGCGGAGCTTGGGGAAGACTTCAAGTTGGCCCTATCTAGAGCGTCTGACGGTGCCAACGTATTCATTGTGGGGCCGGCGGGTAGTGGGAAGACCCTAATGCTTAGGAAGCTGGGGCTCTACCTCTCGAGGGCGGGGCGGCGTGGAGTATATGTAAAACTCGAGTGGGTGAAGTATGGCTGGGGTCTCTCTGACTACGTGAGCCGATACGGCGCAAGGAGTAGAGAGCTTACGGGCCTCGACGGAGGCGTTGACGCCGACTTGATACTGCTCGACGACGGGGAACTGGTGTGGGGGTACGGCTCTGCGTACAAGAACTTGCTGAGAGACTTAAGAGGCCGCCAGATTGTCGCAGCGTTTAGGGAAATTGACGTGGACGCCGCGGCTCTCTTGTTCGGCGACGGCTTTGTGATATATCTAAAGGGAGAGCCTGCAGAGGCCCCTATGGCGAAATCACCGTTTGGGTTCGCCTTTCTGAACAAGTCTGCGGAAATTATTGTAATATAGGGTAGAGGGCCAAGAGGTTGTTTACCCCGTGTAGCAAGGTTGCGAAGAGGAAGCCGCCACCTCTGAACGCGTGTGTTAAGACGAGGCCGTAGGCGAAGTACAACGGGATTAGTGCTGGAAAGCCGTGTGCCGCGGCGAATGCAAGCGCGCTTCCCACATACGCCACGGCTAGCCCCGCCCTCTTCTCTAGTTCTTGGAAAAGGATGCCTCTAAACAGCGCTTCCTCCGCCGCCGGGGCTAAGACAATGGCCGAAAGCGTGAGATATATTTTCCATTTGTCGCATGTGGAAAGCATTGACACTATGAGATTGGTCACGTCGTACTGGCTGAGGAGGGGCGCTAGTGCGTACTGTAGCGCCCACAAAGCGGCCATGGAAAACGCCGCCACTGCCACATGCCTTAAATTTCTCGCCACGTACGGCCTTGCGTAGTAGGCCAGCGGCGTCATTACTAGATACGCAACAGTTATCGCGGCGGCGAGGCCGCACTTGGGCGTATACATGGCCGCGACGCCTCCCGCCATTAGCGCCAAGGGAGGCAACAACGCCACTACAGCCGTGCGCATATGTTTAAGTACGGCTCAATTAAAATGTGGAAATAGCTGTGGCGGCGTCGACAATAGGCAAGAGGCGGTTTTTCATCGACATAACTCACTGGGACAGTGTAGATAAGTTTCACAGACCCTTCCTGGTAAACCCCGGACACCCGGCCGGGCTCTCTGTAGCAGTGTTCGACCTATCTAGGTACATAAACGAGGTGGCGCAGATATATAAAGAGGCCTCAGAGGCCCTCGCATCGGCCAGGAGGGAGTTTGTAAAATCGGCGTCTAAGGCGTGGCCGCTGAGATTCCTCCTGCCCACGAGAATTGAGCCGCCGGCGCTGGGCCCCGAGTGGGAGATAAAGACACATGTGGAAAACGTCATTGGTAAAAAATTCGGCGGGTGGGGAGAGGTGTTGGTGGGCCGCGCGGCGGTGGAGGTAAGAGACCGTGCGGTGTACATAGGCGGAGTGCCCTCAATAGGCCACACCTACCTCAGGATGCTCGGCGCCCTCAGTATATAGCCGCGTTGCTGAACTTCGACTTAATCAACTCGACCAGTTTTTTCAAGGCCGCATCTACGGCGCCTTCGGCTTCTTGGGGAGTGGGGGCGCTTGCATATATGTGGATTTGGAGGAGGGGGGCATCTACTTCAAACCCCTTGGGGTGGCTTTTGACGTACACCCTGGGGTTTTGCCGCATGACCTCGCGTATTATAGGCGCGACGTCGGCCTCTGGGACCCCCCTCACTGTCACAACTCGCTCGGAGAAATGCGCCGGGGGCCCCCTCGACTTAAGCAAGGGCTCTACATAGCCCTCGAAAATGGCCTCCATCTCCCTCGGCACGCCGGGCAGAAGGACCACCACCTTGCCCCCCGTCTCGTACAAGATGCCAGGCGCCGTGCCCACTGGGTTGGGGAGGGGGACCGCGCCCGGGGGCATCATGGCCATCTTTACCCTCTCCTCAGTCATGGGGTACCCGCGGCTGGCGTACTTCTCCCTGACCATCTTAAGCGCCTCCTCGTTGACCACCGGCTCTGCCCCCAGGGCCTTACAAAAGGCGAGATTCGTTATATCGTCAGGAGTGGGGCCCAGCCCGCCCGTGGATATGACCACGTCAGCCTTAGCCATTGCCTCTCTAAAAGTCTCGACTATGTCCTCCTCCACGTCTGGAACTACCACAATCCTTCTAACGCTGTAGCCTAAATACGTAAGCTTTGACGCCAGCCACGCGGCATTAGTGTTAACCACGCGCCCAATCAACAGCTCGTTGCCAACAGTAATTATGTAGGCCGTAGGCACGTCTACACCTACCTCCCCGTTTTTATCTCTTCCCAGACCACGAGCAAGATACCCACCAACGTCGCTGCAATGCCCACCGCTTGTAGAGGCAAGGCGCCGACGGGGGTCTCCACATAGCCCGCAGGAGTCTCGCCCAGTAGAAGAGCCGCAAGTAGAGTGGCGCCGATGGGCTCTCCCAAGACGCTTGTGGCAACAGTAATCGCCCTGTACTTCCCCAGGAGGTAGTTAAACACTGTGTGCCCAGCCATCATGGGAATTGACGCTATTAGGAGAAACATGACGAATACCTGCCAGCTGTAGTTGAATAGGTTGGACCCCAAGGCTACACCGGCCAGTAGGCTAACTGCCGCGGCGCTTCCATACGCCACTGCCACATATCCCCAGGTATTAACCGCGCTACGCACCACCCTGCCGAGGGCTAGATACCCGGCGAAAGACACTGCGCCTAAAATGGCCAGCGCATTACCCAGAAGCCCCCCTGGCGCAAACGTGGTCAACAAGGCCCCGGCGGTTGCTACAAGGACCCCGGCCACGGCCCACTTCCCCACGCGCTCCCTAAGCGCCCTGGTAAACAAGAGCATTACCACTGGGTGTATATTTACCAGCGTCGTGCTGGCGGCCACCGTGGTTAAAAAGAGCGACGGTATCCAGCTCAAGAAGTGCACTGCCAGCAAGACGCCAGACGCAACAGAATATGCCAGCTCTCTCCCCCTGGGCAGACCCCTCGCCGCGGCGAAAGGCGCCACAATGAGAGTGGCCAGCGCCAGTCTCCAAAACGCTATGGCCACTGGGTCCGCCGGCGTGAGTCTAATTAGGATAGAGGCGGAGGCCACCGCCAAGACGCCGATTGGCAGAAGCCAGAGCATTGAGATAAGAGCCGCACACCTTATATACACACATCCGTGTTTACACATGAGGTTCCCAGACGTGGAACTGGAGGCCCACACCGGCGAAAAAGTGTCACCGGCGAGAGTGGAAAAGGCCGTAGTATACTTCTTCCCCAAGGCGTTTACACAGGGATGCACCAGAGAGACAATACGGTTCAACGAGCTCTACGACAAGTTCAAAGCCAAGGGCTTTGAAGTATTTGGAGTGTCCACAGACAGCGTGGAGACCCTGAGAAAATTCGCAGAAAGGTATGGGGTCAGATTTAAGCTACTAAGCGACAGAGGAGGCGCGCTGGCCTCTCAGCTGGGCATACTGAGGCCGACTGGCACAGCCGAGAGAGTGACCTACATTCTCGTCAAAGGAGAAATAGTCCACGTGTTAAAGGGCCTGCGGAGCGCGGACGAGCACGCCGACAAGGCCCTCTCGTTGATATGAAGGTTTACGAGGTGAAAGGCCCTTGCCCCGAGCTTAGCATAGTGCTGGCGAGAATAGCGGCTGAGGCCGCCGAGGGGGAAGAGGTGAAGATCGTAAGCAAGTGGCGCTACGTGTTAAACGACGTAGAAAAATCGGCCAAGATCATAGGGCTTGAGGTAGTGAGCGCCCGCGCCTTAGGCGACGTGGTGGAGGTTGTGGTTAAAAAGTCAGCACGAGGTCGGCCTCTTTTGCAAGAGCTAGAAAGGTGAGAGACCCCGCGACCTCCACCCCCTCCAGCGGCTCTATGCCAAGCATCTTCAACACCGGCTCGTCGACATAGACCTTAACCCCCAGAGAGAGGCACTGCCTCGCCAGCTCCTTCACGCTGGCAGCCCCCAGCCTCTTAAGCCTGCGCTTAATGAGCCACATGGCCAAGGCCGGGAGGCCCAACAGCCTAGTCCTCGGCCTCTTGCTAAATATGAGGGCCCCAAGGCCTGTGGCAAAGAGGTGGACCTCATAGCCCATGGCCCTCGCCGACGTTGCCACGACCAATGCATGATAGGCACGCGCTATGTCGTTGTCGGCGAGCATAATGACGACCTTAGACATAAAAATGAGAGGTCGTGTATTTAAATGGTGATGATCCAATGCAGGCGGCGACTCTGTGACCGTTGACCTGCCGACTGACCCGGCGCGCCAAGCCAGTGATTTTGGTTTATTCGCCGACAGCACAATTGCCCTGTCCTGTGCTTCAGGCAGTGCCGTGGCTTTTACGCAAACTCCGCCGTGCAACATACACACCGTTGCTACCCACTGCGGACTAGCGACGTGTGTAAGACGGACACTTGCTTCCAATAGGACATATGTGGCATTTGGGGGCCCTTGCTGTGCATATGTCGCGGCCGAATTGAATTAGCTTTAGGTGTACTTCGAGGTATTTCTCGGGCGGTACAGCCTCCATAAACCTACGGCTTATTTCGCCGTAGTTGCCCACAATGCCCCACCTCTTAGCTATCCGCCTTATATGTGTATCAACGGGGAACGCGGGAAGACCCAGATTTACCAAGATTACGTCGGCCGTCTTTTCTCCAACGCCCGGCAGAGAGAGGAGGAACTTCCTAGCCTCGACAGGGCCCACCTCCCTGAGCTTCTCGGGCGTCACCTTGTGGCGTATAAACGCATCTGCCAAGGCTCTAATGTTCCTGGCCCTTATGCGGTACATGCCAGCTGGCTTGATCAACTCGGCGAGCTCGTCCTCCGAGAGCTGTAGGACCGCCTCTGGTGTAATTTCCCCGAGCCGTCTTTTCAGTTGGTCATACGCTTTAAAGGCGTTGCGGTCCGATGTATTTTGGCTCAACACCACTGCCACAGCCATTTCGAAAAGATTGCCGCCCCTGCGCCAAACCACCGGCGCGATGAATTCGTTTAGCCTCAACTCCACGGTCTTGTCTACGGCGTCTATGAACTCCCCGAGGTCCATAGCGTCATCTTAAATCCCGTGTTTATATTCCACCCCCTACCCTTAACGTGGAGGCCAAGTTTTCAGTGCGTAAGTCGGACTTTGACAAGTTTGCGGAGAGGCTGGGGCTTAACCCAGATGAGCTCCTCTCGCATCTAAAGGCGGAGGTCGTAAAAGTGGGGCCTGGGTTTAGGTACGTCATAGACATGGAACACTTCTTCTTCTATGTCATTGCCAAGCTCCACGGCCAGCAGAAGTCCAGCGGCGGGGCGCAGGTAGATGTGCGTAGCTTTGAGGAGGCGTTCAACAGGGCTGTGGACGCCTTGGCGGGGGCCAGCGGCTATGCGAAGCTGGCCGAGGTTAGAGAGGCTGTGTGTAGAGAGCTCGGCATATCAGAGGAAGAGTTTTCGAGGAGGCTGGCCGAGCTTGTGCAAGCCAAGCGCGGCGCCTACATATTGTTGGAGGGCGGCGACGTGAAAGTGCAAGTGGGTCCAAAGAAGTATGGCTACGTCAAACGAGTAGAGAAAAAGGTGGCCGAGGTGGTGTACTACTAATATCATATCTCGCGTTGATTAATTAATAGACCCGCAATAGTACGTGACTTGCCACATTCCCACTTGGCCTGTGGCCAGTGACAAAATCGCCCTCGGCGGTAAGTCGTGGATAAGGGCCGTGGAGTCGCTGATAAAGCTCACCTCGGCGTATCCCATGGCCGTGTTGTTGGGCAGAGCCGGCATGGGGAAGAGCCAGGTGGCGTTGGAGGTGTGTAAGAGGACCAACTGCATCTACATAGATTTTACGGAGATGGGGGAGAGGTCTATGGCGAATATAGCCGCGGTAGTGGCGTGGCGGCTGCTCTCCCGCCACGGGGGGAGGGAGGCTAAGAGCAGAATAGTCGAGGCGTATAGGAAGTTCGGCTACGAGGGTCTCCTTTCTCTGGCTAGGGGGGACCCCACCTGGACTCTAAAAGCCGCATTGGAGTTGGCCGACACGAGAGTGGTTGTAGTCATAGACGAGCTGTTGCCCTCCGCCGAGGACCCCAAGTTCTTTGAAGCAGCGTACATCCTCCACAGGATTAGGAACATGAACTTGCCCAACGCCTCCTTCTTGGTTACCATGTTGCCAGAGGTCTACGAGAAGATCGTAGAGAGAATACCGCCGTTGGGCAACCTATTTCTACACGTCACCGTTCAACTGCCTGACGTCATTCCCGAGGAGGAGGTGGAGGAGTTGGTCTCGTCATTTTGCCCAGAGAAGGCCGAGTTAGCCAGGAAGATTTTGCAAGAGAAGCCCGATATAACCGTGAGAGAGCTGCTCCTAGAACTCAACAACTTACCTTCGCGGCGATTTGTGGAGTTGACGCCAGTATAGTAGACGTAGGTAACATAAACGATTAAAAGTAGAGATTTCTTTGTTTTAATGATAAAGTCCGAGACCGTGAAACAAATCCTAGAACACTATAGGGTGATTTGGGCGCTTTCGCACGCCCAAGGAGTCATGGGATGGGACAGCGAGACTTATATGCCAGAGGAGGGGATAAAGGCGAGGGCGATCGCGAGGGCCGAAATTTCGCAACTTATTCAAAAGTTTATGCTTGACGAGAAATTTGTCAAGCTGATTGAAAAGGCTGAGGAGGAGAAGGATTTAACAGACGTGGAGAGGGGGATTGTGAGGGTGTTAAAGCGAGATCTAAAGTACTACCAGAGAGTGCCGCCGGAGGTTGTCAAGGAGTTTGCTAAAGTCACCTCCGAGGCCTTTGTGGCGTGGCGCAACGCCAAGGAGAAGGCTAGGTTTGACCTCTTCGCTCCGTACTTGGAGAAGATTGTGGAGTTGTCTAGGGTGATTGCGGAGAAGTTGGGGTACAAGGAGCATCCCTACGACGCCTTGTTGGACTTGTATGAGGAAGAGCTGACTTCAAGGGACGTGGAAGAGGTCTTCTCAACGCTGGAGCCCGGCGTAAGGAGGCTTTTGTCTAAGCTGGAGGCTAGGGGGTGGCCTAGGCGCCACCCGCTGGAGGAAATGCCGTATGAGAGGCCCCGCGTAGAGGCGGCTATATTCGAGGTCTTGGAGCTCTTGGGCTATCCCAAGGCTAGGTTTAGAGTAGACGTGTCGCCGCACCCCTTCACCGTGGGTATCGGGGCCCCCTACGACGTGAGAATCACCGTCAGATTTAGAGGCGTGGACTTTAGAGAGCCCCTCTTCTCGGCGCTTCACGAGTATGGCCACGCCCTCTACGAGCTGAACATTGACGAGTCTCTGGCGTTTACGCCTGTTGGAACAGGCGTCTCGCTTGGAGTACACGAGAGCCAGTCGCGCTTCATGGAAAACATTGTTGGGAGAAGTAGAGAGTTTACTGGAAAAATCGCGCCTATCCTAAGGCGCCACCTCCCCCTAGAGCAGTACAGCGACGAAGACCTCTACTACTACTTCAACGTGGTTAGGCCCAGCCTTATAAGGACTGAGGCCGACGAGGTGACGTACAACCTCCACATACTGCTGAGGTATAGGTTGGAGCGTCTGATGATCGCTGGAGAGGTTAAGGTAGCCGATCTGCCAGAGCTTTGGAACAACGAGATAGACCGCCTCCTCGGCGTAAGGCCGAGAAACGACGCAGAGGGGGTGTTGCAAGACATCCACTGGGCCCACGGCAGCATAGGCTACTTCCCCACGTACACGCTCGGCAACGTTGTGGCGGCGATGATTTACTACAAGCACGGTAGAGTAAAACAGCACATCGCCGACGGCGACTTCGCCTCCATAAAGGAGTACTTGAGGGAGAAGATCCACA
>ERZ1684501.19-NODE-19-length-42081-cov-199.546709_pt1 | contig 42081 bp, 49 predicted proteins | sample MGYA00580191_ERZ1684501 | MGnify/ENA primary metagenome ERZ1684501 (study PRJEB41475, sample SAMN08455322) | hot springs metagenome | biome: temperate mixed forest biome [ENVO:01000212]; feature: neutral hot spring [ENVO:00002181]; material: water | place: New... | reverse complement strand
TTGACCCCCTTTGTCTATCCATTATAGGTAGGTGTGGTCGCGTTCATGGGTTATTGTCTAGAGGTCGTTCACGGGGCGACATGGGGGGGGGGGGGGGGGATTAATGATCCGCCAGGGGCGACCCAGGGCGGCAAAGTAGGTCGGATGCCCCTACTCCTCCTCGTAATACGGGATTTCTTCCTCTTTTTCCACTTCTGCCACTGCCGTTTGTAGTGTCTCTACCAGGGTTGAAAACTTCTGTTCCCACCGCTTTAACACCTCCTCCACCTCTCTACTCATGGACTCGTAGTAGCTTAATAGGATTTTCCCCACCTCCGTCAACTCGGTTATGCCCCTCTCCTTGCCCCCCCTCTTAGACTCCACGAGGGGGACGCCTAAGACGTCCTCAAGCCGCTTTATATACGTCCACACGAATTTATACGAGTAGCCCAGCTTCCTCGCCGCCGATGCTATTGAGCCCGTCTCCTCAATTGCCTTTAATATGCTGTAGATGCCGGGCCCTATTAACTCTTGCCCATCTTTATCAACCCATATGCGGCTCTTTATTCTAACAACCACGGCAAATATTCAACTCCTTTATATGTAGTATCCTAGGTCGCTCAGGCTGTTACCTAATTCGCGATATCTTCCCCCACCTGCCTAAATACTCCCCTATTCTAATGAGCTCGTTCAACTTGGCCGTCCTCTCGCCGCCCATAATCCCAGTTTTTATGACCTCGGCTCCAAAACCCACGGCGACGTGTGCAAGTGTCTTGTACTCAGTGTCGCCGGATCTGTGCGATACCACGATCTTCAGCCCGTACTCCCTGGCTGTCGACACGGCTGTATGGGCGCGGAGTAGCGTGCCTATCTGGTCAGGCTTAATAATTACGCCAGTTGCGGCCTTAAGTCTGCCGCCGTGCCTTATCCTGTCGGGGTTTGTTACAAACAAGTCGTCGCCGACTATGAGCCTGTCTCTAAAACGGTCGGTGAGCTCTGCAAAGGATTGAAAGTCCTCTTCATGGAACGGGTCCTCTACGTATACTAAGTCGAACTCCTCGATCAGCTTCGCCATAAACTCCAATTGCTCCCTAGGCCCCCTCTCAACCCCCTCGTTTTTGTAGACGTACCTTTCGCCGTTCCAGAGACTAGAGGCGGCTACATCTATGCCGATCCCCACCTCAACGCCCACCTCCTTACTCACCTCCTCTGCCGCCTCTTTTAATATCCTCAAGGCGGTGCGAGAGGATATGCGAGGCGTCCAAGCCCCCTCGTCGTTTTTCCCACCGGTGAAACTCGCGTCCACCTTCAGGATCCCCTTGAGAGCCCTCTTGTGAATTTCTACGTTTGTGTAAATAGCTGTGAAGATGTCGGGGGGATTCAGCGGTATCGCCAAGAACTCTTGTATATCTGGGCCGAGGCCTCTGCTGTGCTTCCCCCCTCCTATCACATTGCCCAGGGGGAGCGGGAGCCTCCTGGCATAAGCCCCGCCAATGAAGGAGAAGAGGGGAAGCCCAAGAGACGCGGCCCCAGCCTCAGCTGAGGCAAACGAGGTAGCTATGGCAACGGCGCCCCCTATACGCTCGAACCTCGCAGTGCCGTCCACCTCCTCCAACTTCCCATCTACCACATATGGCTCGCTCACGTCTAGCCCCACCACCTCTGGCGCCACCAGCCGCTCAAACGCCGCAATTGCCGCATCGACGCCCCCATCAGGGAAGTACAAAACCTCGTTGGCCCCCCTAGACGCCCCAGCCGACGCCGCCGCCTTGGCCACAAAGTCCTCAGTGGCCACCTCCACCTCAACTGTCAAGTCGCCCCTCCCCGTAAAAATTTTCCTTATAGCAACGTCTTTGATCTCCATGGCTACTCTGGAATTATGATTTTCTGCTGTGTTGTAAATACCCGCCTAAAGCCGTCGCTCTTGGTTATGGTAACTACGTCTATGCCCTCGCCAGAGCCTGGGTCGTTTCTAATGGCCGCCTTTACTGCCCTGATGGCCAACTCCACAGCCTCGTCGATTGTGAGGTCTTCTCTATACGCCACCTCCAAAGCGCCTTTAGCATAGGGAGACCCACTGCCAGTCGCTATGTACTTCTCCTTAGTCACAGTGCCAAGCCAATCCACCATGTAGAGGACAGGGCCCTCTTCCGCGTCTACTCCGCCTACTATTGAGTGTACAAGGTAGATATATGGGCGAGAGTAGAACAGGAGTAGAGAGACGTAGTTTACCAATGCGCGTATTGGTATAGGCCTCTTGTGCTCAATGCGGTATTCCCGCGCGCGTAGCGAGAGAAAGGATAAGACGGACTGCAGGTCTGCCACGCCCCCCGACATCGTGGCCGCCACGTGGTCGTCGATTTTCCAGATCTTTTCGCCGGCCTTGTGTGCAATGTAGTAGCCGGCGGTGACCCGCTTGTCGGTGGCAAGAACTACGCCGTCTTTAGCCACTATGCCAACAGTGGTGGTCATATAAGCGCCGCTGAGCCACCTTTAAAAATTTCCTCACCTCGACTTAAGCAGGGCCGCTCGCTAGACTCGCCAGCTATATCCCGCGGCTTGCCTTAAGTTCAACAACTCTAGGTCTACGTTTGCGAGCCTAGCATAGGGCGTGCCCTTTTTGTCGTATCTCACCTCCACTCTCCTCTCTACGCCCATCTCGCGGTAGATTGCGTTTATGGCTTCGGCGAGTATGGGGGCGGCCTTGCCAGCGATTTGCACTTGTTTGCCGACGTACTTCCCGCCCGCCGCCCTATAACCCTCTTCCGTCTTTACGGTGAAGTAGTAGTGCACGTCTTCTTCGGAAACCCGGAAGACGTACATACGCACTCCGCCAGCATTATATACTTTTAACAGTTCTACGCCTGGCATAACCTCGGTTGGCAACCTGCCGAGTTCGCCTTTTTCAACAGCCTTTTCGACTGTCGCCGCGGCGAGGGCCCACATCGCCTCTCTGTCCACTTTTACGCCCCCCGGCGTAATCTCCACCCGTACGCCCATCTGTTTGAGCATCTTGTAGAGCGCCAGTGTCCTCTCCACGTCTTGGACTGGGAATGAGACGGCCTCACTACGCTTTAACAGCTTGAACTCGACCTCGGCCTTAACGTCTCCAGCACTAATGACAATGCGTCTCCCTTCCAGCAGCACCTCGGCCGGCTTCGCCTCTACGCGCTCGGCGGCGTGCTCCAAAAACGCCGCGAGGTGGTGGCCGTAGAGGAGAAGGTAGTAGACCTCGACGTTGCCTCTCTCGCCCTTCTCTTCCTTCGGTTCTCCAACCTTCGCTGGGCGGCTCTGCCGCTCGGAGTCCAGTTTCTCAAGGGCCTTCGCCACAGCGTCTCTAATTGCATCAAGGACGTCTCGCTCTGCGCGGCGGAGCTGAAGAGTGTCACTTCTTTCATTGTACACCCCTTCTGTCGCTTTCCACACGCCCTCGTGCTTGACGGCGAAGTTGAAGCGCATGCGGCCTTCCTCTACGCTGGCGTATACGCGGAAGTCGTCTGAGCGGTACAGCGGCTTTAGGCCGGGCAGCGTCGCGTCTGCGGCCGCCAGCAGGCCGAAGAAGGAGTCACTGTCCAGCCTAACCGTATAGCCGGCTCTCTCAGAGCCGGCGATTCTCGCGTCAACGCCAATGGCCCTAAGCGAGGCGGCGAAGCGCACAGCCCCTTCCCTAGACGGGAACTTCAGCTCGGCGTAGAACTCCCGCCTAGCGCCCTCCGCCCTCTCCCTGAACTCCACCTCTTGCCCGCCCACTCTGAACTTAAAGCCGCCTAAGTGCTGCACGGCCAGCGGCTCGCCTCGCGGAAGCTCCGGCTTGACGCCGAGCTTGCGCAAGACGGAGTCGCGGAATCTGCCGGTGGACTGTAGGTAGGCCTTCTTTTCATGCTCTTGGTAGGTGACGCCCTCCACCCCCTCTCGCTTCAGCAGTTTCGCAATCTCGGCCAGATGCTCCCTAAGGATGCCCTTGGCCTCGTTGGCGAAGACGTGGTCAAAGAAGCGGACTTTACCGTCCTTGTACTGGTACGACTTTATCTCGACGTCCACGTAGGGCCTATCTGGCCTCGTCTCGCGCCACTTATAGTACCACAGGCGGAACTTGGCCGTCCCATCCGCCCTCGCCTCAAGCACCTCCACGCGCAGGAGCTCCCTACCGCCGTCCCTAATGGGGAGAGACATATTGTACTTTTTCCACAGCTCTAAAAAGATCGGCCAGCCCACGTCGGTGGGTAGGACGAGGGCGTTTCCATACCACCTCGGCCACTTTTGCTTTTCGGCGGCCAGCCGCTCCACCGCCAGCCGCAACCACTCGGCCACCGTCTCAAGAACCCTCCTCGCCGAAGTTTCACTGATGCATGAGTCGCAGTAGAGGCGGAAGTGGCGGAAGTCCGTGTACAGCCTAAGCGTAACAGCGCGAGAGACGCCCTCCAACCCCCTCACCTTGAAGCTGAGGTTGACGCCCACCTCCTCCCCATTCCCGCCAGTCCCACTCCCCCTGTCGACGCTCTCCACTCTGGCGAAGAACCTATCAAGCACCTCGGCCACCTCTGGCTCCACAGGCGCCGTCGCGGCCTTGTGGGCGAGCCAAAGCTCAACAGCCCACTTACCCTCGACTACGCCCAGGGGCTGGGCGAGGGCCAGAAGCGAGATGACCTTAGGCGCATCTGAGCCGGCGAGCCCAATCCACGACTTGGCCAGCGACATCGCGTGCTCCAGCACGTCGCCCTTGAGGACTGCCCCTAGGACTTTAGCCGCGTCTTCGGAGCTGGCGTACCTGGCAAAGTTTTCTCTTTTCTTCACCCTTATCTCCGCCTCATATGCCCCAGCCCACACGGCCAAGAGGCGGAGGACTGCCTCGGCCACCTCGGCGTATTTGGCTGAGAAGCCAAGCGTCTTGCCGCCAATGTCCACCACGCCGTCGCCCGCCAGTAGTGAAAACCACTCCCTTGGACTATACACAATGCCCACCATGAGGCGGCCCGCCACGGCAATTGCGAGGGCATCGTCGAGGCGGCCGGCGCCTAGCGCCTCCTGCTCCCTCTCCTCGAACAAGTGCCTTAAGCCCTCGACGAGGACCCTCCTCCCCGCCTCAACGCCCTCCCTCCTGCCCACTTCCGCGGCCTCATCGGCAACGCGCATGATGTCGTTGTGTAGCTTCCGCACAGTCTCCCTCCACATTTCCCTAGCCTTGTCCACGATGAACCACAACCCCCTCCCGTACCTCTTGGCAATGTCGCCGAACAGCTCTTCAAACGGCTTGTCGTCAAGGGCTTCAGCCCTGAACTGAAGCGAGAAGCCAGCCTTAGTGAGCGAAACCCCAGCCACCTCGACCTCCGCCTTCTCGAAGTGGTGCGTGAAAAGCTTGATGAGGAGCGGGTCGGGAGTTCCGATTCGTTTCCCAGGGGCGTCTGTCATGAGAAGGCCCCTAAGGCCCTCAACACCGGCGGCGCGTCCGTTCACCTCGACCTTAGGCTTCTCGATAAATTTGAGTTCTATGCGCGCCATGTACTTCTCAACGCCGTTTGACTTGGCAATAATCGCCGTGGCTAGCCTAAGCCACCTCCCCCCATCCCACTCCTTCTCCTCAAAGCGGACTGGGGCGTTAGCGACCGACTTGGCCAACACCTCAACTCTTATTGACTTCTCCCCGCCCAAGAATACTAACACGACGACCCCCTCAGCCCTGGCGCCGCCGTATGCGACGTCGCCCACCTCGTAGCGCAGGTAGTGCGTCACGTCCCTCTTGTAGACTTTCAGCCCCCTCGGCGACTTCTCAAGCACGTGGGCGTAGTTCTCAACCACGCCGGGTCTGGCCTTTGCCTCCCACCTCTGCCTCAAGGCCTCGTACACGAGGCCAAGCGCAGTCTCCACAGCCGCCGCGGCGTTTAACGCAAAGCGGTCGAACTCGCCCCGCGGCGCCGCCTTGCCCACAAGTTTGGCCTTTATCAAGCCCTTCGCCTCGGCCTTTAGCTTTGTCTTCACCGCCTCTTCGACTAGGCGGGCGAAGTTGGCAGAGGCAAAGCCCTTGGAGGCGTGGCCGACCAGCCTCCCCTTCTCTAGACCTTCCACGGCCCTGAGCTCTTCCACCACGTGGTCGAGGGCCTTATCGACGTCGGCATCGACGGCTGGCTTGGCGAACTGCGCCGCGTCTACTGTTGTCGAAACATGCTGAGTAGCCGTCTGTATCGACGCGTCTGCCATCTCCGCGCTAGCGGGGAGAGCGTGGCGGTCTCCAGAGTCGAGCACAGCGGGAGCCCCGTGCACGCAGTCAAACAATGCTTTAACGATATAAGCTATTTCATTACGGAGATGTTATGTGAGATTACTAAAACTTTTATTCAACCCGCTCTCTTAATGTTAGTAGAGGGCGGCAGCGGCCACTTTGCAAACAATTGCCTTGTTCAAGCCGCAGAGCCGTTTTGCCAGCCCTAGGGGCGCTACGTGGAACGGCATGTGTATAGCCTCAGCCCCCTCAATAATTCCTGTAACACGAAGAGGCCACATAAACTGCCGTCGCGAGAAGCGGGGCGCCCTCTACTAGCCGCCTAGACACCGCCTCGCTCAACCTGCCAGTTTCGCCAGCTCGTCATCGCCTTCTACCCCTCTATCTTAAACGCAGAGCCGCAACGCTTAGACACTTCAGCCGCGGGCCCGCCGCTTAGCTTTTTGTATACAATGTTTGTTATAGTTTTTCTAACAAACTAAAAACACTGCTATGCTACCCTTCTCTGAGCCAGAGCGTAAGCGAAGAGGACTATTTGAAGCTATGTCTTCGTCGATGGCTTGGTCGCTAAGCGCCGTTAACTCCTTACTTCAACCTCCTCTATAAACCTAACGCGCTTCACCTCTGGAAAACGAGTAGAAACTTCTGAGACGTACTGGAGGAGAATGCCGCCAATCCGCTCGTAGAGCAATACCTCGGCTGGCAGTTGCAGTGTTATTGCATCGCCTTCAACAGCCACCTTGACCTTCTCCTCAGAAATCCTAGGCAAATACAGCTTTAACAGAGCCAACGCCTTCTCTTCCACTGTAGTTAGCTTTTTTACTACACGTCCTCTGACAATAAACGCCTTGCCGGCCAGCGGGTGGTTGAAGTCTAACACCACGCGCCCTCCCGAGATCGACACCACCCGCGCCCGTTGCCCCTCGTACTCCACAACATCGTCTACCTGTGGAACAATGCCGTGGCGGTGGAATTCCCTAATAGAGACAACCTTGACCTTGTTCGGGTCTCTTACTCCATAGGCCTTCTCAGGCGGCACCTCTACCTCGAAGTCTTGCCCCTCGTCTATGGACAGCAAGGCGTTCTCCACCGGCTCCCAAAGCTGTGTCTCGCCCAGGACGATGAGACGGGGTCCGTATACGTTCTCGGGCCTGTAGATGCCGGTCTCCTTGGCCACGGCCTCCACAGTTGTCTCAATTACTTTGTTGTCGTCTTTAGACACCACGGTGTAGTCCAGAAGTATGTAGTCGCCCTTGGACAGAGGCATAGCTACGCGGCTTGCTCAGCCTTTTCCTTTGCCTTCTGCCGTTTTACAAGTCTAGTGATGTATCCTGCCACTTTGTTGCGCACAGTCTTGCTGGGTATATCTGCGAGCTCGGCCACGGCCTTTTTGTTTTCTTCAAAGCTCTCGGTAAACCTGTCGGGGTACGCCTCTAAAAGCTTCTCCGCAAGCGATTTTATAAACTTCGGCTTCACGCGACCCATGGCGCACCACCCACGACCCGGTATATAAAGTTTAACGCTCAGCGTACCGTGAGCTCGCCACCTCTCGGGTTAGGTGCATTTCATCACTACGCCTAGAGGCACCTCTGCATATAACTCTTCGTGCCTTGCGCTTCTGCTGGCTTCAAAGGTTACAGCAAAGCCATATGCGTTCTGCGACTATATGGGCGGTCCTAGCTGTGATTGCGAAGCGATGTGTAGGTACACGGGCAGGCGTGGCGATTGTGAGGCTGGGGTCTACTTTGTCGACTTGCCCTATCCCTGGGTTGGGGCATCAAATTTATAAACGATGTGCATTACCGCGCGTATATGGGTAAGCGCATTTTGGTACAGCGGCGCGGAAGAGGCGGCTCGCAGTTTAGGTCGCCCAGTTGGAAGCGGGACGGCCCTGTCCGTTACCCTCCTAACATCTCGGGGAGGGGCATCGTCGTAGAGATATTGCATGAGCCAGGTCTCAACGCGCCTGTGGCGAAAGTCAGAATGGAGAACGGGGTCGAGTTTTTCAACTACGCTGCTGAGGGCCTCTACGTAGGGCAGGTAATACAGGTGGGCCCCGACGCGCCGCCCGCCGTGGGGAACGTGTTGCCGCTTGGTAAAATTCCGGAGGGTACTATGGTGTTTAACGTTGAGAAGCGGTTTGGGGACGGGGGGAAGTTTGCCAGGTCTGGAGGTACGTATGCCTTGGTAATTGGTCAGAGGCCTGAGGAGAACAAGACAGTTGTCCGCCTTCCCAGTGGCAGAGTGATTGAGGTTGACGCAAGGGGTAGAGCTACGATTGGTATTGTGGCTGGCGGAGGGAGGGTTGAGAAGCCGTTTGTAAAAGCTGGCAAGAAGTACCACAGGGCTAGGGCTAAGTCTTGGAAGTATCCTACTGTGAGAGGCAAGGCGATGTCGCCTTATGCCCACCCGCATGGTGGTGGGTCTCACCAGAAGGGCGGCACGCCGGTTCCAAAGACCGCGCCGCCTGGCCAGAAGGTCGGGTTTATTGGCTCGCGTTGTACTGGCAGAGGCTGTGTAAGAGCTAGGGCTCAGCAGAAACAGTAATGGAGAAGAGAAAGGACGACCACATCCACTTAGCTTATTCTGACGTTTCTCAAGTAGGCTCGCCTTGGTTTGACGAGGTTCTCCTCATCCACAACGCTCTGCCCGAGCTTGATTTGGCGGATGTAGACCTCTCGGCGGATTTCCTGGGGGCTAAGGTGAGCGCGCCTTTTGGCATCGGTGCAATGACTGGAGGCACAGAGCTCGCCGGTAAAATCAACGCAGAGCTCGCCAAGGCGGCTGAGGAGTTTGGCATCCCGATGTATGTCGGCTCTCAACGTGTTGCGTTGCAAAACCCCTCGGTCAGGTGGACTTTTGAGGTGGTGAAACAACACGCCCCCAGTATCCCCAAGGTGGCCAACTTGGGCGCTCCCCAGCTTTCTGCGTTGCCTGAGGAGAAGGTGGTGGAGTGGGTTGTGGAGGCTGTGGAGATGATTGACGCCTATGCTGTAGCGATTCATCTAAACGCCGCGCAGGAGGTGGTTCAGCCCGAGGGGGAGCCGCGGTTCCGCGGCGTGTTGGAGAAAATCAAGCTTATCAAGAGGGCGGTGGGGAAGCCCGTTATTGTGAAAGAGGTGGGCAATGGAATATCTAAAGAAGTGGCGGAGCGCCTCGCTGGAGTTGTAGATGCCATAGACGTGGGCGGGCTGGGCGGCACCTCGTTTGTATCTATCGAGGGGGCTAGGGCGCTGGGGGCTGGCCTAGAGCTGTATAGGCGTATTTCCGAGGTTTTTAAGACGTGGGGTATACCCACTGCGGCCTCTATATGCGAGGTTAGGTCTGTCTTTGGGGGGTACGTGATAGCCTCTGGCGGAGTTAGAAGCGGACTTGATGGGGCAAGGGCTCTGGCTCTTGGGGCGAACTTTTTTACAATGTCTCAGCCTCTGCTGAGAGCTGTCTTAGATGGGAGAATTAGGGAGGAGATTAGCGCCGTCTTGGCGGAGCTCAAGGTTGCCATGTTTTTGGTGGGCGCTAGGCGGGTCTCCGACTTGGCCAAGGTCCCCAGGGTGTATGGCCCTAGGCTGAGGGAGTGGATTGAGCAGAGAGGCCTCCGTTGTTAGCTTTATTAACTACCACATATAGTGATTTTCAGTGTCGTGTCCAAGATGCGGCTCTAGGGAGATAATGTTGGCGCCCAGCGGTGAGTTTGTGTGTAAAAAATGTGGGCATAGGTGGCCTCTGCCTCAAGCGGACTTGACGTGGGCTGAGCTGGAGATAAAGAAGGCTAAGCTCTTTGAGAAATATATAGATGAGCCCATTGAAGAGTGTAGCGAATTGCTCTCTAAGCTTAGGCAAGAGCTCGATGAAAAGAACGCCAGGTTGCTGGCCGGGAAGATACTGATACAACGTGCGGAGAGGAGGAAACTGGCGCCGGCGGAGTTAGAGAAGTTGTACGCAGAGGTGGAGAAGTGTTGGGGATGATAGTCGACGTTTCAAAGAAGCTCGACGTGTATAGATATGCGAAGGCTTCAGTGGAACTCGGGCTCAGCAGGTGTAATACGGTAGTTGCGGCTAAGGGCGCGGCGGAGGCCTACCGCCATTTGCCGTTTTTACATCCAGTGCCACTCCGCGCCGGCGCAACGTGTAGAGGGGGTAGGCTGTACGTGGAGGGCGTCGCGGAGTGGCAAACTGGCGTTGAAATGGACGTGCTTTTCGGCGCCTTAGTTGGGGCAGTGGCTTCGGGGGCCGTGGAGATGAGGAACATGTTAGTTGAGGCAAAGGTAAAGGGATCTCCTGTGGAGATACAAGGCGAGTTGCAAGAGGCCCCATTTGAGCGCCGTGGAGATCTGTCGGCGCGGGCGTTTGGGAGACTTATGTTGAAGAGTCTTGAGCTCGTGAAAAGGTCTGTCGAGAAGGGGCACCCGCTTTACGCGGCACAGACTGCGGCATCTCTAAGTTCTAAGAGGTTCTGCGAAATTGTCGGTGGCGTCTGTCCAAAAATTCAACACTATAAGATCGATATAGAGGTGGCCGACGCAGTGGAGGTGCGCGTGGAGGTAAAGGCTAGAGACGTATCGCCGGCTCCAGAGGCCCTTTTCTCGGCGGGGGTTGCCCTTTTGACTATATGGGACATGTTGAAGAAGTACGAGAAAGACGAAGCAGGGCAGTATCCGCATACTCGAATTACGTCGATATCTTTAGATTAACCGATTTATATTGGTAAGATCTACGTCTTAATGATCCCAAGGGAGGTTAAAGAGGTTTTAGACGTCGTCTTGCGCCACAATAGGTGGAGGAGGTGGGAGACTATAAACCTCATCGCGTCAGAGAACGTGATGTCGCCTCTTGCAGAGATTTTTTACATAAATGACTTCGGCGGCAGATACGCCGAGGGGACAACTGGCAGTAGGTACTACCAAGGGACGAAGTATGTCGACGTGGTTGAGGAGGCGTTGGTGAAGGATTTCGCCGAGGTCCTTGGCGCAAGATTTGTCGATGTGAGGCCAATTTCTGGCACAGTGGCCAACCTGGCTACGTACTTTGCCCTAGTGCCAGAAGGGGGATCTGTGGCGTCGCTTCCCATTAGATGCGGCGGCCACATTAGCCACAGCAACGTGGGCGGGCTAAAGGCGTTGAGGATAAAGACTGTGGATTTGCCCTGGGACTTGGAGAACTTCAATGTCGATGTAGACGCCGCGCGTAAAGTTCTTGAGGATAAGCGGCCAAACCTCATAATACTCGGCGGCTCACTCTACTTATTTCCACACCCCATAAAAGAGGTTTCCGAAATAGCCAAAGGTATTGGGGCCTACGTGCTACACGACTCAGCCCACGTCCTGGGGCTAATAGTGGGGGGCGTCTTCCCAAATCCCCTCAGAGAGGGGGCCGACGTAATTACGTCGTCTACTCATAAGACTTTCCCAGGGCCTCAGGGAGGCCTCATAGCGACCAATCTAGGCGATGATGCAAACAGCCAAATTCAGAAGGCTGTATTTCCAACATTTACATCGAACTACCACTTACACCGCTACGCGGCCACATATATAACTCTCGTCGAGATGAAGCTGTTTGGACGCGAGTATGCGAGCAGAGTTGTGGAAAACGCTCAAGCTTTGGCTGAGGCCTTGGCCGAGGAGGGCGTCACGCCCGTGGCCGAGAGACTCGGCTTCACGAAGACGCACCAGGTGGCAGTTGACGTGTCAAAGTACGGCGGAGGCGACAAAGTTGCAGCGCTGTTGGAGGAGGCTAACATCATAGTGAACAAAAACGCCCTCCCCTGGGACAGAAGCGTGGTAAAGCCAAGCGGCATTAGGATTGGAGTCCAGGAGATGACTAGGTTTGGCATGGGGAAAGACGAGATGAGGGAAATAGCCAAGTTTATTGCGAGAGTTTTACGCGGCGAGGACCCAGCCTCGGTTAGACGCGACGTAGTAAATTTCAGGAGGGGGTTCGTGGAGGTGAAATACGGCTTTAAGGCGAGTAGAGAAGTGGTAGAAGAGGTATTTGCATCGCTTAATCTGCTGGCTTAAATACACAGAGTCCGCCCGCCGTCAATTAGTATGAGCGACCCGCTTATATAGCTCGCTTTATCAGAGGCTAGAAACGCCACTAATTCGCCTATCTCCTCCGGCTTGCCTAGGCGGCCCAGCGGAATTTCCGCTACTATTTCCCTCAGTACATCTTCCACAGACCTCCCCTCCCTCTGGGCTCTGGCTGACGCCACCTCTCTTACGCGCTCCGTGTCTATGTATCCTTGCATAATCCCGTTGACTAATATATTGTACCGCCCCAGTTGATGTGCCAAGGTTTTGACCAGACCTGCTAAAGAGATGCGGATTACGTTGGAGAGTGTAAGCGTGGGTATCGGGTGTTTTAGAGTGCTGGAGGTTATATATATGAGCCTTCCTCCACCCCTCTGTATCATGTGTGGCACTACGTCTCTGGTAAGCCAGATGGCGCTCATTAGGAGGAGTCTCACCCCGTATTCCCAATCCTCTTCGCTTAGCTCTAAGAACGCCCCCGGCTTGGGGGGGCCTGTGTTATACACTAACACGTCTATTTTGCCAAAGTTGCGGAGGGTCTCCTCCGAGATGCGCCTCACCTCCTCTCTTACAGTCAAGTCGGCTTTCACTGTGACTACGGTGACGCCGTATTGAGATGAGAGTCTTTTTGCAAGGTCTTCAAGCCTTGCCCTGTCTCTGGAGGCTATTACTAAGTCGGATCCCTCGCGCGCTAACACGGACGCAACGCCGGCGCCAATTCCCCTACTTGCCGCCGTGACTATGCTTACCTTTCCTTTTAGCAACATATGGAGGCCGAGGTGGGGACTATTTAACTCTGACGAAGGTATACCGCTTACACACATCTCTAATCGGGCACACATCACATTTCAATTCTTTACAGTACTTAATGCCTATGTCGTAGGCGCCTCTCTCAAATAACACCGGGTCTCCACTTACCTTTCCCACATATCTCACGAGGCCTCTTATGCTTCCCAGTCTGAGGACTACGTCGCTACATTTTCCTCCCCGTTCTTGGCAGAGTATTCTCTTCGCTATTCTTGCCTTCACTCTCTCCGCCGTCATACTCTTGACATCTTCAAAGGCGCCTGACCTTATTGTGACAAGCGTTGTGTAAATATCTCCATGGAGCAGATATTTACGATGCTCCTGGGTATATGCTATGCGTACTGCTAGGGGTATATTTGTCTCATGTATGAAAGTTCTTAAGAACAGTTTTACACCTCTCCCCACTCTGATCCCCCCTTCATCTCTAAAAATAATTTTTCTAATATCTTTTTCAAAGTTTAAAATTTTTTTCTGTTTAATTATCCATAAATTAAGTGATTTATATTTATTAGATATTATATTAACGGCCCTTATGGTGCCTGATACCACCTCATTTGCTACTTCTCTGTCTACAACTTCTTCTAACGCTCTTCGAAGCTTGGATGCAGAAAACACGTCGTATACATATCTTTCGTAGGCGTTTGAAAACGTGGAAAGCTCAGTTGCAGTCAAATTTTTGTATTTGTTTAAAATTGATAATGATATTATATAGATGATCAATAAGTCAAGGTTCTTTATGTTTAAAATATTTGCAATAAATGTGTCTAAGTCGTTTTTATACGCGCTTGCTATAGACCTTATTTGTTCCACCATCATGGAGTAGGTGTGCGGCAGTGTTTCGACTACTGTATCGCGTATCGATGCGCCATGTTTTACAATTCTTCCACGTATCTCCTCTGCTGTAGCCACTGGCTTATTAAGTTCCATTTATAAAGGCGCAAACGAAATAGATGCGCTCTTTAAAGCGATAACAACGCCTCCGCCGCGCTACTATGTAAGAGTGAACACGTTTCGCATATCTGCCAGTGAGCTAGTTAGGCGGCTAAATGCAAGAGGGGTGCCGGCGTATAGAGACGAGCACATAGAAGATGCCATTTGGCTACCAGTACAAGGCCCCTCTCGAGTGCCAACGGCAAGGAAGATAATAGTAAATAAAAAAGCGCTGTTGAAAAGTGCTATGTAAGAATGGCGCTCTTGTTTAATCTATATAAACCCCCTTGTTCGTTCTCTTATGGCTTGTTGCCTGGGGAGTCGTCCCCGGGCTTTTGACATGGGGGGAATTCCGGCCTCCCCGACGGCCCCCCAAGTGACGGATGAAACCCCGACCAATGGGGGGAACCAATGACCCGCCCACGGGGCAACCCAGGGCGGCGAAGGGGGTCGGAAAGGCGCATGGACGAGTTAATAGAGGCGGCGAAGGCTGTTTTAAACAACGCCTATGCGCCCTACTCCAAGTTTAAGGTGGCTGCGGCCGTGAAGACTAGGAGTGGGAAAGTTTATACAGGCGTAAATGTGGAAAATGCATCGTACGGCCTCACCGTGTGTGCAGAGCGTGTCGCAGTATTTAAGGCTGTCTCTGAGGGCGATAGAGATATAGAAGTTGTGGCGGTGTATGTAGACGCGGACGAGCCCGTGGCGCCTTGTGGCGCGTGTAGGCAGGTAATAGCCGAATTTAATCCAAACGCCCTAGTGGTAATGGCCGGCCGCAACAAGGTCAAAACAGCGAGACTTAGCGAATTACTGCCAATGGCGTTCACAGGAGAACGCCTGCGGTAGCGCGTAAGAGAAGAGTATTTATAATGTAGCCATGGAGAAGCTGTGGAAGGGCACTTATACTATGAGACAGTGCCCACAGGCATAGAGGGTCTTGACACAGTGCTCGGAGGGGGGTTTATCAGGGGGAGGACGTACCTCATATCTGGTGAAACAGGTACTGCAAAGACTTTGACCGCGCTTACGTTTTTAATACAAGGCGCCCTTAAATATGGGGAGCCCGGCATATACATCTCCGTAGATGAGACGTATGAGCAGTTTGTGGAAGGCGCGAGGAGATTTGGCTGGGATATAGAGGAGCTTAGGGCCAAGGGCCTCTTGGAGGTGCTTGTGCCAGAGATGGACATTGTAGAGAGAATTAGAGAGAAGGACCCCACGGCTATTGCGAAATCGCTTGTGGCCTCGATAAGGGACTATGTGGCGGCATTGGGGGCTCAGCGGCTGGTCATAGACCCAATAGCTCCTCTGGTTTCGCTTGACAAAGACGTGCAAGTGCTTAGGGAGTATATCAGGGTGTTAGTAATGAGCATAGAGAGAGAGATAGCGACTACTAACATCATAACTACCGAGATTCCCTCTGGCTCAGGAGCCATCAGTAGGTATGGCGTAGAGGAGTTCTTAGCCACGGGGGTATTCATCATGGGCATAGCTAAGACGCGGGATGGAGTCTTTAAACGTGTTATGTTTATTAGAAAAATGCGGTGGAGCCCCGTACATCCGGGGATTTATGAGGTAGAAATAGTGCCGAAGGTGGGGGTGGTTGTCAAAGGCCAAGTCCGAGAGCCCATGGTACCTGTGACGTATTTGCCGACTATTTGACGTTTAAAAATCGGTGGGTTCTACCTCGTCACATCTCAGCACATCCCGTCTTCGTCATATTACTCACATCTTCCATGTTTTGTCTGCACGGCTTTATTTTTGCTTTTTCACGTATACGTGGCTGAGGAGCTTTCTCTTTACATTAGGAAGGGCGGTTTAGTAATAAAGAAGGAGATCATTAAGAGCGGGGGTAGAGTGGTTGGAGAATATCTATACGTTAGGCATGGGCTATTCGAGGCTGAGGCTGAGTACGACGTAGAGGACGGCGTATTGTACTACCTGCAGATATGTTGGTTTAAGCGGTGTTTTATATGGTACGATGGAGAGCCAGACGCAGCTCCCCCCATGCAACTGTTGAAGAAGACAATCGCCGTGTTTAAAGAACTGTCCGGGTTTTCCAATGTGGCGGCCGTTGTGGTTAAAACTATCGCCTCATATATCCGCCGATCTTCACGACTCAGATCCTCTGACCCCGCTCATCTGGGCTCATGTGGTGCCGGCTTTAAAAAGATATAAAGCTAGCAACGACTTTGGCATATGCGTAGTGGGAGTGACGTGAGGGCCATCGCCGAGGCCATCATTAGATTATTACAGGAGCGGGGGGAACTGAGTAGCGCCGACATAGCCAGAATTCTTGGAATTAAAAGGCACACTGTGACTGCGGTGCTCACGCGTCTAAGAAAAGAGGGGGTTGTCGAATATATAGGACAGTGCTACGGGGGCAGGCGGTGTAACACCAAGTGGAAACTTAGAATTAATTAGTTTCAGTGTACTCTCCCCCGACTTATTTATACATGGCAGAAATTTAACTTCTCGCTCGTCAACCAGTCGTGAAAGGCCTATGTGTAGTGGCTTGGGGGAACAGTAGGTATGTGGTAGATTGTTCTCCCTCATTTCTCCTGAGCTTGGCAACCAAAATTGCAGAAGCAGAGAGCGCCTCGTACATAGATGTGTATCGACGTATTTTACACAGCCTCAACGCAGAATACGACAAAGCGAGAATCGCCGTGGAGGATATACTGTCGGAGAAGGTGGAAAATATTTAAAACTTGACTGTAGGTGCGGCGATGGCATCGATCTTCGGCGAGCAGTTGCCTAAGACTAGTCGAGTGGAGTACATAGGCGACGTCCCAATAATTGAGGAATGTCCCAGAGAGTTAAAGACGCTCGACGGGAACCCAATTCTGTTGTTTGGCAAGTGGAGCTTTGAGGACGTCGTCGTTAGAGACCCTGGGCTGAGGAGGTACATATGCTTAAAGCCCGTAGTTCTTCCACATACCGAGGGGCGCTACCAAAAGCGTAGGTTTGGAAAGGCACACATTCCGATTGTTGAGCGTCTGGTGAATTTATTAATGCGGCCTGGGAGAAATACGGGGAAGAAACATAAGGCGTACAATATAGTTAAGAGGGCATTTGAGATAATATATTATAAGACTGGGAGAAATCCTATACAAGTATTTATTGATGCTATTATAAATACTGCGCCGCGGGAGGAGATAACAAGGATTATCATGGGCGGCATAGCCTACTCAGTGTCTGTGGACGTGTCGCCTCAGAGGCGTCTAGACCTTTCGCTGAGATGGATCACAGAGGGGGCTAGACAGTGCTCTTTCAACAACCCTAAGCCAATTGAGGAGTGTCTAGCGGACGAGATCATGGCCGCCGCCGCCAACGATCCCAAGAGCTATGCAGTTAGGAAGCGCGAAGAGCTTGAACGTATAGCTGCAGCATCTCGTTAAACTGTTTTTAACTCAAGTAGTTCTACTGCCATGAGTGAGCTTTTTTGGTTTGAGAAGTATAGGCCGCGTAGTTTTGAGGAGGTGGTGGATCTTGAGGAGGTTAAGGCTAGGCTTAGGGAGTTTGTCAAGGCGGGGAATTTGCCGCATCTCCTCTTCTACGGGCCTCCTGGCACTGGGAAGACGACGATGGCCCTAGTCTTGGCGAGAGAGCTGTACGGGGAGTACTGGCGTGAGAACACCCTCGAGCTAAACGCCTCAGACGAGAGGGGCATCGGGGTGATAAGAGAGAGGGTAAAAGAGTTCGCCAGAACGGCGCCCGTGGGAAAGGCCCCCTTCAAGCTCGTAATACTCGACGAAGCAGACAACATGACCTCAGACGCCCAACAAGCACTACGCAGAATAATGGAAATATACGCACAAAACACCAGATTCATACTACTAGCAAACTACGTAAGCAGGATCATTGACCCAATTATTTCACGTTGTGCCGTCTTCCGCTTTTCTCCCATGCCGCGCCACTTAATGGCAGAGAGGTTACGGGAAATTGCGAGGTCTGAGGGCGTTGAGCTTAAGGACGACGCCATAGACCTAATCTACGAGATCTCTGAGGGGGATATGAGGAAGGCTATAAACCTGCTTCAAGTTGCCGCTGCTGTAAGTAAGGTGGTTGACGCAAACGCGGTGGCCTCTGCGGCCGCGGCTGTTAGACCCTCTGATGTGCTTGAGCTGTTTAACTTAGCCATGGGCGGCGATTTGGCTAAGGCGCGGGATAAGTTGAGAGAGCTTATGTACATAAAAGGCGTAGCTGGCGTCGACTTAATAAGGGTATTTCAGAGAGAGTTAATAAGGATGCAACTAGACGACGACGTTAAGGCCGAGGTTGCCGAGTTGCTATCTGAAGTAGATTATAGATTGACGCAGGGTGCCGATGAAGAAATTCAATTGATGTACTTTCTCACGAAACTTGGATCCATTGGCAAAAAGATAAGGGTTGCGCCAAAGAAGAGATAATGCCAATACCTTGGGTGGAGAAATACCGCCCCAAGAGTTTTTCAGAGATTGTAAACCAAGAGGAAGCCAAGCAGATTTTGGCCTCGTGGATTTGTACACGGTTTAAAGCTCCGCAGGAGTTTTGCGCCCGTTGGGCAAAGCGGAGAGACAAAGAGATAAAAGAGGCTAGGGCTGTGCTCCTATGGGGCCCCCCGGGCATTGGAAAAACAACGCTTGTGCACGCCTTGGCTAAGGAGATCGGATATGAGCTCGTGGAGCTTAACGCAAGTGACGTAAGAACAGGCGAGCGGATTAGGCAGGTGGTGGGCCGCGGACTTAGAGAGGCATCTCTCTTCGGATACGCGGGTAAAATCGTCTTATTTGACGAAGTGGATGGACTACATGTAAAAGAAGACTTAGGGGGACTTGAGGCCATACTTAACCTAATAGAGACGGCCAAAGTGCCAATAGTGCTAACTGCCAACAACCCATTTGACCCCAAGCTACGGCCGCTCCGCGACATCTCCCTAGTGGTTGGGCTAAAGAGGCTCTCCGAGGACGAAGTGGTTGAAGTGCTCAAGAGAATTTGTGCCAGCGAAGGTGCCAAGTGTGAAGAAGAGGCCCTTAGAAGCTTGGCCAAATCCTCCTACGGCGATTTGCGGGCCGCAATAAACGACCTACAGCTGTACTTGGCGGGGCGCAAAGTTTTAACAGTTGACGACATAAAGAGGGCGGGGGAGAGAAACCCCCAGCTTTCTATGTTTGAAATCTTAGATAGAGTATATAAGGCGCGTTGGTTTGACGAAGCACGCGCCGTCTCGTTTAACCCATCTTTTGACTGGGAACAATACTTCGTGTGGGCTCTCGAGACAATTCCCATAGTTTATAAAGACCTAGAGGTCATGTCTGAGGCTTTTGACAGATTAAGCAAAGCAGACATGTTTATAGGAATAGTTAAACGAACACAAGAGTGGGAACTCCTGTCATATGCAATGGAGCTTGCACTAGGCGGAGTTTCTCAAGTCAAAAATAAGCCTCGCCTACCGCCGTTTATTAGATACGGGTTTCCTCAGCGACTACTTCTCTTGGCCAAGAGTAAGGAGGCCCGCAGACGCAGAGAAATGGTTGTAGAATATCTCGCTAGAAATTTACATGTATCAAAGGCATTGGTAAATGCTGAAATATTTTATGTACTATCTGCTCTGGCTAAGAAGGACGAGCATGTAGTTGAGAGACTTGCAAGAGCGTTGGGGATAAGCCCCATTGACATAAAAAATCTACTATAGAGTTGTATCTTTATAAGTAGCCTCTAGGTATTCTTCCATTTTAGCAAGCGCTTTAGCAAGCTCTATCACATGTGCTTTATTACTAAGCTTCACCAACCTCAACCGTCCTATACGCCGCTCTTCTACTATTCCATATCTCGAGAGAACCCCTATATGTCGCATGAGAAGTCGGTAGTTTGTACCTAGTCTGTGGGCCAGTTCCGTAGTGTGTAATTCCCCATATTTCCACAAGGCTAATATCACTCTAACACGCAACCCAGATCCCAGCACAATCTCTATCATTGTAGCTCTTCTCTAATAAGCTTCGTAACAACGGCCTCTAACGTATCCAGGGGTTCCGATCCTATGGAGATAAGAGTAGTACGTCCCCGCACCCCCTCCCCTCTTTTGTTTAACCGCGTCTCTACGATCCCCTTATCTCTCAAATCGCTTAGATATGTCCATAGCTGTGTATGCACTCTCGGCTTCTCATCAAATTCTTCACATATCATCTTATACATATCTTCAACATCGCCAAAGGTAACATACGGGCTGTTTGTGCTTTTCAAAGCTCTTACTATCGCCAGTAGGAACAACTTCTCATGTAGAGAAAGACCTCTAAGCACCTCCTCCGAGACTCCAAAGAGAACCTCCTTGGTTGCCCTCCTGACGTCCTCAGGCGTTATTTGCCTTCTCCCAGATTGCTGGGCGATATATGCCGAGCGGTATAGTATATCTATGGCAAGTCTCGCATCCCCCTTGCTTGAGTCTAGGGGGCTTTGTGCGCCAGTTAAGTCTGCTATCATTTGTAGAACCTCGTCGCTGTAAGCGCCAGGGGCAAGCCCCATCTGTGCCCTCTCCAGTATTATGTCAAATATCTGGTCCCTGGTGTAGGGAGGAAAGCGTATTACAAACTTGCCCATAATCCCACGCGTTGAAGGGTCTAAGTTATTGATCATACTGTCGCTGTGGCCAACAACTGCCAGCGCAATTCTAAATGCGCCAAGCCTGTCGGACTCTTGGCCTAGTCTTATAAATGTCGACAAGACGTCTGCGGAGAGATTAAAGGCATCATCCAATGCCAGGAATATGTAGAGGTCTCTCTCGCGTAGATGTTCTATGAGTAGTGAGAGAAATTCGTCTTTACTGAGACCCCTCCTCGGAAACGGGATATTTAACGATTTTGCAATTTCTCCTATAATAGTGCTAAAATTTCTATATATAAAGCAGTTTATATGAACAAATTTTACATTTGTCTCATTTTTTATAGTAGACCAAAATCTACGTAATGTGGCAGTTTTGCCTGTGCCTGGTCTTCCTAGAAGTACCACACGCGGATAGTGACGGCCAGGATTACGGAGCCACCCACCGAACAAGGCGTCTAGTTGCTGGATCTGTTCTTCTCTGTGCGGAAGTCTCTCTGGGACATAGCTGGGGGAGAAGACTGCCTCATCAATTATGACCATGTGCATATGGACAATCCGGCTTAAAAAACTTTCAGTCTACTATAGTTTAAGAGGACCACTGAAAACTGAAAGTTTTACTAAACTCTACTTTTGACAAAGTAGAGATCTCCTATCTGAATTACGCGACACTCAGTACAACTAGGCTTACTAGTACTTACAAAATCAAATATTTCTATATTTTTAATTAATTTCTCAAAGTATTTTAATTTTAAACATTCATGCAAATAATCAATGCTTGTTCGAATATACACCCTGCTTGGAGAGAGAACACGGCACTCAACCGCTTGGTCGTAGTAGTAAAGGCAGTCGCATAAGTCTCTAGCAATAACCCGCTCCTTCTTTGGCGCAGTTATAACGAGGACATGTGCGACGCCCACGTATATTAATTAAGAGCGTAATAAAATCGATGGGCGCCAGATTTGAAAAACACGTGCTTGATATTTTACCCGCGCTTGGTCTACAGCCCAGGGCCCTACGGTATAAAGTCTACAGAAACGGCGTCGAGGTAGGCGAGGTGGACATACTCGCAGTTGATGAAAAAGGCGACGTTTACGCTATAGAGGTTAAGGCTGGAAAGGTGGACATAAGTGGAATAAGGCAAGCCTTCGTAAACGCCAAGCTACTAGGCGCAAAGCCGTTGATAATAGCAAGAGGTTATGCTGACGAAGGTGCATATGAGCTCGCCAAGGAGTTAGGCGTAGAGGTAGTCCTACTTCCCGACTACATATTTCTCTCTTTAGACGACTTATACACAGCTTTTGCAAATGCCTTTGCTAGATTTTTTGCAACACTATTGGAGGCATTTATCACCCTCACAGAGGAAGAAGCACAAGTAATCGAACATTGCCAAGATCTACAATGTATATGTCAACAAATAGATTGTAATACTTTATTTAAAAAACTTCCTCGTGAGGCAAAAAATTATGAGATATTATCTACAGCTGTAAAAATAAGGAAAATATTATCAACAGTAGTGAATCAAGTAGCTAAGTTTAATACCAGTGGCTTAAGTAGCGTGCATGGAGAAGTTGGTACAAGAACTGAAGGAGAAACTTCGCCCAAAAATTAGGCCTATTTCCTGGGCTGGGGATAAGCTAGTTCTACTAGATCAACGCCTACTTCCATTTGAGACGAGGTACATAGAGGCGCGAACTGTAGCAGAGGTAGCAGACGCCATAAGAGAAATGAAGGTTCGCGGCGCGCCGGCCATCGGAATAACGGCCGCATTTGGCATGGTAATTGCCCTGATTGAAAAGAAGCCGCGGAGCATAGACGAGGCTCTGAAAGTCCTTGAACAGGCGAAAAATACGCTGGCCAAAACTAGGCCCACTGCCGTCAACCTCTTTTGGGCGTTAGACAGAATGTACAATAAAGCTGTGGAGTCTGCGTCAAAGGCAGCTTCTGTGAACGAATTGTTACAAGACTTGGAGGAGGAGGCGAAGAGGATATTTGAAGAAGAGCTTGAAGCCGAGATACGGATGGGGATATACGGCGCTGAGCTTTTAGAGAACGGCGACACCGTGTTGACTATATGTAACGCAGGAGGCCTAGCCACGGGCACCGGGATAGGCACGGCCACCGCGCCCATATACATAGCAACGGCGCTGGGCAAACAAGTGTCAGTAATAGCGCCGGAGACGAGGCCGTGGCAACAGGGCGCGAGACTCACAGTGTACGAACTTATGCAAAACGGCATACGCACAACTCTCATAGCCGACACGGCAGTTGGCCTAGTGATGTACAAGAAGTTAGTAAACGTGGTAATGGTCGGCGCAGACCGGATACTGTTAGATGGGCATGTGTTTAACAAAATAGGGACTTTAAACGAGGCTGTTTTGGCGCATGAATTTGGTATACCCTTCTACGTGCTTGCCCCAACGAGCACAATAGACACAAAGAGCAAAGTAGAGGAGGTAAAAATAGAAGAGCGCGACCCAGACGAGGTTAGAACTGTGAGAACAAGCCAAGGCCCAGTATACGTCACAGTGAAAGACGTGCCTGTGTTCAACCCGGTGTTTGACGTAACTCCTCCAAAATACGTTACTGGGATAATCACTGAAAAAGGCGTAGCTATACAGCCGCTACACAAAAACTTACGCCGATTGTTGAATTTAACATAGCCTAGAGTCTAACGGCCACGGGCTATATATTTAAAAAGTCAAAATTGGCTAATTTCTATACATGTAGCGAGAAAATCTTAAAAATATGTGAAAAATAGCGCCCAATGAAGTTTGAAAATATTGAAAGAAGGCTTGTAGAAGCTCTAATAGTGCTCTTACTAAATGCAAGGGGCAAAGTAGTAAGCATTAAAGCAACCTCGCTCGCAAAGATGGCAGGCTTTGGCTCAAACCACAGCGCCATCCTCAAAGCAGCTAGACTACTCCGCAAACTATCAATGTATAAGTTTCTCAAAACAGAGCCGAGCTCAAAGCGTAGCAAGACTTACCGCTACATTTTAAGGACAGACGACGAACTGTGGCAAATTGCAAAAAAAGACCCCGAAAGGGCCAAGGAGATAATACTAAAATTATTAAGTTAATGAATTTTTATGGAATAGAAATCGACTATGATTTATATAAACATTTTCTGGAATTTTTGACAGACGGCGAAATAGATGCACTCTTTAAAGCAATAACAACGCCTCCGCCGCGCTACTACGTAAGAGTAAACACGTCACGTGTATCTGTCAATGAGCTAGTTAGGCGGTTAAATGCAAGAGGGGTGCCGGCGTATAGGGACGAACACATAGAAGAGGCTATTTGGCTACCTGTACAAGGCCCCTTCCGGGTGCCAACGGCGAGGAAGATAGTTGTGGTAGATAAAAAGGCGGCGGAGAGCGTAATGGTGGGCGCAGACGTCTACGCCCCCGGAGTTATAAAGACTGAGCGAGTGGAGGCAGGAGACGAGGTCAACGTGGTGGCGGACAACGGCGTAGTAGTTGCGTTTGGTGTTGCTGTTGCAAACAGCGACGAGGTTTTAAAGACGCGGAGGGGGCTTTTCATAAAAGTAGAGAAGTCTCTCTACAAGGCGCCAAAGATAAGAGACTTGCCAGAATACGCCGAGGGGCTAATATACAGTCAAAGCTTACCCGCCATAGCTGTGGGACATGTAGCAAAGCGCCTCGGAGTTGAAAAAGCAGTCGACTTAAACGCGGCCCCCGGAGGCAAGTGCTCACACTTGGCTCAACTAGGCATGAGAGTCTTCGCCGTAGACCGCTCCTGGCCCAAGATATCCCGTCTCAGAGAAGAACTCAAGCGCCTCGGTTTAGAAGCTCAAGTAGATGTGTTACTCCACGACAGTAGATACCTCGATAGAGACTTCCCACGGCTAAGGGCGGGCCTAGCGCTGGTGGACCCGCCTTGCACAGACATAGGCGTACGCCCAAAGATATACCACCGAGTCACCTACAAGACGGCCAAGACTCTGGCGCAGTACCAACTCCAGTTTCTAAAAACCGCCCTCAAAATAGCGGACTATGTCATATACTCAACCTGCACGCTCACCTATGTGGAAAACGAAGAGGTGGTACTGAAATCCAGGGCACAGACGCTCCACCTGGATCTCCCAATAGGCGCTCCGGGGTGGGGCTGTGAGACTTGTAGACGTTTTCTGCCGCATATCCACAACACACCTGGCTTTTTCCTGGCCCTGCTATCAAAGGGCTAGGACAGCGACTTTAAAGTCTTGGAAATTACCTCGTTGCACTGTCTCTTAAACGCGCAAAAAAGACAAGCCAAAGGATTTTCACCACGGAGTCTTTTTTCAACCACCTTACACAGATTTTTTACATAATACATAGGGAAACAGTCTTTACATACTAATATATCCTCATAAATATACGCTATATTCTTAAAGTTAACTTCTTTTCCGCATACAGAACACACAGGCATAGCAACTTGGTCAAGTTGCAATTTAAGAGTTCTCCCCAGCTACGCTTTTAAAAACAGCCGCAGTAAATGCCAATGTTTAAGCCATATTCTCTAGAAGAGGGCGCATACCTCGTGAAACTCGCAAGAGCCGCGGTAGAGCACTACCTCAAAACAGGCATTATCTTAGTGCCAGAAAACCCTCCGGACAGACTGCTCCAAGACAATTACGGCGTATTTACAACAATTGAAACTCTGAAAGGAGATAAGTACGAGCTAAGAGGTTGCATAGGCTACCCCGAGGGCTATAAAAACACACTATATGCAACTATCCTCAGCGCAATAGGAGCGTGTTGCCAAGACCCACGATTTCCAGCCATGAGAGCAGAGGAGCTTTCCCAGGTGGTCTTTGAAGTGTCTATACTGAGCCCACTCACGCTCCTAGAGCCCGACCCTAGGAAGTACTTAGAACAAGTCAAAGTAGGCGTCCACGGACTAGTCGTCAGGAGAGGGCCCTATGCAGGTCTCCTACTGCCCCAAGTGGCAGTTGAGGAGTGTTGGAGCCCCGAGGACTTTCTAACGCACGTATGTATAAAGGCTTGGCTACCCGGAGACTGTTGGCTTGATAGACGGACCAAGATATATGTATACGAGGCTCAAATCTTTAGAGAAGCGTCTCCACAAGGCGACGTAGTAGAGCGCGACTTAGCGGCCGAGGTCTCCGCTAGATGTAGTCAAGGAACTCAAAGAGAAAACGTGTAGTAAGATAGTCAAGAAATTGATCACCAGCGGCAACAAGTCTTTTACCGCCCTTCCTTACTATATACACATACACATCCCCCACTTTTGCCTGTAGAAAGTCGACATCTAGGTCTTCAAAGCGGTCGATAAACGGCGGCCTTTCTCCTACCTCTTTCTCCCCAAGTCTAACATATGAGAAGCCCAACAAATCCTTAATTTCCTCCAGCGTTGAAGGTATATAGCCCACTCTTCCATATGGAGGTATCATCTTGTCAATTCTTTCTCTTAATTCGCCCAGCCTTGTAATAATCTCCCTCTCTCCCGGCGTATATCTCACACCTTCTTCCTCTGGTAGCGGCGGAGGAGGAGACTGCCTCCGCGTAAACCAGAAAATAAGCAGGACAAGAATAGCCACTGCAACGGCTAGGAGTACAAGCTCTAGCTGTAGAAACATGCAAAAGAGAAAATCACCGATATATAATGGTTACAATTAGAATAACACCCTTCAGCATAAAATACTCGTCACCAATCAGCAGACCCTTAGCACTTCACCGATGATCATTCTGCTCGTCTATTTTTTCTTTTCGTGGCAAATGCCCCTATTCTGTGTAGATTTCCTAGGACTACCATTAGGAGACCTAGTGCCACAAGTTCGCCCTCGTTCCCAAAAGCGCCCATTGCCATGAGTATGACCCCATAGGCCGACAAGAGGTGGACGAACATGTAAAACAAGCTCCCTGAGCTAATATAAACGGCGGTTATTAATAAAGAAGCACGGCCGATATGCTGCTCGGCAAGAATAGGCTATCGGCAAAAAGCCATGCACATGGTTAAGCCTCTGAATACTGGCTTTGAGGCCCTATTAGAATACTCCTGGTGAAAAAGCCATGTTAGCACTCCTCGGAATCTACAACCAAGAAGTCTCCCCTTAGCTCTACCACGCGCACTCTGCACCCGCTTTTTATAGGCTTGTTGGCCACGGCTCTCCAGTATTCCCCAAATACTTTGACAAAGCCAGGCTTGTCAGGGCCAATATCCTCGATCGCCACACCCTCTACGCCCTTCAAACTGGTTAGTATCTCTGAGGGAGGCCTTTTACGGTGTACGGTCACCGCTTTAAATACCATAAAAGTCAAAAATCCTACTAGCACTGCGATGTTTATATAGAGCCCCGCCTCTATTAGCCACCAATTCTCAATCCTAATGAGCTCGCCCCCAAAGACGTTCGCTGGATATGTTGACAGAAATCCTGCCACTAATAGCACGGCCCCCACGGCGGCCACGGCCCCGTGGGCCGGCATCCCCATAAGCGCCTCCGCCATGATAAGCACGGCGCCCATTATAATCAAAGCTACCCCAAGCCACGCGGTGGGCAGTATAGTAAACGTGGACAAAATTAGCAGAATAATGGCGGCTACAGCCGCGGCCGGGTGCCCTGTGAGAAACGCAGCAAGCAGAAGTATAAACGCCAGCAGTGATAAAATGCTGGAGACCACTGGGTCGCTTAGCCACATTTGAAGAGTCTCGGTGAGTGTGGGCTGTACCGTAACTGTTGCAGTGGCCTTTACCACAAGGACCGTGGGCTTGTTTCTCAACAATATAGTTGTCCCATTTATCTGCCGGATTAAGTCTCCCACATCTATAGCAATTAGGTTAATCACCTTGTAGCGCAACGCCTCTTCTGCGTTTAGGTTTATGTTCTGCGTAATACATAGCCTTGCAAATGTCCCGTTGCGGCCATAGGAGCTGGATACTGTTTCAAGGTACCCTATCAACGCGTTTAAGACTTTGCTCTCGTTGATAGGGGTCCCTCCGGCAATAGGCTGGCAAGAGCCTATGACGGTGTGAGGCGCCATGGCTGCTATGTGGGCAGACATTAGGATGTATGTGCCAGCGGACCAGGCAGAGCTATAGTCGGGGTAGACGTAGCCAATTACGGGGACGGGAGAGTTGCCTATCTCCCTCATTATCTGGAGCGTGGTGTCAGCTAGGCCGCCGGGAGTAGAGAGAAGTAGAAGAACAGCCCCGTTGTTTTGGTCAGCAAGAGATATGGCCCGCTGGACTTGGGAAAGAGTGTAAGGCCCAATTACGTTATTTATCTCGACCACGTAAAAAGTGGACACAGTGTACGCGTGCAGGAATACTGCTAGGACGAGCAATAGGCTAGCCGCCCTCATTTTTTCCCTTCCTTGTCAACGCCAGAGGCAGGGCCACGTATTCAAAGGTGGGCGGCGTCACTATTATCAAGTTGTGCTCTCTGGCAATTTCTATAAGCGCGTCTATCATCCTCAGCTGGACTGCGGTTGGGTTTTGAGAATATCTCTCAGCTGCCTCTAGGTAGATCTTGCTGGCCTCGTACTCAGCTGAGGCGAGGGTAATCTTAGCCCTCCTAACTCTCTCGGCCTCCGCCTGGCTGGCCATGGCGCGGAGCAACACGTCGGGGAGCTTAATGTCCTTAATAGCCACGGCCGTGACCTTCACGCCCCACGGCGTCACATGTTCATCAACGATAGAGGCTATTCTTTTTGCAATCTCATCTCTGTGCGCAAGCAATGTGTCTAAATCAACCATGCCAACTACGTCGCGTAATGTAGAAGCCGCGTATGTAGCCACGGCAGGCACGTGGTTTCTAACAGTCAGCGCAGTTCTCAACGGGTCTATCACCCTGAGATATATCGCGGCGTCTATAGTCACTTCAACGTTATCCCTCGTCAAGGCCCTCTGAGCTGGCACATCCACGAGTTCAACTCTTAGATCATAGCGCATAATGGTGTCTATAATAGGTATAATGAAGACAATGCCGGGCCCCACGACGCCCACCACGCGGCCAAGCCTAAACTTGACAGCCCTCTGATACTCTGGGATTATCCTAATCGCAGAAGAGAGAATTGCCACCAAGACTATTAACGCGAATAAGACCAATATGGCGAATAGAACTTGTTCAACGACTTGGAGTATCATAGAAGAGTCACCGTGTTCATATATAAACTTGGTGTAAAGACACTGCGTGATGCGTATGGGGACGGGCTGACGGTGATGTATATTCCGCGCGGCTGATCAGCCGCGAGAAGTTTCTTCACGCCTCCGCAAGTCCTGGTGTCATCAAAGTTTTAAAGGGCCGCCTCTCTACATGTCGATGCTAAAGATAGATGAGGTTTTAAAAAAGCTAGAGGAGATTGACAGGGTTTTAAAAAGCGTAGATGAGACAAAAACCCAGATACTCCTAAGCATTGAAAACATTGTTAAAAAACATTCAGAAAACCTTAATAAAAATATAGAAGAAATCATAAATAAAACAATTGAGGAATATAAGTTAAAAATTATAAACGAGGCAAAAAATGAGGCAGAAAAACTCCGGCTAGCTACAAAAGACGCGGTGGGAAAGATAAAGGCGTTATATGAGGAGAGAAAAGGAGCAATTTTACAGAAGAGCCTTGAACTTCTCTCTTTATGAGCGCCACGTTCAAAAGGCCATACCTAGGACCTCGGGTTAGGGGGCTCCGCATTAGCGAATTGCCAAGAGACAAACTACTAATGCTCGCGTACTCTAACACTCTTGACGAATTTCTCAATGTACTAAAAACAACGCCGTACGCAGTTTCCATAGATAGGCTAACTAGAGAAAATATAGCTGAGCTTAGGCGCGAGTTGATTAAAATTTACCTGGATAAAATAAGGTCTATTTTTCTAGGCTCCGGTAAAGATGTTAAAGAGGTAGTTTTAGCATCTATTAAATTTTTTGAATTTGACAACATTAGAAACATAGCATCTGCCATAAAAGCTGGTAAAAACCCTGAAGATTTTATAATTTGGGAACCCCTTGAGTTTACACGTAGAAGGCATATAATCGCAAGTCTCTTAGGGTCAAAAAACGTGGAGGAAATAGGGGCTCGCTTAGAGCAACTACGCCACCCCGCGTCCAAGGCTTTTGCCCTTGCGGCAAAATATGGAGAAGACAAAATAAGCTTCTTTATAGATAGACAGTGGCTAGAAGATTTTACAAATACGCTGACAGCCAAGCGAGAGAGATCTCTTACAACGTTCGCAGAGGAGGTCAGAGATTACATCAACGCATCGATTGCGATACGGGCTAGGATTTGGGGCCTCTCAGACGAGTTAAACGAGCTAATAGTGGGGAGGCCCACGCCTGTTGTACTATCTGCGGCAAGAGACCCCCCTGCCAAGTTCTTAGAATTTGCAGAGGCGCTACCATGGGGCAGGCTTTTGATAAGCGCGGTGGCAGAGTCGCCATCTCTTGAAAACATAGCAGTCGCCATGGATAATATATATCCTGCCTACATGAAAAAGCTATCAGATATATACATCGCGCGGTTTACTGAATTCTCTCTGGGCGCATTGGCGGCGCAACTTGAATATATGAGATCAGAAGTTGTTACAATTATAAAAGCGGCCAGTTTAATCGCTGAGGGTATAAGCGCGGAAAAAAGAAAAGAAATCTTTGAGCCTCTCGTCAAAATCTAGAGTATCAATAATATACTTATTAGAAGACCGTAAATGGCGATTGCTTCGGCAAGTGCGACGAAGATCAAATACCACACTGTGCGCTCTGGCTTTTCCACAATTGCGGATATCGCCGCGGCACCAGCTATGCCTACACCTATGCCAGCTCCCAAGCCGGCTAAGCCTACTGCTAACCCGGCTCCTAGGTATCTCTCTGCTTGTGTCGCTTGAGCAAATGCAAGCAATGCCAACATTACTGCAAGCGTTAACGCCTTCCGCGTAGCCATGGCCCAGCTTAAATTCTCATGTTTTTAAATATTGACGCAGTTCCTCAATTTTTCTATCAATAATATTTATTAGTTCTTTAATTTCTGCCTTTATGTCAACAAGGGTTTTTTCAATCTCTTTATCAATATATTCTTTTATCATTACGTTGAGGTCTTTTACCGACATGAGGCCAATAAAGGGCCTATCTTTTAAATTTGGGTGGTTATTTTCCGGCGGATAAATTCTTCTCTTTCTCTCTCGTCTAGAGCTAATCTGATATACCGTATATTCTCTTCTATGCGTGGAATTATAACGTAGTCTATAGCGTTAATCATTCTCTGATACTCCTTTACTCTATTTAGAAGCACATAAAATAGTGTCTCTTTTTCTGCGAATTCCACTAATCTCTGTGTTAATAGCTTCATCTTGGACAAGGCTATGTCCAACTCTGCCGCCTCAGAGATTATGCTGTATACGGGGTAGCTTGCAAAATTTCTAATTTCAAGGCCTAGGTGAGTCCCCTTGTCTACGATTTTCGTTTCTACAGTTTTTGGAGTCAGCTCTGCCAGCAGATTTATTCTGTCGATGCCGGACTTTGCCACGGCGATTCTAAAATTGTCGGCGACTTCCGTGAAGCCATCTGCGATTTCACGCCTAAGTTTCTCCAAGTCCGCTATTAGGGCCCTAATTCTCTGTATAGTGGAATTTCTGGCGTCTTCCAAAGTTTTTCTAATGCGGCGGAATAGGGCCAGCTGTCTTCTTAGGCGTATTAGTTCCAGCCTTGACGGAGGAGGCCTAAAAGACACGTGTCGCTATTCTTCACGTTTTTTAAATATTGGCTACATACGTCGTGTGAAAGAGACGTGGAGACTCGTTCGTAGGGTAGTAGAAGATGGCGACATTGTGTTAGAGGTGTTAGACGCGAGAGACCCTATTGCCACTAGGAACGAGGAGGTTGAACGACTAGCGGAAAGGCTGGGGAAAAGGCTGTTGGTTGTATTAAACAAGGCGGATTTAGTGGAGAGGGAGTTAATGGAGGAGTGGAAGTCGTATTTCCAAAGCGTTGGCATACCTGCGGTCTACATAAGCGCGAAGCACAGGCTTGGCACAAGGAGGCTTATAGCGTCCATTAGGGACCTTGCGCCGCGTATTCCCGCAACAGTAGTTGTAGTGGGGTACCCCAACGTGGGCAAGTCTACAATAATAAACTACCTAAAGGGTAGACATGTTGCACCAACTAGCCCAAAGCCGGGGTGGACGAGGGGAGAGCAAATAGTTAGAGCAAAGACGTGGCTCCTCGTAATTGACACGCCCGGCGTTGTCAAGACGCAGTCAACCGGCGACTTGGCGCTCGATGTAGTTAGGGGGCTGGTCGACCCAGGGACCGTGGACGATCCAGTGCCCTACGCCTACGCGCTAATAAGGAGAATCTTGTCCTACAACCCCGCCGCGCTTAAAGAGACGTACGGCATAGAGAACGCGGGCGAGGACGTCCTAGAGGAGATTGGCCGCGTTAAACACAGGCTTAGAAAAGGCGGCAGAGTAGACGTAGAGGAGGCGGCTAGAATTGTGCTAAAAGATTGGATCACTGGGCGGTTGAGGTACGCCGTGCCGCCGCCCAGCGCCGAGAAGCGGCAGAGGGGGAGTGACAACTCTTGAGGACTTAAGCTACCTGTCCCTATGTGGCGGCGCTTTAGCGTCTGGGTACGAGCAAGGGCCTCGCCTCTCGGAGCGTAAATAGAGTAAACATGTATAAAGTGGTTTAAGTAAGTGGATGTGATTACGCTATTGGCAGTGGCCTTGGCCGTTTTAGTGATCGTGGTGGGACCCGTGGCTGTGCCTCAATACGCCACGGCGCGTGTTGAGGTCGGTAGTTTTAGGATTACGGTAGGCGGCTCATATTACAATTTTCCTCAGGTTTACGAGCCGCTTTCCATAGTCGTAGTGGTGGCGCTTTTGGCTGTGGCTGCCTATTTGGAATATCTTGCTAAGATCAAGGTGCCGCGGCTGGCAGAAGTCGTGGCAGCCCTGTCCCTCTTCTTCGCGCTTCCCCTTCCATATATTTTCGTAGTTGGCAGTGGAGATATAGCTATTGTGTTTAGCAACTATGCAAAGTACATGTCGTTGCCCGTGTTTGCCGTAGCTCTTTTGCTGGTGGTTGTTGAAAGGTTGGCGCTGCCTCAGAGCAGGGCCAGAGTCTTAATGGATCTTTCTACAACTATAGAAAAGACTGAGAAGGCGTGATTCGGTGTTTTTTCTGTTTAAAAAGACTGGAGACGTACAACATAGCTAGGCTAAGGAGCGAATTGTCGCTTGGGCTCTACGTCTACGTGTGTGACGACTGTCTACTTAAGTATGGCGATTTGATCCTTGAGGTAGTCAAGAGAGGTGAGAAAGTGCCCTACATTTTCAATAGAGACTACAGGAACTCCGCCGGCAATAAAGTTAGTGGCCGTGGACGTTACTACAAGGGGCGCCGCGGCGGGAGCAAAGGCAAGGAGCTTTAGCTTGCACCGCCTCATCTTCTCTAAATGCCGCCGTGCCACCTCTTGCCACCTCGCACCGCCGACCTTCCAGCGCTTGGCTTCCACCACAATGGCCAATTCTTTATTCCAGGCTATTAGGTCAAATTCGGCGATGCCGCCGCAGTTCAATCTCACATTCGCCGCAACATTGTATCCAAAATCTGCAAATATCAGACGCAGCAGCTCCTCAAAATCTCTCCACTCCAAACCCCTGACTACGTCTACGACATTTAACCCAGATTTCAGAGCCTTGTACAAGACATAGCCCCTGGACTTCGGCTCCCCCCTCTCAATAAACCCAAGAGCTAGGAGGCACTCAAGCGCAGTGCTATCTCCCCTAACATATGCCTTGATATACGACTTGAGAGACCCAGTACACGCATATATTTGGGAGAGACGTTAATAAATGTGATGAAAAAATGCGCCGAGCCGTGACGAGGATCCAAAGCGCTGAATATAGTTTTAATAAGGCAATCAGCACAAGCCGTGGCTTGCAAATCGGCAATTCAATGCGTACCCCAAGCAACACGGGAGGAGGAGCTTAACGTAGACGTGTTAATAGTCGGAGGTAGCGTCGGCGGCATAGTGGCCGCACTGGAGTTAAAAAAATACGGATACAGCCCCAAAATAGTCCATACAGGACCTCTGGGGGGCCACAGAGTCCTTGTTGACCCCTCTCAAGAGATTCAAGCCATTGTTGCTAGGGCAAATGAGCTTGACGTAGAGGCTGGGTTCTTTGACGGTTCCTATGTGTATACAAATGGCGTTAGGTACAAGGTTAAGTATAAACACCTAATTTTGGCGACTGGCGGGGCAGATGTGCCAATAACCTTCCCCGGTAGCACAAAGGTGCCACAGAAAACGGCTGAGGAAGTTTTGCAAGATCCTCCAAACGGTTTAAACGTAGTAGTGTGGGGATCTTCAGAGTGGGGGTTTAAGACGGCCATTGCATTAAGACGCCGTGGCAACAACGTAGTTGTTATGGACAACTCCGCATATCTACGCGACGTTAAGTATTACGAGGAGGTTAAGTCGAGGTTGGACTTTCCCATTATCACATCGGCAAGGCTGACGGGGTATAAGAGCGGGGCGTTGAAGTACCGGGTAAAAACAGTGAGGGGGAAGGAGGAGGAAGGGGAGATGAAGGTCGATCTGATAGTGTCCGCTGTTAGAATGGTGAATCCGTACGTCCCCATGAAGATGGGGTACCGCGTCTTTTACAGTTTTGAGCTCAACTCTCTTGTGCCTAGGAGATCTGTCTACGGCGAACTTCTGTCAGTAGACGAGTCGGGGAGGGCGGTGGGCGGGGGCAACGTTTACGCCGTTGGGCACCTGTACGGGGCTGTGAAAGATGGCCACGTGGTTGACCAGGGGAGGCTTTTGGCGATGTACATAGCTTCAAAGGACGGGTTAGAAGATGCGGGGCGAGTGAAAGATGCGCTAGATAAATTCCTAGTCAGACTTGCTGTAGAGGCTAACTGGCTTTATAACCTCGGCAACCGCTTAGAGAAAGGCACGGACGGCACTGGGCGCTACGTGGAGCCTAACGTCATCGACGTGCCACACTGGGCCTCCTACTGGCCCCAACTTGACGAGTTAGAAGACGTCGTGATATGTCCATGTGATGGGACTACGTTGCGCAAAGTCTTAGACGAGGTAAAGCGTCTAAACAATGTAAAGGAATTGAAGGTGAAGATAACGCATGAGGAGACAGACCTCTTAAGGCATCTCAAAGTGCCAAAGGTCTCTTTTGGCAACTCTGTGTGTGCAGAGTCGGTCTGTATACCCTATGCAGTTATCATACTGGGGGCCGCTCTTGCGCAAAGACCATCGTATTTCATATACGGGAAGCCGCAAATGCTTTATGAGATAAGCTGAGAGAGCAAATGTCTCAGTTTCTCTAGGCCCTCCCTGTTCTCGGCCTCAATCTTAACCCTCACCACGGGCTCCGTGTTGCTGGGCCTAATTAGCAGTCTGCCATCCCTTGTTCGTATGTCTAAGCCGTCTAGTTCGTATATTTCAAACCCCTTGGCTCTTTCTTTGGCCTTTTCCACGGCTGCTCTGGGGTTTTGTGTTTTTATGTCGAGTCTCTCCTCGTACACCTTTGGAGCCTCTTCTAGTATTTTGTCGAGCGTAACTCCGGCCTCTGTTAAAATTGTAAACAGGCGGAGCGCCGCGTAGATGCCGTCGTCGAAATAGTGGTGGTCTCTAAACCCCACGTGTCCACTATACTCAGCCCAGAACAGCGCGTTGACGCGCAGGGCCGTGGGCTTTTGAAAGCTGTGGCCTACCCTCTGTCGCACAATTTTGACCCCCCTTTCCTCTGCCACTTTTTCCAAGTAGAGAGGCATAGTGACGTCTAGCACTACCACATCTCCCGGTCTCGCGTAATAGTTGAGAAGCGCATAGACCATTTTTTCAGGCCTAAAGATTTTGCCGCTAGCCGTGACTATTCCCACTCGGTCACAGTCGCCGTCTAAAGCCACGCCCGCGTCTAACTTGTGAGACAGCACTAGTTCCTGTAGCTGTTTTAAATTCTCGGCCTTCTCGGGGTCGGGGGGATGGGCGGGGAAGCGTCCATCTGGGTAGTCGTTTATGGCAACGACGTTTTTAAAAGTCGCCTTGAGAAGTGGCTTGAGTATAACCCCGGCCGCATTGGCCGGGTCAAATCCTATAGACATGTCTATCCTTCCGAACCTCTTAGCTAATTCGTCTGTGTATTTTGTAAGTGCGTCATATACATAGATTACGCCTTTTCTCCTCTCTGGCGGAGGCTCCAGTAAAGCGGCTAACTGTTGGATTTCGTGGCTTTCAAGATCTAGTCCGCCGGGCCTCATTATCTTTAGGCCGTTGTACTCTGGCGGGTTGTGCGAGGCCGTTATCATGACGGCCGGTTTGCCCAACGTGTAGGAGGCGTAGTGCGTCATAGGAGTAGTTGATGTGCCGAGAAAGACGACGTCTCCTCCAGCGGTGAGTCCTCTCGACAAAGCCTCTGCAATTCTAAACGAGTGCGTCCTCACGTCCATTCCCACGACTATGTCGCTTCCTTGGAAGAACTTTGTAATGGCGAAGCCGATCTTCTCTACGAGGTCCATCGTCAGTTCAACATCTACAACCCCCCTAATGTCGTACGCCTTAAACACGGTCACGGCATCGTTGAATCAGGAATTTATATGCATGAATAAATACAAAGTTGTGAGGCCAACTGGCGTTGCCGATTTGCCTCTTCACACAGGCCACGTCCCGCCGTGGCTGTTTGACAGAATGAGAAAATTGGCCAGGCTCACGTTGCGCATAATGTACGACCTATATGGCCCAGACGGCGTTGTGGAGAGATTTTCAAACCCCGTGTTCTTCCAAGCGTTTAACAACCTAATAGGAATGGACTACGACAGTAGCGGCTCCACCACGGTAACTACGGCCGTTGTAAAAGAAGTGTTGGCAAATTCCGATATCCCAATCCGCGTGGCAGGCGGCAAAGGTCGACGGGCGCTCGACACACCCAAGGAACTTGCAGACATTGCTCGCCACTTCGACCTAGATGCATCAGCCTTGGTTAACGCGTCGAGGCTAACCGCTAAGGTTGACAACGCGTTAGTGCAAGACGGCTACACCATATACCACCACGCCTTTTTTGTCTCAGAAAGCGGCAAGTGGAGCGTAGTTCAACAAGGCATGAACCCAGAGGTTAAAATGGCTAGGCGATACCACTGGCTAGCAACAGAGGACTACTTCAACGACCCACACACTGGAATAATTGGAATTAGGAGGAAGGACGTGTTAAACCTAGCCTCCAGACGTAGCGAGGAAAATCGCAAAGTCGTCCTAGAACTCGTAAACGAGGGCCCCTACAAGGTGGCAAAGTATTTAGCCATACTGCGTGGACAAACCGTCTTCGGCCCTACGTACTTCCACCCCCATGTGAAAGTGGACGTCGATGTAAAAACTGTAGTAAGAAATCTGCCGCCGCCTAAATCCGTGGCAGACTTCAAGGAGTTGTTACTAAGGTATGGGGTTGGCCCAAAGACGTTAAGGGCGCTTTCCCTTGTGGCAGAGCTCATATTTAAGGCGCCGGCGGATTGGAACGACCCAGCCATAGACCCATTTAAATTCGCCTTTGCCGTAGGCGGAAAAGACGGAGTTCCCTATCCAGTGGACAGAAAGGTGTACGACGAACTAATAGCAATCTTAGACGCAATTATAGAAAAGGCGCGTAGCGACCCGGGCATCTACAAATATCTAACACATTTGGCGAAAAAAGCCGAGACATGGCAATTTCCAGACCATTTAAAGAGGCCGACCTAGGGAGATGTAAAACACGTGGGCCTCAGCCTGTCCCAGTGGGAAACTCTAGAGAGGTCCTCTAGTAGATATCTGCCCACTATTTCAAAATCGGCGCCTGCCTCAATGGCCTCTCCAGGCCTCCCCCCCTGTGCGCCAATGCCGGGGGCTATTATGCGGTATTTACATCCCAGTTTTTCACGCGCCTTTTTAATAGCCTCAGGCTGGTTGCCCGGCAGTACAAACCCCCTCACCGCCTCCACCTCGTCTAGTAGCTTTTCCCATACATAGTCGTACATAGTGGGAACAGTCATCTTCGCCAAGACGTATACATGTTCGCCGTTGACGTTTGAGGGGTAGAGAAAGCCGTGTACAATTACACAGCAAGCGCCCCTCCTTATAAACTTCTCTATTAATCTGCTTGATATATATGGAATATCTGCGATTTTTACATCTACTACAACACTTCCATATCTGGAAATCTCGCTCACAATAGATATGCCGCCCTCGAGTATGAGATCCCACCCAATCTTGTACCCAGCCACCTCGTCTCTTAGGGCTTTTGCCACGTCCAGCGCCTTTAACACGTCGGTATCTAACGCCACTATTACTGGGTGCACGCGCTCCACTCTTAAAACTCTTTAATAACTATATGCCGTGTGGTTCGGTAGAGATATCATTTCGGCTCGGGACTTCAGTCGAGAAGACTTGTACGAACTCTTCGAAATGGCGAAGTACATGGAGAAGTTTGCAAAATCACGCGTAGACTTCCTCAGAGGCAAAGTTATGGCTACGGCCTTTTTCGAGCCATCAACTAGGACTAGGCTCAGCTTTGAGGTTGCGATGAAGAGACTTGGCGGCGACGTTATAGGATTTGGAAGCGCGGAGGGCACAAGCGTTGAGAAGGGTGAGACGCTGGCTGACACGATAAGGATGCTAGACGCATACGCCGACGTCATAGTAATTAGGCACAAGTACGAGGGGGCCGCCAAGCTGGCGGCAGAGGTGGCCGAAAGCCCTGTAGTCAATGGAGGCGACGGGGCGTACAACCACCCCACGCAAGCCATGTTAGACGTGTACACAATCTGGAGGGAGTTCGGCCACGTTGACGGCCTCAACGTGGGATTGATGGGCGACTTAAGAAATGCCAGGACGATAAACAGCCTAGTGGAGACTCTTGCAGATTTCAACGTTAGGCTCTACTTTATTTCGCCAGAGTTTTTAAGGCCGAGGGCCGAGACCGTGGACTACGCGAGAGACAAAGGCGTAAAAATGAGCTTTCACACCAACGTAGAAGAGGTGATACATGAGCTAGACGTGTTATACGTGGTCAGAATACAGAAAGAGCGCTTTTTAGACCCACTGGAGTACGAAAGAGTCAAGGGTAGTTATAGGGTAACACTAGAGCTTTTAAAGAACGCCAAGAGGGGGCTTATAGTGCTACATCCACTGCCCCGTGTCGACGAAATTGACCATAGGATAGATTCTACGCCACACGCAAAGTACTTCATCCAAGCGGCGCTGGGCGTGCCCCTGAGAATGGCACTTATATACCTAATTCTATCTCCGCCATGATATCCGAGATAGCGATAGACGGGCCGCAGAAACTTCTTGGCAAAGATGGTAAAACGGAGTTTGTGATAAGAGAGGTGACTATGCGAGATTTAAACGCGGTAATTGAGATAAACAGGAAGGTGCTTCCGGAGAACTACCCCCCTTGGTTCTTCGTAGAACATATTGAGCAATACCCAAAGGCCTTCATAGTCGCAGAGGTAGGGGGCAAAGTAGTCGGCTACGTGATGTCGCGTGTCGAATTTGGATGGAGCTACGTCGCAAAGGGTAAGACGGCCAAGAAGGGCCACATAGTCTCAGTGGGGGTCCTACCTGAAGCCAGGAGGCTGGGCATTGCCACAGCCATGATGGTTAGGGCCCTTAAAGCATTGAAAAATTATTACGACGCGACGGAGGTATACCTAGAAGTGCGCGTGTCTAACACGCCGGCTATTTCGCTCTATGAAAAACTAGGCTTTAGAGTCGTGGGGAGGATCCCCCGCTACTACAGCGACGGCGAAGATGCCTACATCATGGCGCGCCCACTGTAGCCACGGGGAGCTACAAAGCAAAAAATAAATACAACATAAGCGTAGTTGCTTGTGCAAGACTTTTTGACTAGGTGGCAACTCCGTGGGATTGAGAAGACGGACTTAGACCCCCTTAGGTTTAGGAGCACGGCTAGGCTGTTTAACTTGCTCGGCTTAGCCGTCGTGGGCGGCGGGGCTGTGCTAGTGTTGCTTGGCGCTTTTCCGCTGGGCCCCCTCCTCTTGGGTGTCGGCGCCTTGGTCTTCCTCCTGCCCAAGTTGCTGGTGTCAGTCAGGGCGGGGTCTATTAGGGAGATGTTGGGGACAGAGATGGTGTTTTTCACAGCCCTTGTCCAAATGGCTTTTGCCACAAAGGCCCACCTCAACCTCTTGATTGAGAGGATGACGCGCTACCGAGAGTTGCCGGGGGTTAGGACGTTGGCGCTGGCTGCGTGGAACAACGCCAAGATGATAGGCATGGAGCCCATGGATGCCATGAAGCGTGCGGTGGAGAAGCTGGCGCCTCAGAAACTTGTATACCGTTTCAACTCTTTATACACTTCGCTGAGGATTGGGGAAGACATTGTGGCAAAGCTGTCTCTCTACATGGACATGGACACAGTGGAGTTTGCCTCGGCGATGCAGAGGCGCATGGATAGACTCACGTCGCTGATCTCCTCGCTCGTCGTGGGACTTGCCATGCTCTCTGTCACAGCGGTGGTTATTGGCAGAGGAAACCCTGCGCTGTTGTTACTAATGGGCGGCCTGCTTCCCGCAATCTTGGGCGTCGTCATGGCGCTGTTCATAAACGTCCCGCTCATGAAAATGGAGTTCAAACTGCTTCCCGTCATATTCGCTGTGGCGGCGGCGACGGCCATGATTTTAACGGCCTTTATACAGCCGAGTTTCTCTACGGCGGCGCCGCTTTTGGCGTTTGGAGTGACTGTCGCCGGGTGGATTATAGCGAGAGAGAAGGTAAATGCCAGAGCCTTCGAGAGGGGCTTCATGGACTTTATATACACGGTATTCGACGAGCTGAAGAGGGCCCCCTCAGTTTATAGAGCTGTTGAAACCGCAATAACCTTCGGAGACTACGGCCCCTTTAACAACAAGGCGGCCGCTATATTACAAGCCATGAAAGTCGGCGACAGCAGACTTGAAGACGTCGTGTTAAAAGATATGCAACCCGTCATGTCGGTGATTGTGCGGATGCTCTTCGACATTCACCGGCTTGGCACACTGCCAAGAGCCACCATAGACCAGCTACAGAACTTTGTGGCAAAGCTATTTGAGTACCGGACTGAGATTGGCAGAACTTTAAATGTGACAAGATTTCTGGCGCTGGCGGGGGCCGCCATGGTGGCCTTTGTCAACACGGCCATGATCACGCTGACAGAGGCCATGTCCAAAATTTATGGGGGCGCCGCAGTAGGCGGGACAGGCATGGGGATTCTATACGCCGCCCTTGGCATAATGTCGCTGGGCTACTACTTCCTCTTCTCCAAGATAAGCTTCTCCACCCGCGGCGGGTTGCTCTACTTGGCGCTTTTATATCTGGCGATATTCTTAGCGGTGATGGCCACAAAATCTATATTCACGGTGTAATATGCTCGACTTCCGCGTCGAAAGTTGCAAAGGGACGGTTGTGGAGGAGTATCAGTCGGAGGGCGCTAGGATTCAGATATTTGCCTCAGAAGACGGCTACTGTTACAATGTCTCCTACGCATTTCCCTACTCGGACAAAGTGGGTGAGTATGCGTATAAGGTTGTGGAGTACCTCACGGCTCACCAGATAATTAGGCCTAATGTAAGTAGAGAGGAGTTGGGCAAACTCATTGAAATGGCCATGGCCGACATAGGCGTTCCCAAGCAGTTGCGTGCCGCAGTGAGGTACTACGTCCAGCTGGAGGCCGCCGACTACTCGTACCTCACCCCGATACTGTACGACGTGAGACTTGAAAACATAAACATCAACGGTATAGACGCGCCGATATACGTAGACCACAGAGACTACGGCTATAACATAAGGACAAACGTCGTCCCAACAAACAGGGAGACTTTGATAAAGATTGTGGGGAGGGTATACGCCGAGACGGGGCGCCCGCTCAACGAGCAGTACCCCATCCAAGACACGTACATACGCTTGAGAAACGGCGCGCTGTTGCGCTTCGCCACTGCCATGTCTGGGAGAGTGGCTAGAAATGCGCCGTATGTGTCAGTGCGTGTACAGCCCCCATTCCCCATATCACCCACGGAGCTCATAAAGAGGCGCACAATATCTCCCCTGGCCATGGCCTACCTCTGGTACCTCTTTGAACACCACAAGTCGGTCATGGTGATCGGCGGAACTGGCACAGGTAAGACCACGCTCCTAAACGCGCTCCTAGTCCTTCTCCCGCACAAGCGCCTGGCCATCGCAGAGGAGACACCTGAGATTAGAGTACCGCCGAGCTTTAAAAACGTCGTAATGCTCTTCACATCTCCCATGTACGACTACATGAAGAGCCTGCCAGGCTCTGAGTCAGCCATATACTTAATCGACCTAGTGAAGTACCTACTGCGCGCCAGGCCCGACATAATTGTCATAGGCGAGAGCCGCGGCCGTGAGATACATGAATTAATCCAAGGCGTATTGACAGGCCACGGCGGCGCTACAACGTTCCACGCGGAGGATCTCATGGAGGTCTTCATGCGCCTCACGGGGGAGGCCATTGGAGTTTCGCCGGAACACCTCTCCGCCTTCCACGTGCTGGCGACCATTAGGCGCTTCGACTTCGGCAG
>ERZ1684501.18-NODE-18-length-46139-cov-4392.769117_pt1 | contig 46139 bp, 47 predicted proteins | sample MGYA00580191_ERZ1684501 | MGnify/ENA primary metagenome ERZ1684501 (study PRJEB41475, sample SAMN08455322) | hot springs metagenome | biome: temperate mixed forest biome [ENVO:01000212]; feature: neutral hot spring [ENVO:00002181]; material: water | place: New... | reverse complement strand
GAGCTCGTTGGAAGAGTTGGTGAGGTATTAAAGGAATAATTTAATTACGGCGGGGCTACGCCTCCGCCGTAGCCTTTTCTAAATTCTCCAAAAGCTCTAAGACTTTCTTAGCGTTTTCCTTTACCACTTCTGGGTTTTCAAACTCACGAGCATTCCTAACTATTGGCGCTAAAGCGGAAAAGAGCTCCTCTTTGAAAGGCCCATTCCCCTGTTTAATTCTGTAAGTAGCGTTTCTAATTATTTCCTTAATAGCTTCAAGAATGTCCTTTACTTCTTCACTGCTTGAAGAGTTTGCTAAAGCCTCTATGTGCTCTTTGAACCTCTTTAAAAGGTCTATTCCGAGTTTGAAGTCTGCATCCATCTGCATTGGCTTACCTCCATTGATTTACGAATTTATTATAAACGCAACATGGAGATATAATTTTAAAATGGCGTTTGAAGGAGGTCGGTATGGCTGAGAAAGTGAAGATTTACATAGATGACGAAGAGCTTGAAGTGGAAAAGGGGAAAACCGTTCTCCAAGTAGCCCTTGAAAGAGGAATAGACATTCCTTACTTTTGCTATCATCCCAAACTGTCCATAGCCGGCGCTTGTAGAATGTGCGTAGTTTACTGGGAAAACGCTAATAGACTCGTTATATCCTGTAACCTTCCCGTCCAAGATGGAATGAGAATAAGAACCCACAGGACGAGTGAAAAGGTTAGAGAACAACAAAAATACCTCCTTCAGGCTTTAATGGCGAGACACCCCTTAGATTGTCCCATATGCGACAAGGCTGGGGAGTGTGACCTTCAGAACTTTGGAGCTATCTACGGACCCCAAAGGCAGATAGTTCCTATCTCCGCTTTAGAAAAGGAAAGACATCAAGAGGACTGGAAGAGCGACTTTCTTGAGTACCACTCCAACAGATGCGTAGTATGTTATAGGTGTACCCGTGCCTGTGACGAGATAGTAGGAGCCCACGCGCTTTACGTAGAAGATAGAGGTTTTCATTCAAACATAGTTCCTGCGGTAAGACCTATGGATACCTCCACCTGCGAGATGTGCGGTATATGCGTTTATGTCTGCCCCGTTGGAGCTATTATCTCAAAACCCTTTAAGTATTGGACGAGAAGTTGGCTAATTGAAAAGGGGCTAACTGCGTGTAATCTGTGTCCGGTTGGGTGTGAGATTCAGATAGAGTACGGCGTGGGAGACTGGCGCTCTAAGAGAAAGGTTTATAGAACTAAACCAACCGAGGAGTTAAACATCTGCGCAAAGGCCTTTTTTGGCTACGATGCCCTAAATCACAACAGACTACTCACTACGGAAATTCACGGCAGACAAGAAACCCAAGGAAACACCGTAAACCTCTTAACAACGATACTCAAAGAACACGGAGGCAAAACCGGGATAATACTTTCTGCCTACCTTCCAAAAGAAATCATAGACGAGGTTATAAAAATTGCAAAGAGTGCGAAGACTTTTGTTACCTGTCCCCAAACCGTGGACTTCTTCAAGTTTGCCCAAGAGCTGGGAGACTTTAAGATACCTTCTGTAGAAGAGCTCAAAAGTGCAGACTTCTTCGTTCTACTTGGGGACGACCTTACTTCGGTTGCTACGGTTCTGAGTTATTACATCAAAAAGCCGGTTTATAAGCTCGGAAAGACCCTTAGGGACGGAAAGTTTGAGCCAAAAGAGCTAAGTTCTCTTGAAGACATAAAGACCTTGGAAGGAAGGGGCTATGTATTCGTCACGCCCCACTATTACGAAAATCCCAAGGAAGTAGCCGCTAAGCTAAAAGAGGTCGTAAAAGGAAAAGACATTGAAGTCGTTCCCGTTCCAAAGGATGCTAATACTTTCTACCTTTACGAAGCTTTAAAGGAAGGCTATTCTGACCTAAAGGCGGTTGTGGAGCTCGCTACAAAAGGAGAAATAGAAAACCTTATAGTCTTTGGAGAGGAAGTCTTGGAGTTTTATCCTGAAGAGGTATTTAAAGAGCTTTCGGAAAGGTTGGAACACTTTATAGTAGTGAGTCCTTTTGTGGACGGGCTTAGCGAATACGCCGACATAAGGATTCCTATGTCTTTAATGGGAGAGCACGAGGGCACTTACTTAACCTTCTTTGGAGAAGTAAAGGTAAAGAAATTCCTTCCTTGGGCTTTTGACGATGTAGGGTTCTGGAAATACTTAGGAGAAAACTTTACTGAGGAAGGAGAGCTAAAGGTTATTCGCTTGGACGAACCGCTCAAAAGAAGGTTTATGCCTCACCTTTACAGAAACAACTGGATTACCGCAAGAAGCGAAAACCTAAGGAAGCTCTACGAAAAGAATAAGGACGTAGAGGTTTATTACGAGAGGGTGGTTTAATCTCTTTCCTTGTGGGACTTTTTCTTTATTGCTTTGAGCTGGACTTTCCAGTAAAGAAAGAGTACTATCCACGGGAAGAGGAAAATAAAAAGGTAAGAAAGTACTTCACCGAAGGTCATAACTTATACTCTCAAGGATTTGTAGGTTTTTGAGTGCCCTCTCTCTGCTTCCTTTTCTTCTTATTCCTTCTAAAAAGTCGCTAACCATCTCTCTGAGCTTGTCTCCAAAGATTCTCTCCCTTTTGAAGCTTCCGTATTCCAGAGTTTCTCTTTGGAAGTCTATGATAAGGTCGCCCTCTTCAGTTTTTATTCTCCACCTTCTTACCTGCTCCTCGGGATAACTCCAAGCGACTCTAAGCCTAAAGGGTATCTCGTTTTTTACTTTTCCTCTTAGTTCCCAAATTACTCCGTTTTTTGAAAAGTCCTCTACTTTTACTTCTTTAAACAGATATTGTAGGAGGTATAGGTCGTGCCATGCGAGGTCCCACAAGGGATTTATGTAGCCCCTTCCCTTGTTGAGCCTTTCTATTAATATCTCCTTTGGTTTTACATTGGTAGGAAAGTTTTTTATTCCTTCGGAATAAAGCTCTATTTCTGATATCTCTAAAAGTGGGTTTTCGGATATCTCTCTAAACTCCTCACTGCTCAAAGCGGGAGGTTTTTCCAACAATACGGGTATTCCCTTACTTAGGAACTCCCTTGCCAGCTTAACGTGGTCTTCGGGCTTTACCGCTATTATTACGCGACTTATCTCTTCTTTTATGTCTCCTACGTGGCAGTAGAAGGGACACTCTTGGCACACGCTTGCCTTTTGTGGGTCTATGTCACATATAACGGGTAAGTGGCTAAGTTCCCTTAACTTGTTCAGATATTTAGTCCCCATATTTCCTAAGCCTATTAAAAGGACGTGCATAGGAATTATTTTAGGAAGTTTTGCGTTTCAATCCCTCATAGGCACATAACAAACCTTCCGCTGATAAGGAAGCAAAATCTTTTCATATGCCAGTTTCAATCCCTCATAGGCACCTAACAAACCCCAAATCCCTGTGCAGTATAAATAATAACTAATTCTTCTCTTTTTGTCAAGTGGCACCTTCACCAAGTGAAGTTAATTTTCCGTCTACCTCCAATCCTGCAAAAAACCCGGCCGGTAGACGGATGCTTAGAAAATCAGTGGAGATAAACAAAGAGATACTTAAGGAATTTCAACGGAGTTTATAACCTCTTTGAGAACTTCTTCTGGCTTTACATCTTCGCGGGTAATTAACCTGTGGGACATAACGAAGGGAAGAAGCTCTATAACGTCTTCGGGGACTACGAAGTCCCTCTCCCTCACGTAGGCAAGCGCCCTTGAAGCGTTTGCAAGATGAACCAAACTACGGGTTGAAGGACCCAAAATAACCTGAGGATGATTCCTTAGGTTGTTTGCAATCTCTACAATGTATTCCGCAACTTCAGGGGATAGGAAAACCTTCTTTACTTCTTCCATAGCCCTCAGGACCTCTTCAGCGGAGTAGAGAACTTCAATTGAGTTAATCCTTTCCTGAGGGTTTATCCCTTGCACTATCTCCTTTTCGTATTCGGGAGAGGGATAGCCCAAGGAAATCTTCATACTGAATCTATCAAGCTGGGCTTCTGGAAGGGGATAGGTTCCGTATTGCTCTATGGGGTTTTGCGTAGCTATTACGAAGAAGGGTTCGGGAAGCTTGTAGGTAACTCCGTCTACGCTGACTTGTTTTTCACCCATAGCTTCCAAAAGGGCGCTCTGAGTCTTTGGGGTTGCCCTGTTTATCTCGTCCGCAAGAACTACATTGCTAAAAATAGGACCCTTCTTAAACTCAAACTCCCTCGTTTTGGGATTAAAGACATTTACTCCAGTGATGTCCGAAGGAAGAAGGTCGCTCGTGAATTGAATTCGTGAAAAAGAGAGCCCCAAAACCCTTGATAAAGCTAATGCCAGAGTGGTTTTTCCAGTGCCGGGGACGTCCTCAATAAGAAGGTGTCCCCCCGAAAGAAGACAAACTACCGCTTTTTCAACTTCGTTTTCCTTCCCCTTTAATACCTTTGAAACTTCTACCTTCAAAGAGTTTATGTCCATTAGGTTTAATTATAATTTTCAAAGAGGAGGAAAAGGGGTGAACGAGTTCTTTAGACTTCCCGAAGTTCCAAACGAGCAAACCGAATACCCACTAATGCCCTTAAGGGACATCGTCATCTTTCCAATGATGGTTCAACCCCTGTTTGTGGGAAGAAGGTTTTCCATAAGGGCTATAGAAGAGGCTAACAAAAAAGACAGGCTCATTTTCTTAGTTCTTCAAAAAGACAAAAACATTGAAGAACCAAAGGAAGAAGACATTTACAAAGTGGGCGTTATAGCTTACATTCTAAGAATAGTTCCCATAGAAGAAACGAGAGTAAAGATTTTAGTCCAAGGAATAAGAAGAGGAGTTATAAGGGAACTAAAGTTTGAAAACGAGCACTTTAGGGCTGTTATAGAGCCCGTGGAAGAAAAAGACATCCCCCCTTCGGAGCAGACCATAGAGGATAAGGCTCTCATAAAGGCGGTAAAAGAGTCTATAGACAGGCTAGTAGCCCTTGGCAAACAAATAATCCCAGACCTCGTAGTTCTAATAAAGGAAATGGAAGAGCCCGGAAAACTCGCGGACGTAGTGGCTTCTATATTGGACATAAAGTCCGAGCAAGCACAGGAAATTTTGGAAACCTTTGACCCAAGGGAAAGGCTAAAGAAGGTTCACAAACTACTCCAAGACGAAATAGGGCTATTAGAAGTAAAGCAAAAGATAAACGAAATGGCTCGTGAGCGTATGGAAAAAGAACAGAGAGAATACTTCCTAAGGCAACAACTACGGGCTATTCAAGAAGAGCTCGGAGAAGCCGGAGGTATAAAGGCGGAAATAGAAGAATACACCAAGAAGTTAGAGCAGATAAAAGAGTGTCTTCCCGAAGAAGGGATTAAAGAGATAGAAAAAAACATCAAAAGGCTTGAAAGACTTCATCCCGAGAGTGCTGAAGCGGGCGTTATAAGAACTTGGCTTGACTGGGTATTAGACCTTCCTTGGTGTGAGAAAACGGAGGACAACTACGACCTTGAGAGAGCAAGAGAAATATTAGACAGAGACCACTACGACCTTGAGAAGGTAAAGGATAGAATACTGGAATACCTTGCAATAAGAAAACTAACCGAAGGTAAAGAAGCTCCTACGCAGATACTTGCCTTTATTGGGCCTCCCGGTGTGGGAAAGACCTCCCTTGGGCGCTCCATAGCAGAAGCCCTTGGAAGGAAGTTCGTCCGCATAGCCCTTGGAGGAATAAGGGACGAAGCGGAAATAAGAGGACACAGAAGGACCTATGTCGGAGCTATGCCCGGAAGAATAATTCAAGCTATAAAACAAGCCGGAACGAAAAACCCAGTTATAATGCTTGACGAGATAGACAAGCTCACCGTATCCTTCCAAGGAGACCCTGCAGCTGCCCTATTGGAAGTCCTTGATCCCGAGCAAAACAAGAAGTTTAACGACCTTTACATAGGCATTCCCTTTGACCTTTCTGAGGTTATCTTCATCTGCACGGGAAATAGGGCGGACACCATTCCCACCCCACTCCTTGACAGAATGGAGCTAATATTCCTTGCAGGTTATTCTGAAGAAGAAAAGCTCTTCATGGCAAAAAAGCACCTCGTTCCTAAGCTTGTTCCCCTTCACGGATTTAAGCCCGAAGAGGTAGAATTCACGGATGAAGCGATTTTAGAGATAATAAGGGGATACACCCGCGAAGCTGGAGTAAGGAGCTTGCAGAGGCAAATATCTGCCATTCTTAGAAAACTTGCGGTTAAAAAACTCCAAGGAGAGCAAGGACCCTTTAGGGTTACCCCTGAGGTGGTGAAAAAACTTCTTGGCGTTCCAAGGTACAGACCAGAAAAGGAAAACAAGCCCTTAGTGGGAGTTGCTACTGGTCTTGCGTGGACGGAAGTAGGCGGAGAGATAATGTTTATAGAAGCTACGAAGATGAAAGGAAAGGGCTCCTTAGTGCTTACCGGTTCCCTTGGAGACGTAATGAAGGAAAGCGCCCAAGCTGCCCTTTCTTACATACGCTCAAAGGCGGAAGAGTTTGGTATAAATCCCGACACATTCTCAGAAGTAGATATACACATACACGTTCCCGAGGGAGCGGTTCCAAAGGACGGGCCCTCTGCGGGAGTAGCCATAGCAACCGCCCTTCTTTCTCTATTTACGAACATTCCCGTGCGTATGGACGTTGCTATGACTGGAGAGATTACCTTAAGGGGTAGAGTTCTGCCCGTTGGAGGGCTAAAAGAAAAGATTCTCGCAGCAAAAAGGGCAGAGATTTACGAGGTTATTTTGCCGGCAAAAAATAAAGACTTAGTCTTGGAGGAGCTTCCCGAGTACGTAAGGGAGAAGATGACGCTTCACTTCGTAGAAAGCCTTGACGAAGTCTTTAAAATAGCCTTGGTAAGAGAGCCCAAGACTGTTAAAGAGGATTAATCTCTACGAGGAATATCTCTCCTCTGTTTTGTATGGGAATCGTTCCCTTCGTTCCCGTTATTACGTAAATTCTTCCTTCCCTATCCTTAACTATTGCCTGTATAGCATCTTCAAACTTTCTTCCCCTTATGCTTACGGGCTTGTAGTAGTTTTCCTCTTTGCGCACGACTGTCCAAAGCTCTCCTTGAACGAACTTCGTAAAGTTTAAAAACTCAAGAAGGGTGTTTGCTCTGTTGCGAGCTACTAACGGAAGGGTATTTTTTAAGATTTCCGTAAAGGCGGGCTTTACGAAGAAAGAATACCTCCCTTGGTCGTAGTCGTAAGTTCCCAGAATCGTTGCCGTCGTATAGGAAGCTCCAAACCCGTCTTCGCTTAAAACCTCGGCGTTTCCTACGTATACTCTGAGCCTTCTTAGATTGTCAATGAATACGAGAATATTTCCTTTCTTAGCTGCACCGTCTATTCTAAAGCCTTCCGGGAAGTTTGCCCTTTCTCCCCTAACGATTTCTCCGTTCTTATAGACGAAGCGATAAACCTCTCCCCACAGTTTGTTTTTGTTAAACTCCTGTCCGTAAAGGGATTCCTTAGGATTGTCTTTGTCAAGGACATTAAAAATGTAGGGTATGTTCTTTTGAGCCACTACCAAGCTGTTTCCTAAGGGTTTTAAAATAGCGGAATTTGCATTGCCACCGCTCAAAATATTCACGAATAAAATTCCGGGCTTTCCTTTTTCAGGAATAAAACACTGAACACCTACGGGCTCACCAGAAGGTAAGGAGTATTTGAGAACCTCTACCAGTTCAGACCTTAGAATTTCGTAAACCTTTAGGTAGTCTGAGAATAAGACTATTAAGTAGTCCTTTTCTCCCCCAAAGAGAGGACAAACATCAGCTCCAAGGGGAATAGCTTCAAGAGACCTTACGAGCTTTGCCTTTAGGGCAAAGTCCTCAAAGGATATGCCCCTTTGGGGTACTTCAGCTACTAGCCTTCCAAAAAAGGCTATGGGCTTTCCTAAATAGCTAACGCCGTATCCTTCTCTTAGTTCCCTTACGACGTATTCACAATCTTCTCCTTTCTTAAGATTGGGAATAGTTTCGCTCAAAGCGTAAAAACCTTCCTCGCTTCCCACAAAACAAACGCTTTTAACGAGTAGTTTTACGCTATCCCCTGCCTTTATCCCCTTATCTTCTAAAACCCTTGCCTCCGAAAAGTTTTCTTCTACACTTAAAACTTCAACCTTTCCCGTTTCCTCACTTTTGTAGCCTACTATCTGGTTAGTGATGGGATGTATCAGGGGTTTACCCTTTCTTTCTACGAGAAACCTCTCACCGGGAAAGACCTTTCCCTTTCCAAGGTCAAGAATTACTTTACCGTCCTCTCTTTGGATTACGTATCCACTTCTGTTGAAAAACTCCTTAAGCTCCTTAGGGACTAAACCAAAAGAAATAGAAGTCAAAAGAAGTAAAACGCTAAGTATAAGCATCTTTAAGCCTCTCTATGTTTTCTAAAATCTTGTCAGTAATCTCCTTAGTGCCAACTTTTGTAGTCCCCTCAGACCATATGTCGGGAGTTCTGTAGCCCTGCTTTAGGGTTTCGTCTATGGCTTTCTCTATAAGGTCGTGAGCCTTATCCATATTGAAGGAATATTTTAACATCATAGCTACAGAAAGTATCGTAGCTATTGGGTTTGCTATTCCTTTACCTGCTATGTCTGGAGCAGAACCGTGAACGGGCTCGTAAAGGGCGTATTTATCGCCTAAACTTGCAGAAGGAAGCATTCCAAGGCTTCCCACCACTACCCCTGCCTCGTCAGACAGTATGTCTCCAAAGATGTTTTCCGTAACTATTACATCAAAGGTACTTGGTCTTCTCACAAGTTGCATCGCACAGTTATCAACGTAAAGGTGTTCAACCTCAACATCGGGATAGTTTTTCTTCTCTTCCTCAACGATTTCTCTCCAAAGGGCACTCACCTCAAGGACGTTAGCCTTATCCACGCTCGTTAGCTTCTTTTTTCTCTTTTGGGCTATCTCAAAGGCTTTCTTAACTACCCTCCTTATTTCATCCTCGGTATACTTCATCGTATTTATTGCATACCTCTTTCCGTTTTCCTTAAATATTCCCCTCGGCTCTCCGTAATATATACCCGAAGTTAATTCCCTTACAACGATAAGGTCCGTTCCCTTAACTACCTCGTCTTTTAAAGGAGATGAAGCTACGAGCGAATCCCATACCTTTGCAGGTCTTAGGTTTGCGTACAGGTCTAACTCTTTTCTTAACCTCAAGAGTCCCTTTTCAGGTCTTTTATCCGTTGGAAGGTTGTCCCACTTTGGCCCCCCAACCGCTCCAAGGAGTATGGCATCAGAATTTTTACAAAGTTCTAAGGTCTCCTCAGGAAGAGGGCTTCCCGTTTCGTCTATTGCTATGCCACCGATAAGCCCCTCTTGGTATTCAAACTTAACCCCGTAAATTTCCCCTATCTTATCAAGAACCCTTAAAGCTTGTTCAACGACTTCGGGACCAATCCCGTCACCCTTGAGAACGGCTACTTTGTAAGTTTTCATAAGGTCTTATTTTACAAGAAAAACCTTTTTAGCCCCTCTTTTATTTTTTCTTCACTTAGCTCGTATTCCCCCCTTTCCACCTTCTCTTTTATTTCTTCAACTTTCTTCTCGTAGTGTTCTTCTCCATTCTTACTTTCAAGAACGCGAATTGCTTCCGAGAAGCTCACCTTTATGTCCTCTCTATCCTTTACCTTTTCCTCAGTTTCCTTTCTTTCTTTGCTCGGCTCAAGAACGGCATCTATAAGCTTATACAGACTTACCTTATCAATCATTTTGACCCTCTTACATTAATATAATCGGAAACCCGTGGAGATTTTTCACTTACCACATCTTAAAATGCGAGCCTCAAAGGGAATCACCCCATCCCTTATCATGTCAAGCTCCTTAGCTGCTCCGTAAGAAAGGTCAAGCTCCCTTCCATCTACGAAGGGACCCCTATCTACGACCTCAACAACTACCTTCCTTCCGTTTTTTAAGTTCTTCACTTCCAAAAGAGTTCCAAAGGGAAGATATCTGTGAGCTGCGAAGTATTCGTAGTGATTGAAAACTTTTTCTGCAGCAGTTTTTCTTGCTGCAAACTCCTCCCCATACCAAGAAGCAAGTCCACTCAATTTTATAGGACAATACCTAACGTCGTTTTCCCCACATCTTAAGAGATATACCTTTCCAATAAAGCTGTCCTTTTTAAAGATTTCCTTATACTTACTCGGAAGACATAAACCCTCTATCCCTTCAAGGTATCTAACTCCTATGGTTATGCCTTTTCCCGTTGAAGGGTCTACGACCCTTATCTTGCTCATGTGTTGAAAACGACTTGAGTAAGCGTATTCTGCACTGCAGAAGTAAACCTTCGTGTTTACGACTTCTTGATTACACTTATCTACAGACAGCTTACCCTCTGGCTTTTCTTCGTAAGTTACCTTAGGTGCACAAGAGGTTAAGGTCAAAATTATTAATCCAATAATGAAGGGAATATAACGAAGTCCAAAATCCATCTTTGCCCCCTTTTTAATCCTACAGCACCAGAGGTTTTCAGGTCTAAGGCATTATCGTCGTCAATTCCTAAATACAAAAGCCCAAATAGCCGAGCCAAGTGGGGCAGGTGTCCGCAGAGTATAGCCTTTCCTTCTTTAATCTCAATTAACTCCTTAATGCGCTGAGGGTCAGCCTCTGGCAGGAGCTCTTCGGTTTCAATGAGGCTCTTTATTCCGAGCTCCTTTGCCACTATTTCAGCAGTCTGTTTTGCCCTTAATTTTGGAGAGTGGTATATTGCATCAAAACTTACACTTAGCTTTTTCAAAGCCTTAGCGGTTTTTTGCATCTCCAGAACTCCCCTTTCCGTTAAAGGCCTTTCTGGATTGACCGCAGAAGAAAACGCCTCTCCGTGTCTTAGTAGAACTACGTATATCATTAGAACACCTCCAGAACTTCTCCTTAAGTATAACTTCGTTTTGAAAATTTCTTCCTTTTTAGAGTATGTTAATAATATGCTGGGAAGGGTTTTGAAGTTAGTGTGTGAAAACTTAGAAGACAGGGAGCTTTACTTCTTAGAGGCGGATGCCGAGCTAAACTGGTTTGGAGCACCTGTTAGGGAGCTGTGCAGTAAGTTGGACCTCAGCGCCAAAAACTTAGAAATTATACAGGCTATAAAGTCAGAACTCAGAGAACTTGGAAAGGGAGAAGGTTGGATAGTTTACCTTGACCCCTTTAACATGTTTGCGGACATCTACGAGGCGGATAGACCCAGATACAGAGACAGGTGGAATAAAGACAGACCCTTTAACCTGTCTCACATGTCCATAAGGGTAGGATTTTTCCCAAGCAGAAACGACGCTTACGAAATGTTCCTAAGGATTTCCAAGAAGCTGAAAGAAGAGAACTACAAGTTTGACGTCATTTATACGTAGAACTCCGTTTTAAATTTGATGTTGCTCATACTACTTTTTTGTCTAAATTGTAATTTTACTGAAACATTCGGTTAAAATGGAGGTTTCAGATGGCTGAAGTAAAAGGAATTGTAAAGCCAGGACCTGAGGGTTACATCCCAACTCCTGCAGCATTCCGAGGTTGTGACTTACCACCTCCCGGAAAGGCGCTACTTTACGGAGAAATAGTTGACGAAGAAGTCGCTATGCGTGAAGCGGCAATAGCTCTTCTTACGAGAAGAAACCCAACCATATTCCCGGGACCCTTAGTCTTGTGGGGATGGAACGCAAGCGCAATGGAAAAAGCAAAGGCAGTTTTAGAGCTTGCCATGGAAATCCCCAACTGCAGAATAATCCCCATGCCAGACTACAGACCCAAATACCCCAAAATAGACCCAGAGGCGGAAATAAATCCAAACCATCCCAACTTAACCATTCTTCACAACAGAATTGAGGTTTGCATATTCGTAGGCGTTCACTGCCACTACGCTCAGCTATCCCTTAGGATGATAAGGGCGGGAACGAACTGCTTTACGATAGCCCTTTGCGGTGAGATGGGACACGAAGACGCAATGGTATCCCTCAGAGACGTTCACGCAGACGAAATAAGAAGGTTTAGAGACGTTGTCGTAGAGGTAAGAAAGGAACTCGGAATAGAGTGGGAACCCAAACTACCTCCAGAAAATCCATCTCTTCCAAAAGAGGAGTGGGTCAAGGTCACACCCGCAGACTTTGGAGAGTACGCTTATCTGTTAATTCCAAGAAGGGGAGAAATTGTAGAAGAAACGGAATAATTTCTTTGGTAGGAGGTGTGTGATGCCCGAACAAAGAGTAGTTGACCCAGACTATCTCATACTTGAAGCCCCAAGGGAAAAGAAGTTTATCACCGGTTCTCAAGCCTTTGCAGAAGCCGTAAAGAGAGCTAACGTAGACATAGCGATAGCTTACCCCATAACTCCTCAATCCGAAACTATGCACCTCGTTGGAGACCTTTACGCTCAAGGATACGTTAAGGATTACTATAGAGCGGAAGAAGAATACGGAGCTATGTCCGCCATTGCGGGAGCGGTTAGAGGTGGAGCAAGAGCCTTTACCGCAACCTCTGGTCCTGGACTGCTCAGAGGACTTGAAGCCATAGTCTCTTGGCCCGGACACAGATTGCCCGTAGTTCTTGGAGTAATGACCAGAGTCGTAAACGCTCCCCTATCCATACAGCCTGACAACGTAGAAATAGCTTATCTCCTTCACTCAGGACTTATAGTTCTTCACGCGGAAAACCAGCAAGACGTCTTTGACTTCACTTTAGCAGGATTCGTCATTTCTGAGAAGGTTGACGTTTACTTGCCCGTCGTAGTAGCTACTGAAGGATTTTTTGTAACCCACGCAAAGGGTTACGTTGAGCTTACTCCCGAAGACATGAAGCTCCCACCCAGAGACCCCTACAAAGCTCCCGTTCCTCCAACGGACTGTGAAATACCTCCCGCAAGAATCCAAAGAGACGCACCAGTTCAAAAGTCTAACTTCATGAGCTACCTAATTCACGCAGTATGGCAGCAAGAAGTGTGGGCTGCAAACAGAAGAGCAGCCAAATGGATTAAACACTACCTCGGTGGTCTTATAGAAGTAGTCAATCCAGATGCTGAAGTGTTTATAGTAGCTTCTGGATGTGCTGCAGCACAGGGAAGAGAAGCTCAAAGATACGCAACAATGGAAGGCTTAAACGTAGGACTCGTAAAAGTCAAGTCCTTAAGACCCTTCCCTGCACAGGAAATAAGGGAAGTCCTAAAGAACGCAAAAGCCGTAATAGTTCCCGAACACAACATAGTAGGATGGCTTGCTAAAGAGATTAAGGCAACCATACCTAACAACGAGATTGTTGTTGAGGGACCAAGAGTTTACGGCGGTATGACCTTACCCGTTGAGCTTATTATGGAAGAGATTTACAAAGCCTTTGGCATTAAGAAGGAAAGAAAGATTGTCGTTTAAAAAACTTTAAGGAGGTACTAACATGGGACTGGAATATGTAAGAATTTCTCCCGGTTTTGAAAGATACATGCCAAGAGACTACATAGACCTCGTCAAGTACGGGCCCTTTGGAAGAAAGGTTGACGTAATGGATTTAGGACAGTTCAAGGAGCTCGTTGAAGAGCACCCAATGTGCGCAGGGTGCTACATGGCATACTTCATAAGAATCTTCTACGCAGCACTTCCCAATCCAGAAGACACGATTGTTATTGGAACTGCAGGATGTGCAAGACTTGCTCTCTCTCAAGCAGCGGTTCCCTTCATTTACGGAAACTACGGAGACACTAATGCGGTAGCTTCTGGACTAAAGAGAGCTCTCACCATAAGATTCCCAGACAAGCACAAGGACGTGGTCGTTATAGCTGGGGACGGTGGTCTTATAGACATTGGATTTGGAATGACGATGCACTCTTGGTTTAGAGGAGAGAAATTTACCACCATAATGGTTGACAACGAAGTTTACGGAAACACCGGTGGACAAGAAAGCGGAATGTCTCGTAAAGGCGTTCAGCTCAAGATGGCTCCCCTTGGAAAGAAGTTTGACAAGATAAACGCTGTAGAGCTTGCAAAGGTAGCGGGATGCGTTTACGTAGCAAAGATATCTCCTACAAACCCAAGGAGAATAGCAAAGACCATAAGAAGGGCTATTCTTGCAGCAAGATACTTTGGACCTACCTTTATACACGCATACACCTCCTGCAACATTGAATACTCCATACCCACGAGAGAGGTTCTTGCGGATGCAAGAAAGAGAGAAAAGGAAGACTTTAAGTTCTACGAATGGATGACCGACGAGGTTAAGGAGTTCTTTGAAGAAATAGAAAGACAAGAGAAAGAGGAGGTTACCAAATGAAGAGATATAACATAAGAATCGCTGGCGTTGGTGGGCAGGGGGTCGTTACCTCCGCCCACATAATTGGTAATGCTATGGCTGCTGCTGGAAAGTACGCTTCCCTCGTTCCGTTCTTTGGTTCAGAAAAGAGAATGGCTCCCGTTGAGGCTTACGTCCGCGTTTCCGACCAACCCATTTACGAGGTAGGAGAGGTAGTTTATCCCAACGTCATAATGATTTATCACCCTCAAGTTATTACTCACGGAAAGTCTTACACCATGCCTTTTTACTCAGGACTCAAAGAAAACGGAATAGTCATAATAAACACCGACGCTGACATAATACCAGAAGAGGACAGAAAAATACTTGAGGAGTTAAACGCAAGGATATACATGCTCCCAGCTACCCAAATAGCAAGAGATATAGCGGGAACAGAGCTTGCTACAAACATGGCCATGGTTGGAGTCTTTTTCGGAATCACGAGACTCGTTAACTTAGAGCACATTGAAAAGGCGTTAATTGAAAGATTCCTCGGGGGAACCTTCGTAGCCTCTGGAGGAACGACCGCTTTAGACTCCGCAATAGAAAAGAAGTTCAAGAAAAAGCAGGAACTCTTAGCTAAGAATATGGAAGTTATTAAGTATACGATGAAGCTTGCTGAAGAAAACGGCTGGGTTGAAGCAGAAGCCCAAGAGGTAAGAACTTAATTTGGGCGGAGGTAAATAGATGTACTTCGTGGCTGACGTAAACGAAAAGGAATGTGCTAAGTATAACTGTAAGCAGTGCGTTCTCTTTTGTCCAGAGCCAAACTGCCTAAACTTCAGAGCAAGCACCAACAGTGCGTGGGTTTGGTACGACAGGTGTAAGGGTTGCGAGATTTGCGTTTACGTGTGCTCAGACCTCCTAAAAAGAAACTGCATAGAAATGGTAATGATTACTTCAAAGACTGCTGCAAAGTCTTAAGCCTTTTCTCCTTTTTGCCTTTTCTATGTTAATAAACGCTTATTAGCGAGTTTGGAGGAAGAGAAATGAAATTGACGCAGGAAGAAGTAGAAAAGTTGAAAATTTTAGCTCAAGAAGTTAACGACTTTATGGTAGACCCAAACTTGGAGATTGAGCTCTGTTTTGACGATGTTGTAAAGGAAGAGGGTTGCGAAATAGACCAAACCCCCGGTTATCAGCCTAAGTATCCATACGTGAAGGTGATTTACAAAGTAAACGAGGTTGACAAATACGAAAAGAAAATAGAGATACCTCCCGAAATACTTAAGAAGGACATAAAGGAAATAAAAGAGTTTTTAACTTTCACCATTGAACAGTTTATGGAAGAAATAGACAGCGTTGAATACGGGGGAGAATAATTCTCCCTTAGGCATCTATTTTCTTTTTTGGCCTCCGCTTCAAGAGTTCCTTTATTTTGTGAACCTCTTTTAAGACTTCCATGTAATCCAATTCTCCGTTCTCTATCTTGTCCATAGCCTCTTCAAGCTCTCTCGTTAGCTCTTCGCTAGTCCATTCTGGGAAGTTTTCCGTCAAGAAGCTATAAACCTTTATTCCCAGCTCAGTGGGAACTAAGTAGCCTTTTTCTTCAACTACGTAGTGTCTCTCTAAAAGGGTTTGAACTATTTGTGCGTAGGTTGAGGGCCTTCCAAGGCCTCGCTTTTTCATCTCTTGGATGAGGCTTCCTTGGGTAAATAGGGGAACCTTTGGAACCTCTTTAAATTCCTTTTCCGAAATCTTTAAATCACCCTCCGCTCTAAAGACCTTAAAGGTTTGGAACATAAGGTCAAAGCCCTGTTGGAGGACTTCAACGACGACGGATTCCTTCCACTCCCAATAAGGAAGTCTTATAATTAGGTCTTTCAGCTTGACTTTAGCGGGTCTCATCTGTGAAGCCATAAAGCGCCTAAATATGAGCTCGTAAACTTTGAGGGTTTCTTGTGGATACTCAAAGTCCACTAGTCCTGCAGCTATCATGTAACTTAAGTCCTTTGGCTCTAAGGGTCTTGTGGGTCTTATGCATTCGTGAGCTCCGCCTTCTCCCCAGCTTCTCGGATAGAAATAATCTTCCCCAAACTTTTGGGTTATGTAGGGCTTTGCCACGAGGTATTTGCCTGCATCCGAAACGCGCGTGCTGTCCGTTCTGTGATAGGTGATGTATCCACTTTCAAAGAGCTCTTGAAGAATCTTCATAGTTTTGGAAGCGGAAAGGTGAAGCTCTGCGTTTGCGTCTTGTAGTATGGTGTCCGTGGTGTAGGGAGGAAGGGGTCTTTTTTCTTCTTCTCTGGGGTTTTCTAAGAGCAGGTCTGCAAGTTCTAAGTCTTCAAACACTTGCTTTGCATACTTAAGGTCTTCAATCTCAATCCTTAAAGGATAGTCGCTCACCTTTAATAGGATTTCTCCTTTCTTTTGCTTTGCTTCCTCGTAGCGCTTTATAACCCAGCCAAGAACGGGGGTCTGAACCCTTCCCGCAGAGAGCCACTTCTTACCAAAGACATCCCAAAGTATGTGAGACAGCGTAAAGCCAACCCATCTGTCTAAGATTCTCCTCACGAGCTGAGCTTTAACGAGGTTTAGGTCTACGCTTCTTGGATTTTCTATAGCTTCTCTAAAGGCTTTGGGAGTAACCTCGTGAAACTCCATCCTCTTTATGTTTCCGTTGAAGGGTTTGGTAAGTAGATACAGGTCGTAACCTATCTTTTCACCTTCTGCGTCTGGGTCCGTAGCTATAAAGACCTCGTCAACCTCGTATCCAACCTCCCTTAGTCCTTTTATAATTTCCATCTTGTCTTCTATATCTCCCTTGCACCTGCTTTGTAGATACTTGTAGTCCGTGTGCTGTTCGTGGGTATCCTTACAAATCTTTATGGTGTCGTATATGGGAAGGTAGGGATAGGTATCGTCAAGGACTCCAAAGAAGCCTTTGTCTGTAATAAGGTCAAGAACGTGTCCAAGGGAAGCGGTTATAACCAGAAGGCGGTCTCCGAGGGGAACTTCGTAGGCTATGCTGTCTTCTACGAGTCTCATCTGGGGTTTTCCGAAGAAGCTCGCTATGGTCCTTGCCTTGTTGGGGCTCTCTACAACTACGAGCGTAGTCTTAAATAGGTCCCTTATTTGAACTACGCCTTTGCCCTCTAAAACGGCTTTTGCCCTTTTTCTGTCCTCGTTAATTTCTTTTATTAACTCCTCAAGATTTATCTCGCTTAACTTCTTAAACTCTATCTCCTGAGTCATGTAATAGAGGGCTAAGCGTTTTTTTAGAGAGTTAAAGGCCTTTGGGTCTGAGTAGTAAACTACGGAAAGTCCCTTGGTCATTCCGCCTGCTATAAAGCGAGAAGTCCTTCCGCTTGCCTGTATGTAGGAGTTTGCGTCTCCCACTACTATGTAAAGTTTTCCTTCCTTTGGAACAATGGATATGTCCTCTGAGCTTTTAATCTTTTCTAAAAACTCGGGATTCCTTAGGAAGTTTTCAAGAAAGTCTTTTATTTCTTGGACTCTTTCCTTTACTTTGGGATATTGGTCAAGGAGCTCCTCCCGAAGGGTGAGGTACTTTTTTAGGTAAGTTATGTACTGGAGCGCTTTTAGTCTGTCTTCGTCTCCAAAGAGGTTTAGAAGAGTAAGGAGTAGTGAGTGAAGGAGGGCTGGGTTTAGGGTGAGTTCTGTTGGAAATATGTGCTTAGGTGGGTCTAAGAACACCGCATACCTGAATATGTGTGGGAGGTCTATTCCCCTTACGAGGGGGTTTGTTATGTGGGATATTCCAACAGCTACGTCAAACTCTCCCTTTTCTAATATTGCGTAGAGTTCCTCGGGTTTGTAGTCTAAGTAGCTTATGGCGTTTATTCCCTTTTTCCTGTAGTAATTGACAACCTCTTCAACCTTTTCTTTTCCGTAGAATACCGAAAGATAAACGAGCCCACCTTTTCCTAATTTCTTGATAAGCTTTACGGACTTTTCTAAGGCTTCTTCTAAATCCTGAACGGGCTCGGCAACATCAACTATGTTTCTAAGGGTGGTTATAGCTTTTTGTACGTCAAAACCGAGTAAGTTTCTAAACAGGTAAGCTCTCTTCCCTTTTGGTTTTAGGGTTGCGGAAGAGACTATTAGAACTGTCTCTCTCTTTTTCTTCCTTATGCGCGCGAGTTTGTCGTAATCCCTCTGGGTCTTATTCTCTTTAAGGGCGAGCTTTATTTCTTCTTCACTAAATCCAAGAAGTTTGAAAAGGTTATCTACGTTCTTTCCCCTCTTTAGGAAGCTGTCTATGTCGTCAATGAATACGAGCTTAAACTTAAAGTTTATTAGGTTTTTAAAGTTTTTGTGAAGAAACATGTTAGTTCCGATAAGGATGTCCCAGTCTCCGCTCAAAAACTGCTCCTTTACCTTTTTTGTAGACTTATAGACGAGTATTTTCTTATTCACTCCAACTTTTTGACAAAGGCTCTCTAACTTCTCCCCAGCCTGCTGAGCCAAAAGTCTTGTAGGAAATATCGCTAAGACTTTTCCTTCTATAAAGAGGGACATAACGAGTCCGAAGGTTGTCTTTCCTACTCCCGTGGGAGCAACTATAGCAAAGGATTGGTTCATAAAAACGCGCTTTGCCCAAACCTTTTGCAAACTCCAAGGCTTTGCCCCTACAGCCTTTTCAAAGAAGTTTATAAATTCCTCAAGCTTTTTTTCCGCATCGCAAAAGGGTTTTAGGAGTTTTAGCGTGTTTAGGTTTGCAAGCTCTTTGCATACTTCTTTGTCTTCTTCTGGTTTGGGAAGACACTTAGAACAAGGAAGTCCTTTTTCTAACCTGTCTGAGCTTATAGCTCCCCCGCAGTTCGGACAGCCTCTCTCTATTAGCTCTAAAGCCATATTACTATAATAATCCTTTATCTATTTCCTTTGTGAGTAGCTATGCTAACAATTTTATATATCTCCTTGTATTCCTTAAGGGTTTCAAGAAGCTTTTTGAACATGTAAGCATCTTTTCTATTGGTTTTTTCTTGTTTCATTAATAAAATGGCTAAAAGAATTAAAAACTTTATATTATACTCCCCATATTTGCTTAATTCTAAAAATTTTTCTGCTTCTTTTTCTACTTCTTTTAGTAAAAACTCCTCGCTTAAAAATCTCTGTCTATCCTCTTCACTTTTAAAACCTTCCACCTTATCCCATTGTTCTATCAGAAAATCAAGAAATTTTTTAGAGAGTTTCTCATTTCCATAAAGTTTTATTAGCATATCTACAGCCCAGTGGATGTGCTTAGGTGTTCTTATATTAGACCAACGACCTTTTTCGTCCTTTTGTCTGTATCTTAAAACTATGTCGTACTCGCTTAAACTACCTTGATATACAGCCAATATGTATTTATCGTTTATTTTATAAACCTCTAAAGGCTCTTTCTCCTTATATTTCATACAATCTAATAAATCTTCCTTAGTTTCTCCCTGACACTTATTTCTCTTACTCATAGTTCCTAATCACAAGCTCAGTGATAGGTTTTCTTCCTTCTGCTTTGCAATTTATAAATCTTGGAGCCTTTACCTCAATTATAGAGTAATCCTTAAATAAATTCCTTATAAATTCGGTGTCTGAGTTAGAAAGCATTACAAAACAACCAACTTCGTCAAGTTTTTTAAAGGTGTTATACACTCTTATATGGTCTTCTTTTGAAAAACCATCGCTCGTATAGTTACTAAAATTAGAAGTCTCTGAAAGAGGATAATAGGGGGGATCCATATAAACAAAGTCTCCCTTATTTACATAATTTAAAACCTCCTCAAAATCCCCACATATTATTGTTGCTCTTTTTAATAACTCGCTTGCTCTTAATAAATTGTCTCTATCAAAAAACTTAACTTTTTTATACCTGCCAAAAGGAACGTTAAACTCACCTTTAGAATTTACTCGCCAAAGACCGTTATAAGCTGTTTTATTTAAGTATAAAAACCTCGCTGCTCTTTGAATTTCGTTCAGCTCCCTTGGATTCAACGACCTAATTTCATAATAAAATTCTTTACTTACTTTGTAAGATAACACCAACTCCATCAATTCCTCCGGAAAATCCCTAACAACTCTGTAAAAGTTTATTAACTCTTCGTTTTTATCTATAAGAACTGCTTTCTTAGGCCTTAGGTAGAAAAACACTGCACCACTTCCCAAAAAAGGCTCGTGATAGTTTTTGAATTCCTTGGGAAATAATTTTCTATAAACGGTGAGTAATCTTTGCTTTCCTCCAGCCCACTTAATTAAAGGCTGAATAGGGACTTCTTTTGCAAAAAGGACACCACTCATTTACTCCTAAATAATATAACTACCTTAAAATATTTCCTATGGCAAAACAACTTAAAGAGTTAATAGCCATAATAGTGATAGTGCTTTTAATAAGAGCGTTCCTTGCGCAGGCTTACAACATACCCTCTGGCTCAATGATTCCTACGCTTCTTGTAGGAGACTTTATTCTCGTTAATAAGCTCGTTTATAAGATTTCTGAACCCCTTCGGGGTGACATGGTGGTTTTTAAGTATCCCCTTGATGAAAACATAGACTTTATAAAACGCATAATCGCAAAGGGTGGAGACAGGGTAGAGTTCGTTAGACTCTTTGACGAAAGAACCAATACGGAAGTTTATAAGGTCATAGTTAACGGAAAGGAATACCCAATAAGTTATGTGGGAGAAGAAGAAAAAGCTCCCGAGGGGTGCGCCCTAATGTATGAAGAACAGATACTTAGAGAAAACGGAGAAGTCTTGAAACATAAAATTTGTTTTAATAAGTTCGGCTTTAAAACGCCCGGAATCGTAAGCAGTGCTATAGACAAGGATTTGTGCCTGAAGCAAGAGGACGGTCTTTGCACTGAATTTATAGTTCCCCAAGGTTATTACTTCGTAATGGGAGACAACAGGGACAACAGCAAGGACAGTAGATTTTGGGGATTCGTCCCACGGGAGAACATAGTTGGTAAAGCATTCGTGATATATTACTCAGGAAAAACCCCTCACCTTACGCCTGAGGATGTGGGACCCTTTACTATAGTTAGACAAATAGTATCTGCTCTACTTCACCCCCGTACAGATAGGATAGGAAAGCCCCTAATCCACTAACTACTCTACGCTAACCTTCCTTTTGGCCTTTAGGTCCTTAAGAAGTTGATAGTCCTTCTTTATGTCCCTTCCAGCCCTCGTGAGATAGCCTCCTACCATTATTGCGTTTGTCATCAATACCGCCATCCCGTGAAAGTCCCTTAAGTTTTGCTCCCTTCCCCCACACAGCCTTAATTCAGCCTTAGGATTCGTAAATCTAAACATCCCAATAATCTTTAGGGCTTCCATAACTTCTACCCCGGGAGCCTTCTCCATAGGAGTGCCTTCTATGGGCATTAAGAAGTTCAAGGGTATAGAATCCACCTCAAGCTCTCTATAAGTTAGAGCCATGTCTACCCTGTCTTCGTTGGTCTCTCCCATACCAAATATCCCACCACTGCAGGTAGAAAGCCCCACCTTCTTGACCCTTTTTATAGTTTCGTATCTCTCTTCCCAAGTGTGAGTAGTTACTATTTCCTTAAAGAACCTTCTTGAAGTTTCAAGGTTGTGATTTATTCTCTTAACTCCAGCTTCCTTTAACTTTCTTAGGCTCTCCTCGTCCAAAGTTCCAGCAGAGACGCAAACATTTATAGGAAGCCCCTCGTTTTTTATCTCTTTTACCGCTTCAACTATCCTATTTACTTCCTCGGAAGTTGCCCGTTTCCCACTCAAGACTATACAATACCTATTTGCGCCGTACTCTACCCCCCTTATAGCTCCCTCTACCATCTCCTCTACTGGGACGAGGTTGTAAATGTTTATAGGAGTCTTGTAAAACTTTGACTGGGCGCAGAACTTACAGTCCTCAGAACATGCACCGCTTTTGGCGTTTATAATTGAACAAAACTCTATCTCGTTTTCTGGAAAGTAGTGTTTCTTTATCTTTTGTGCCAAGTGAACTAAAAAGGGAACGTATAGGTCGTCTACGTTAAGGATAAACAGAGCTTCTTCCTTGGTTAGGGGCTCGTAATTTATAGCTTTCTCGTAAAGCTCGTAGAGTTTCTTTTCTACATTGTCCATGATAAACCTCCTGTGAAAAGGTTAAGGTAGCTAAAATTTTAAAACAATGATTTAAGTCCGTTTTACCTCGTAGGTATCAGGTAATATTCTAAAAGCTTGCGTTTATACTTTTCCTTATGGAAGTAGTTCAAGAAGGGAAAGCGAAAATCTTAGTTCCCGAAATTCCCAAAGTTGTAAGCTCGGAAATGCCAGTATTCTACAACCCAAAGATGAGAGTTAATAGAGACCTTGCGGTGCTTGGACTGGAGTTTTTGTGCAGAAAGCTTGAAAGACCCTTGAAAGTGGCAGACCCCCTTTCCGCAAGTGGGATAAGGGCGATTCGTTTCTTACTTGAGACTTCTTGCGTTGAGAAGGCTTACGCCAACGACATAAGCTCAAAGGCTGTAGAGATAATGAAGAAAAACTTTGAACTAAACGAAGTGCCACCCGATAAATACGAGATACACCAAATGGACGCAAACTTCTTTTTAAGGAACGAGTGGGGCTTTGGATTTGACTATGTAGACCTTGACCCCTTTGGGACGCCTGTTCCCTTTATAGAAAGCGTAGCCCTCTCCATGAAAAGGGGAGGAATTCTGAGTCTTACCGCAACAGACACAGCCCCCCTATCTGGAACTTACCCCAAGACCTGCAAAAGGCGCTACATGGCAAACCCTTTGAGAAACGAGTTTAAACACGAGGTGGGAATAAGGATTCTCATTAAGAAGGTTATAGAGCTTGCTGCCCAATACGACATAGCTATGATACCCATATTTGCGTATTCGCACCTTCACTACTTCAAACTCTTCTTCGTAAAACAAAGGGGAGTAGAAAACGTTGACCGGCTCATTGACCAAATTGGCTACATCCAATACTGCTTTAACTGCACCAACAGGGAGGTCGTAAAGGACCTGTACAAGTTCAAAGAAAAGTGTCCCTACTGCGGAGCTAAGTATCACATCAGCGGTCCCCTATGGGTCGGTAAGCTCTGGGACGAGGAGTTTACGAACTTCCTCTACGAAGAAGCCCAAAGACGAGAGGAAATATCCCAAGAAACGAAGAGAATCCTAAAACTCATAAAAGAGGAGTCTCAGCTTCAAAGCGTGGGCTTTTTCGTTCTTTCCAAGCTCGCGGAAAAGGTAAAGCTTCCTGCTCAGCCACCCATAAGGATAGCGGTTAAGTTCTTTGAAGGAGTAAGGACTCACTTTGTGGGTGACGGATTTAGAACAAACCTTTCCTTTGAGGAAGTAATGAAAAGGATGGAAGAGTTAAAAGAAAAACAAAGGGAGTTCCTTGAAAAGAAAGGACTCCAATGAAGACCTTACTCCTCTATAGGCGAGGCGGGCTTGGAGACACCCTTCTTACCTTTCCCGTATTGGAGATATTTAAAAAAGAGGGTTATAAAATAACCGCAGTAGGAAATACGGACTACTTTGAGATAGCCAAGGAAGTAGGTTTTACAGACCGCGTGCTTTCAGAAATTCCAAAAGAAGACTTTACTAAGAAAGTAATCATCTCTTACGAAGGAAACCTAAAGCCCTTTCCCGAAAAAAGGATGTGGATAGTAAGCTATTACCTTGAGTCTCTTGGACTTTCAAAGGACTTTTCATTAGAGCTTCCCGTAAAACCCCTTGAGAACTCACCCTTTAAAGATAGGGCAGTAATTCATCCCTCAAGTGGCTCACCGAAAAAGAACCCTCCCTTAGAATTCTTCTTGGAGATAAGGGAGTTTTTAGAGACTTTAGGAATAAAAACTGTGTTTTTGCTTGGAGAAGCAGAAGAACACCTCAGAAAAACCCTAAAACCCTCGGTATTTTCTTTGTCTCCTATTTGGATAGCAAAGGCTCTAAAGAGCGCAAAACTATTCGTAGGGCTGGATAGCGGAATCTCACACCTTGCCTCTTACTTAGGACTTCCCTCCCTCGTTATCTACGGACCCACTGACCCCATAGTTTGGAAACCCATTGGAAAAAGGGTTTATCAGCTCAGTCTAAACCTTGAGTGCTCTCCCTGCTTTCCCAACACCTGCCAAGAAAGGTCCTGTCTTACGGACAAAAGACTTTTGCAAGAAACAAAAAAACTCCTTCAGAAAATCATAAGCGGATAACCCTTTCCGAGATTCTTACTGTTTTTAATAGCCTCAGATATAAAGCTTTTAGCTTTTCTTACGGACTCAAAAAGGGACTCCCCCCTTATAAGGTAAGCCAAAATAGCGGAAGAAAAGACGCATCCCGTCCCTCTTGGAGATTTGTTTATTCTTTCTCCCTCAAAGAAGTAAAACTCCCTTCCGTCAAAAAGAACGTCGGTAGCCCTTTCCCCCTCTAAGTGCCCGCCCTTTATAAGGACGTTTTTTGCCCCAAGGGAGTGCAAAAACTTCGCACACCTCTTTATGTCTTCTAAGTTTTCAATCCTTTCCTCACAAAGAAGCTCCGCCTCTGGAAGGTTGGGAGTGAGTAAGTAAGTTATCTTTATCAGTTTCTCCTTTAGCTTAGACATACCTTCTGCGTCAAGGAGCTCCCTTCCTGACTTGGATTTAAGAACGGGGTCTACGACGATAGGTATGTCTAAGCTTTTCAAGTTTTCGTAAAGGAGCTCAACTATCTCCCCGTTTGCAAGCATTCCGGTTTTTACTCCCTTAACTTCAAAGTCCTCCAAGAGAACCCTTAGCTGTCTTTCTACCTCTTTTGTAGGGATAGGAAAAACTTCGTAGACCCTTTGGGTGTTTTGAATTGCAAGGGCTGTAATTACGGCAACCCCGTAAACTCCAAGGCTGTGGAAGGTTTTAATGTCCGCAAGAACACCCGCTCCCCCGCTGTTGTCAAAGCCCGCAATCGTTAAAGCTATCATTCAACGGTGCCGTTTATCGTCTCAAACTCCTCCGCCTTTTCAATAAACTCCTCGTGAAGAGCCCTAACCGCAAGCTCCGTAAACTTCTCGTCAATAAGACAGGAAATCTTTATCTCAGAAGTGGAAATCGCCTTTATGTTTATTCCGTTTTTTGCAAGAATCTCAAACATCCTTCCAGCAACGCCGTAAGCACTCTTCATTCCTATTCCCACTATGGAAATCTTTGCCACCCTGTCGTCCCTCATTACGCTTTGGGCTCCTATCTTTTGGGCTATCTTCTTGACGAGCTCCTCGGTTTTGTCCGCATCGTTTTTGTTTACCGTAAAAGACATGTCCGTATAACCGTCGTGGGAGACCGTTTGGACTATCATGTCCACTACTATGTGAGCCTCTCCAAGGGTCTTGAATATCTCCGCAGCTATTCCCGGCTTGTCGGGAACCCTAACTATGGTGAATTGGGTCTCGTTAATGTCCGAAGTAACTCCCCTTACTACTACCTTTTCCATAACCTCTTCCTCCGGGACTATCCAGGTTCCCTCTTCTTCAGAGAAGGTGCTTCTTACATGTATTCTAACTCCGTACTTAGCCGCAAACTCAACGCTCCTTATCTGCATAACCTTAGCCCCAAGGGAGGCAAGCTCAAGCATCTCCTCGTAAGAAATCTTGGGTATTTTCTTTGCCCTTGGGACTATCCTTGGGTCTGCGGTAAAAACTCCCGGAACGTCGGTGTTTATCTCACAGTCCGCCTTTAGTGCTGCAGCGAGCGCCACCGCGGTAGTGTCAGACCCTCCCCTTCCTAAGGTCGTAATCTCCCCATCTTCCGTAACTCCTTGAAAGCCCGCAACTACGGGTATGTATCCCTCTTTTATTAGGTTAAGAATTTTGCTTACGCCTATCTTTCTGATTCTTGCCTTGGTGTGAATGTTGTCAGTGATTATTGGGACCTGCCAACCGCAAAGACTAACTGCAGGATAGCCAAGTTTTTGAAGGGTCATAGCAAAAAGGGCTACAGCTCTTTGCTCTCCAGTGGCAAGGAGCACGTCAAGCTCCCTTTCGGAAGGTCTTGGGGTAACTCTTTTGGCAAGCTCTATTAGGCTGTCCGTCTCTCCTGCCATTGCGGAAGATACTACTACGGGCTTATAACCTTTTTTGTAGGCTTCTATAACCCTCTTTGCGCAAAGCTCTATTCTTTCTAAGTTAGCTACGGAAGTTCCTCCAAACTTTTGAACCAAGATTTTCATCGGAAAGGAATATTATTCCACAGCTTAGCTAAAAATTCAAATACTCACTCGTAAAAAACTACCTCAACCTCTTCAAGGGTGTAAATACATCCGCATTCGTTCTTCATCTCTTCCAAGAAGGCCCTTATTTTTTCCTCCTGGTCTATTATCTCAATCACGACGGGAAGGTGAGATTTAAAGCTAAAAATAGAAGGCTCTCTTAATTTTTTGCTTCTTCCAAATCCCGCAATTCCTCTAAATACGGTAGCACCCGAAAGTCCGCGCTCCTTTGCCTTCTCAAGTACAAACTTATAAAGGGGCTTTCCCTCTCTCTTTGCATCTTCGTCCGTAAAAATCCTTAAAAGGACTTGCCTCTCAAACCTCATAACAGCCTTCCCAAGTTAAACCCAAGGAAAGTCCCAAAAATCCCCATTCCGTTAGTTAGAAAAACGTATAAAAAGAATTTTAGATATTCACCTTCCGCAAGCAAGGAATAACTCTCGTAAGAAAAAGTGGAAAAGGTCGTAAAACCTCCCAAAAATCCGGTAATCAATAGCGCCCTCATGAGTGGATGAATAGCGAGTTTTTCAACGAGATAAGAAAAGGCTATTCCTATAAGAAAAGACCCCACCAAATTCACAAAGAGCGTCCCTACGGGAAAGTCTAAGCCCGCTATCTTTTGAACGTATTTAGAAAGTAAGAATCTCAAGACCGAACCTACAGCTCCTCCTACCGCTATCGCTAAAACTGTCCCCATTCCTTTACCTTCTCCAAGGTTATAAAGCAGTCTCTAAGGGCTTCTTTATTTTCCTCAAGGAATTTTATTACCTTTTCCCTGTCTTCCAGAACTTCAATAACGACGGGAAGCTCGTAGGAAAGAACCTCTATCTCCTCCGCGTGAAACTCCCTACCCTTTCCAAATCCCCCTATTCCCTGAAGGACTACCGCACCCTTTAAGTTATAAGAAAAAAGAAGCCTTAGGTAATCCTCTAACTTTTCTTCGTTGGAGGAGTAAATCCTAAGTAGAACTTCCATTAGTTATTAGTTTACAGAAATGAGTCTCTTAAATTGGTTTTCCATTACAAAAGAGAACACCGAAGGTAATTTTGATAGGTCTTCAACGCTTATTCCCGTCTTTTCAAAGTATTCTTTAACCATGCTCGTGGCTTCTCCCACTCCTATTCCTATTACGGGAAACTTTTTCTTTGCTTGAGAGATGAGGTACTTTAGCTCCTCTCCCTTTAATCCCCTCGTGGGCTGGCCGTCCGTAAAGAGTATTAGGACTCCCCTTTTTCCTTCCTTCTTACTAAAAATCTCTAAGCTTTCAACCCCTACAGAAATAGCCTTGCTTAGGTCTGTTCCCCCTCCAAGGCTGTTTAGAAGCTCCAATATACGGGACTTTGCTGTCTTGTAGTCCTCTTCAAAGTCCTTAATCGTATAAACGTTCTCGTTGAAGGCTTTTATAGAAAAGGGCATTCCGAGCCTATCAAGGACCTCGGAAAAGAGTATGAGGGACTTAAGGGCGTTTAGAATCTTCTCCTCCTTCTTCATAGAAGAGGAGATGTCCATCAAAAGCTCAAAGGCAAGCTCTTTCCTTTCGGGAACCTCCCTTCTCATAAAGATTCTTCCCCTTCTTATTGAAAGCTCTGTGGGGAGTTTTTTGAAGTTCAGTTTTTTACCCCTGTGATACCTTCCCGCCCAGTGTTCCTCCTCTTGGGGCAAAAAGCTGTCAAACTTCCGCTTAAAGTGCTCTATATATGGAAGGACGCTCTTTAGAATTAGCCTGTATTTCTGGAACTGCTCCTTGGTAAGTCCGTGTTCCCTTTTAAACTTCTCGTCTATCTCGGAAAGGTTCTCTTCTTGTTTTTTCTTAGTTTTAAGGTTTTGAGCCGAGGATACCTCTTCCCACGCCTTGAAAATAAAGGAGATAAATCCCCTGTGTTCAACCTCAACCTCTAAGGTTTTAGGGAGGAAGTAGTTCAAAAAGGCTATGTCGCTTTCAAGGAGCGAAAGATAACTCATCTGTTTCATGTAGTCCTTCATCCAGTCTGGAATACCTTCAAGGAACTTGTTAATCTTCTTAACCTCTTCCTTTGGTAGTTCCGTTGCCCTCTTGTGTTTGTTTGCGTGAATGTATTCCCTCAAGTTTTCGGGAAGCTTTGAAAGAATGTCCGTCATTATCCTTGCCTTATGGCCGTCTTCCCTCTTTTTCCCTTTTGCTTCCTCTATAAGAAGGTCAACGTAATTGAGCTCCTTTGAGGTATCTACGAGCACTCTAAACTTTTGCCAGAGCTCTTCCATTACTATGTCGTAGGCGTTTTGAGGGTTTTTCTCCCTTAAAAACTCGTGAAAACTCTTTTCCATCGTAGCGTAGTAATGCTTTACCTCTTCACCGTAAGGTATCTCTTCGTTAATCCAAGAGTATACGAAGGAAAGGGCAAGCTGATGATAGGGATAAGAGGAGGGAATCTCTTTAAGGATTTCTCTGTAGCGATTCTTTAGAGCTATAAAGGCGGAAGGATTCGTATCTACAATGCGTTGGTCCGTTTTGAGACTTTCAAGGACTGCAAACAAAACTAAAAAAGCGGTAGGAACGTATCCCGCTCTAAAGACCTCCCTCTGGCCAAATCTCCAAGAGGGAAAGTGGGTGTTCAAAAGAAGGTTTATCTCGTGCCTCAAAGCGTTAATTACGAAGTCGTCGTTTTTCCTAAAGAACTCTATTACGTTAAAGAGAACTCCCTTTGGGATGCGAACTGCGGGTGGAATTTCTTCCAGCTCTCCCTTAGCCCACATCTCAAGGAGGGGCAAAAACCTCGGGTCGTAACCCGCTCCCCATCCCTCGTAAGAGGGTTGAACCTCTATGTCAAACTCCTCTTCCAATAAGCGGCTTATTGCCTTCCACTTGTCCTTCACGGGGATTTAACTTAGCCTTGGAGCTAAAAAGGAGCAATTTTATTAGCTTATAAGGATTTTATTATGCGCTTATAGAGCTTAAAGATAGTGCCGGTGGCGGGAGTCGAACCCGCACGCCCGCGAAGGGCAGGGGATTTTGAATCCCCCGCGTCTGCCAGTTCCGCCACACCGGCTACAAATAAATTATATTACTTTATCGGCCTTTCTATTATCCCTCCTCCCAAAAGCTTGTCCCCCTCGTAAAAGGCTATTACTTGCCCCGGAGTAATCCCTCTTACCTCTTCCCTAAACTTTACGACATAGCCCTCTTCCGTCTTTTCTATCCTTTCTACGGGCACTGGCTTGTGTCTGTATCTTATTTGCCCAGAAACCTCTTTCCACTCTTCCATAGGAACGTGGAAGTTTATGTCTTTGACGAGTAACTTGTCGTTGTACAGGTATTCTTCCTCTCCAACTATTACGGTGTTAGTCTCTTCGTCAAGCTCTATAACATAAAGGGGCTTTCCGTAAGAAATTCCAAGGCCCCTCCTTTGTCCTATCGTGAATCTGTATATTCCCTCGTGCTTTCCAAGAACCTTTCCCGAAACGTGCTTAATCAAACCTTCTCTCTTACCAACTATCCCTTCTAAGTACTCCGCAGGAGACTTACCCATCAAGAAACAGACCTCTTGGGAGTCTCTCTTGTCCGCAACCTCAAGCCCGTACTTTCTCGCTATTTCTCTCACCTCTTCCTTAGTAAGGTTCCCAAGGGGAAAGCTCAAAAGGGGCAGGTCCTCTTTCCTTACGAGGGAGAGAAAGTAGGTTTGGTCTCTTGCTTTGTCTTTGGGGCGCTTTATTACGTAGCGTTCTCCTTCCCTTTCTATCCTTGCGTAGTGTCCCGTTGCGAGCTTGTCTATGTCCGCTACCTGCCTTAGGTATCTTGCAAAGAACCCCGTCTTTACTTCCCTGTTGCAAATCGCACAAGGGTTTGGCGTTCTCCCCCTTAGGTACTCTTCTACGAAGTAGTCTATAACCCTACTCTTAAAAATCTCTTCCCAGCTAAAGGTCAGGTGGGGAATTCCGAGCCTTTTTGCTACCCTTGCTGCGTCTTGAACGTCCTTTGGCGAACAGCAAACGTTGTGAGTCCCGTTTAGCTCGCAGGCTTCTACTGTATGAAACCTTAAGGTAACCCCTATAACCTCGTGGCCCTCTTCCTTTAGCAGGAGTGCGGCAACGCTACTGTCCACACCCCCGCTCATTCCAACAGCTATTCTCATCAGAGTATTAAATTTAGAGTGTTTTCTAAAAAGTCAAATCCTCCTCCGTTTCTCCTAAGATTTCTAAGTCCCTTACGTGCTTCTTCATCCCCTCCAAAGCCTCTAATAACTCCTTTACTTTGTAAGGCGTAGCAATAATAAAGACATCACCCTTTCCCTTTTCCTTGGTTCTCATAAGACCGTAGCGGGGAAGCCCGTCTATTAAGGAGTTAAGAAGCCCAATCTCTTCCACTGGAACCCTTACCTTTATAACCTTAGCCTTTACTTCTGATGCTGAGTATTTTTCCATCAAACAACCTCATAACTTTTAAAACAGCTTCGCTTCGCTCTGGCTCGTACTCTTTTTTTTTACCTCCGCCTCAAAGTCTATAAAGGGATAGAGCTTCTGCAGGGCTTCCAACTCCTTTTTTAGGTTCTTTAGTAGCTTTTCGTCTATTTTAAAGACTACTTTACCGTCTCTTTCCTCGCGACTTGCCCTTTTTAGGACTTCCCTGAGGGTTATCTTATCAATGGATTCTATGATTTCTTCTACGGATGGTCTTCTTTTTTCTTCTTTTACTTCGGATGCGTTAGCGGATGCTTCAGGTGCAACAGTGGATTCTGGTTTTTCCTCTTTTGCTTCTGTTTTTTGCTCTTGTTTTATCTCGGTCTGCTTTACCTCTTCCTTTTCCTTTACGACAACTCTTCCAAGCTGGGAAACGGGGAGGATGTCTTTAACTATCTGGGTTTTTATAACCGCAAGCTCGTAAGCCCAAAGGGGTTCGCGGGTTCTCGCCTCCTGAGTTCCCCTGTTTATTACGTTCTCAACGTAAAGGAGTGCCTCTAAGGGATAGCTCTTAAACTCCTCGTAATCCTGCCAATCCTCTATCAGCTTTTCGGGATTTTTAAGGCTCTTGACAAGAATTGCGTTTCTCACCTCTTCCGAAAGGCTTTCCCAAAATCTCGTTAGGTTGTATCCCTTCTCGCTAATTTCCCTTAAAAAGCTAAGGGCTTCGTCCACCTCGGAATTAAGAAGGTGCTTCAAAAACTTTCTAACAGTCTCTTTACTTAGAATTCCGAGGAATCCCTCAACGACTTCCTTAGTAACCTTTCCCTCTCCGTAGACGCTCGCTTGGTCAAGCAAAGACGCTGCATCTCTCATACACCCTTCAGAAGCAACCGCAAGGAGCTCTAAGGCTTCCTCTTGGCACTCCAAACCTTCTTTTTCGCAGATAATTTTCATGTATTCAATCACTTTCTTTTTGGGCACCTTTGAGAATATGATTCTCTGGCACCTTGAGAGTATAGTGGGGATTATCTTGTCGTACTCGGTCGTGCAGAGAACGAAGGTCGTATTTGGGGGAGGCTCTTCTAAGGTCTTTAAAAGGGCGTTAAAGGCTTCTTTCGTGAGCATGTGGGCTTCGTCTATTATGTAAACCTTGTGCTTTCCCTTTATGGGCCTGTAGTTGATAACCTCTTTTAGGCTTCTAATGTCGTCTATACCTCTGTTTGACGCTGCGTCCATCTCTATAAGGTCTGGGAATATTCCCTTGTCTATCTCCCTGCAGTTTTCACATTCCCCGCAAGGCTCCCCGTCTACGGGATTTTTACAGTTCAAGGCTTTTGCCAAAATACGGGCTATGGTTGTCTTTCCTACGCCCCGCGGTCCTGCAAACAGGTATGCGTGGGCAACTCTATTGTTTTTCAAAGCGTTCTTTAGAATCCTTACGGGAGCTTCTTGCCCTATAACCTCTCGGAAAAACTTAGGTCTGTACTTCCTCGCAAAGGGTATGTAAGTCATTTTTCCCTCTTTCAGAGACTTTTATTAAGGACCCTGCGCCCGGGACGGCGGGCTTACCCTTGCTCCCTTTCGGGCCTGGGGGGTTCACCCTGTCCCGTCGCAGGGCTAATTATTTAATATATACCGAGGAGGAGTAAAATGCTCGTTCTTACCTTTCTGATTTGGGTAGGAACCTCTTTTGGCGTTCCAAATTACCTGAGTGATTGCGTAGATAGAGCGGTGCCTATCGGTGAGTTTATCCACAGAGCTGAAAGCTATACTGGGAAAGCTTACAAGGTGTATCTAAAGAAAAGGGAAGAAACGGGAGAGTGCGTGTATACTGTCAGAGGGAAAAAGGGGACTGCGATAGTAAATGCGGAAACGGGAGAGGTCGTAAAGTTCTTCAAAAGCCGCTAATCTTCTAAGGCTTTTAATACATCTTGGGGTTTGAAGACTCCTTTTTCGGTTATTATTGCGGTTATTAACTCCGCAGGCGTAATGTCAAAGGCAAGGTGCAGGGCGGAAGAATCCTTAGGAGCAATTAAACAGCCACCACAGGTCTTTACTTCTTCCTCAGAGCGCTCTTCTATTGGAATGTCTTCCCCTTTCTCTATGGTTGGGTCTATTGTTGAGGTTGGAGCAGCTACGTAAAAGGGAATGTTGTGTTCCTTACAAAGAACAGCCAAAGTATAAGTTCCTATCTTGTTTGCCACATCTCCCCTTGCGGTAATTCTGTCCGCCCCAACTATAACGAGGTCCACAGCCCCTTTTCTCATTAAAAATCCTGCAGTGCTATCGGTGATTACTTTGTGGGGGATGTTTTCTTTTAAAAGCTCCCAAGCGGTAAGGCGCGCCCCCTGAAGGTAGGGTCTCGTTTCGTCAACCCATACGAAAATCTCCTTTCCCGAGTAGTGGGCAGCCCTTATAACTCCAAGGGCAGTTCCAAAGCCCGCGGTAGCAAGTGCTCCCGTATTGCAGTGGGTCAATATTCTCGCCTTTTTGGGAATTAATTCCTTTCCAAACTCCCCTATTCTTTTGTTGGCTTCGTAGTCCTCCCTTTCTATAGCCTTTGCTTCTTCTTCTATGTCTTTGCCCTCCTTTAGGGCTTTCACCATTCTGTCAAGCGCCCAAAAGAGGTTGTAAGCGGTAGGCCGTGTGTTTTTCAAGGTTTCGTAGACTTTTTGGGGATTTTCGCCCTTTTTCACACCAAGGACAAAGCCGTAAGCTGCGGTACATCCAATTGCTGGAGCCCCGCGAACCGCCATTTCTTTTATAGCTCTCGCTACTTCTTCGTAGGTCTCAAGCTTTAGCCAAACTTCTTGACTTGGGAGCTTTCTTTGGTCAAGAAGTAAAAGGTGGTCTCCCTTCCAGTAAAAGGGCTTTACCTCCATCCTTTAACCCTCTAAGACGTGCCTCTCTAACACTACTGCGTAAAACTCCCCTTCAAAAACCTTTTCGTCTTCTTTGAAGCACTCAACTTGGACCTTCTTTTTCTTCCCTTTGTCTTCTACTACTGTAGCCCTGCAGAAAACAGAATCTCCCAACCTTACGGGTTTTAAAAATTTTACGTTTGCTCCAGCCAATACCACGTTTGGGTGATTGACCGCAAGCATTGAGGCGAAGTCCGCCGCAGAAAAGATAAAGCCCCCGTGGATTAAGCCCTTTTCGTCAGCAAGCATTTTTTCGTTCGTTTTTAAAAGAACCTCTGCGTATCCTTCGGAAAGCTTTATAGGTTTTCCGCTCAAGGATTGGTCTATTTTGGCATGAGTTCTTAGCTCCATAGGAATATTTTAGTTTGGTGTTATAGTAAATCTTTAAGCGATGTTCAAGAAAGTCCTAATAGCAAACAGGGGAGAGATAGCGGTTAGAGCCATTCGTGCCTGTCGGGAGCTTGGGATAAAGACTGTTGCTATTTACTCAGAAGCGGACAAAAACAGCCTTCACGTAGAACTTGCGGACGAGGCTATATGCATAGGACCTCCAAAACCCTCCGAGAGCTATCTTGACATTCCGCGAATCATGGCTGCATTGGAAGTGAGTAAAGCGGATGCGGTCTATCCCGGATACGGATTTTTGTCCGAAAATCCGAAGTTTGCGGAAATCGTAGAAAGGAGCGGAGCTAAGTTTATAGGACCTTCTTCGGAGGTATTGAGAAAGATAGGGGACAAAGTTTACGCTAAGAAGGTTGCAAAAAAGGTGGGCCTTCCGGTGGTTCCGGGAAGCGAAGACCCCGTTGATTTTGCAGAGGCTCTAAGGGTCGCTCAAGAGATAGGATATCCCGTAGTCATAAAGGCAGCAGCAGGAGGAGGAGGAAGGGGTATAAGGATAATCCACAACGAAAAAGACCTCCGAGAAAAATTTCTCGTAGCCCAAAAAGAAGCCGAAGTAGCCTTTGGAGACGGAAGGCTTTACGTAGAAAAGTACATAATAAACCCCAAACACATTGAGTTTCAAATAGTGGCGGACGAAAGGGGAAACATAACCTGCCTTGGAGAGAGGGAATGCTCCATTCAAAGAAGACACCAAAAGCTCATAGAGGAAGCTCCAAGCGTTGCCCTTTCTGAAGAAAAGAGAAAGGAAATCTGCGAAAAAGTCGTGGAGTTTTGCAGAGAGCTTGGTTACACTTCCGTTGGGACGGTTGAGTTTCTAATGGACGAAGAGGGAAACTTATACTTCATAGAGATGAACGGAAGGATACAAGTAGAGCATCCCGTAACGGAAATGATTACGGGAATAGACCTCGTTAAGGCTCAAATTCTCGCCGCAGCAGGTGAAGAGGTAAAGTTTGAAGAAGTAAAAACAAACGGATGGGCTATAGAGTTTAGGATAAATGCGGAAGACCCCAATACCTTTATCCCCTCTCCGGGAATAATAGAAAAGCTAATACTTCCCGGAGGTCCCGGTGTAAGGGTAGACACCCACGTATACCAAGGCTACGCAATACCCCCACATTACGACTCTTTGATAGCCAAAATAATAGTGTGGGGAAGGACGCGGGAAGAAGCCATAGCGAGAGCAAAAAGAGCCCTTGGAGAAACAGTAATAGAAGGTAAGAACCTAAGGACGAACCTTGAATTTCACCTAAGGGTTCTCAATCACAAAGAGTTTATAGAAGGAAAGCACGACATAACCTTTATAGACCGAATGACGGTTTAGAGATATTTCAAAATCGCTAGCTCTCTGTTTGAAGAAAAGAGCTTCATTAGAGCCTCGTAAGTTAGCCTAATCTTCTCGTAGCCAGAGATTCCCTTAGCCATGTCAAGGTCAGAAAGCTCAGACTCTCTCTTTTCAAGGAATAAACTCTTCTCTTCGTAGTAATTCTGCAGGTCTCTTACCTCCCTCAGCACGCTTCCTATCTTTGCCCTTGCAAAGCTCACAGCATTTAGGGACTTTTCCATAAGGTAGATGTCTTCAAACCCAAGAACTATCCCCTGAGAGAGCTTCTCTTTCACGTAATTCACGGCCTTAAAGACGTTGTCTATATTTGAAAGGTCAAAACTATTGACGCTCGTATTGCTACCTGCAAAAACCGTTAAAGGGCTTCCCGAAACCAACCGTATAACCACTCTTCCGTTTTTAGTGTAGGTGTAAAACCTTAGGCTATCTCCAAAGCCATCCCTAATCTTACTCAAAAGCTCCTCAAGATTGTCCCCAGAAATGGTCGTGGAGTTTATCGTAAAGCTAACGTCGTCATTGTTTGGATTGTTGTCAAACCCTTCAATTTCTATGTCGTAAACGAAGAGATTCACCCTTATTCCAAAGACCTCGCTACCTGCGAAGAATGTCTTAGCCCTTAGCGATTCTTCTAAAACCACCTCGTAATCGTTTTGTGAGCCGTTGTAATCGTAGGTCGTCTCGTCAAAGGGTTTTGTCGTTAGCTTATCTCCAGAAAACAGATAGTTGTTTCCAAACTTCTCGTTTGCTTGGTTTACGAGAATCTTTAGGGCTTGGGAAAACTCCTCCGAAATGGCTTTTAGTTCCTCTTGTTTTAAGAGCTGGTTTGCACCCCTTATAGTCCTTGCGTAAAGTTCTCTTAACTTGTCCTCTATTCCCGCAAGTATAGTATCTGCGTGTGACAAAGCGTTGTCGGAAAAGAGTCTGTTTCTTGAAAATTGAGAAATCTTTGCGATTTCTTTTTTAAGTTCAAGGACTTGGTAAGCGTCGTAGGGGTTTTCTGAAGGATTTAAGAACCTCTTTCCACTTGCAAGCCTCTCAAACTGCTTTGACATTCTTTCTCTCGTCTTTTCGTTTTGTAGCTCAAAGAACCTAAAAAGGGCAAGCTCTGGCACCTTCATAGTTTACTCCCCTAAATCATGTTAATGGTCGTTCTCAAAAGCTCGTCTATACGGCTAAGCACTTGAGCAACCGCCTCGTAATTTCTTTGGAGCTGTATAATCTCCATAATCTCTTGGTCTATAGAAACGCCCTGCCTTTGAAGGATTTTTTCTTGAAGGGAGTTATAAAGGGCTTCCTCTAAGTCCTTTTCTTCAACTACGGAATTGAGATTTGAGGCTACGTAGTCAGTGAGCCTTAGCGAAGCGCTCTTAGTATTCTCCCACCACGATAAAGCCATCTGAGAGTACTGAGCCGTTCTGGTAGTGTCAAGGTTAGAAAGATTGTTCTCAAGGTTGCTCTCCACTGAAAGATTTGTAATGTCCGTTCCCGTAAAGACGCTTTCCTCACCCGCTCCAACTGGTATCTTCACGCTCAGAAGCTCGCTTACTACTTCGTTTAACTTAGTCTTTACCTCCTGCACATCTTCCAAAGCCCTTAGGGCTCCCCCTATCTTTCCCGAATTTATGTAAGGAGTTATATCGCTTCCGTCCTTCCACTTAATCGCCCCGTCTTCGTATCGTAGAGTGTAGTAAGCGTTATGAAAGTCTACTAAGGCAAAACCCTTAACTGTTGAAACGCTAACCCTTCCCATCTCGTCCTGCGTTGCCCTAATGGGAAGATACTGAGAGAGCTCCTTCAAGTACTTATCCCTTAAATCAAGCAAAGTTTTGTAATCCTTCTCCCGTGCGTATTCTAAGGAATACTTAAAGGTTATCTCCCTATTAACTTCGTGAAGTTTTTTAACGAGCTCGTTAACCCTATTTACGTAGTCTTGCAGGCCCTTTTTTAAAACTCCTTCCGTAGATTGGAGTTCTCCAAACCTAACTTTTAGCGTATTTACGAGCCCTTCCGCCCTTCTAAGGAAGGTCTGTTTTGCTCCTTCGTTCGTAGGCTCTTTCATGAGCTCTAAGTAAGCCTGAAAGAATTTGTTTATAGAATCAGTTAAACCCAAGCCGTCGCTCATTTCCTGAAGGGCGGACTCCAAAGTCTTTAGCGCCTCTTCACGCTCAGAGAGATAAGAGACATAAGAGAGTTTTTGATTCCTCAGGTTTATAAGATAAAAGTTCTGCTCCCTTCTTACTTCTTCAAGCGTTATACCAGAGTAAAGATGGCTCGTTATTAGGGGCTCTTCTCTGACATAGTCCTCGTTGTTTGCGTTGGCTACATTTCTACTACCTACGGATATAGCCCTTTTGTATACCTCAAGGGCTTGGGCTATTATGTTCATACTAAGCCCGAACATACCTTTTTACCTCCCAAAGCCCTCTTAACATTTCGTAATTTCTAAAAAAGAGTTCTTTAACCTCTCGGTATTCCTTTGCGATTTTGTGAAGGGTTTGTGGGTCTAAGGTTTGAAGCTCTTTTTCAAACTCTTGGAGTTCTTTTAGAAATTCCTCTACCCGGAAGGGGTTCTTCAAGAGCTCCTTTAATCTCTTTAGCCGCTCTTCCATCTATTTAAGATTTATCGGAAGAAAGGGGAGAAGTTTTAGAAGATTCTCCCCCTTAGAGTCCCTTTTCCGCCATGTATATGAGAAGGTCTCTGAGCCTGCAAGAATAACCCCACTCGTTGTCGTACCACGCTGCTATGTGAACCATGTTTTCTATGACTTGCGTTAAGCCTGCGTCAAATATAGCGGAGTGAGGATTTCCAATTATGTCGGAAGAAACTATTGGGTCCTCGCAGTACTGAAGGATTTCTCTCAAATACACCTTTCCGCTATTTTTGTACCTTTCTTCAGCCTCTTTAAAGCGCTCGTTTACCTCCTCAACGGACTTGGGTGGGTTTTTAACTATTACCGTTAAGTCTATAAGTGAGCCGTCAGCAACGGGAACCCTTCTGGCAGTCCCGTCAAGCTTTCCTTTTAGCTCGGGAATCACCTCACCTATTGCTTTAGCCGCTCCAGTAGATGTGGGAACTATGTTTATCGCTGCAGCCCTTGCCCTTCTCAAATCCTTGTGGGGTAGGTCTAAAAGCCTTTGGTCGTTCGTATAAGCGTGAACGGTAACCATGTATCCCCTTTCTACTCCAAAGGCTTCGTTTAAAACCTTTACGCAGGGAGCCAAGCAGTTCGTAGTACAAGAAGCGTTAGAGATTATGTTGTGCTCCTTAGGATTGTAGCTCTCTTCGTTTACTCCAAGGACAATCGTAATGTCAGGATTCTCAGCAGGAGCGGTAATAATTACCTTTTTAGCTCCCGCCTTTAGGTGAAGAGAAGCCTTATCTCTCTTCCTAAATACGCCAGTTGCTTCTATAACGACATCAACCCCTAAATCTCCCCAAGGAATCTTGTCAGGTTCTTTTTGAGCAAAGACCTGAATCTCCTTTCCGTCAACTACGAGCTTGTCCTCCTTTGCTTCTACGCTACCTTTAAATATTCCGTGGACGCTGTCGTACTTAAGAAGGTGGGCAAGTTGCTGGGAGTCCGTTAGGTCGTTTATAGCAACTATTTCTATTTCCTCCCTTCCCCAAGAGGCTCTAAAGAAACTCCTTCCTATACGCCCAAACCCGTTTATTCCAACCCTTATAGCCATAGTGCTAATATTATATTATGAAATTCCTAACAAACGAAACCTTCGTCTCCAAGGTCGTGGAAATCTACAACAAGTTTGTCAACGCAATGGCAATAATCGTAATTCCCATTCTCATGCTCACGCTCATAATCGCAGTCTTTATGATTCTATACGACTTAAGACTCTTCGTAGACTACTTTTTTCACGGAGCCCAGGAGGTCCAATACGACAAAGCCTTTAAGGCACTCGTTAGAAACATACTCAACTTTTTCGTTCTCATTGAGCTCTTTAAAGTCTTTATTGACGTTTTGGAGTATCGGAGAATCAGGAAGAGACAGATAATAGAAGCGGGTATAGTTTTTGCCGTTCGGGAGGTTATACTGCTCGTCTTTGAGAGCCACTTTGAATTTACGGACCTCGTTGGATTTGGAATCCTCCTCTTATCTCTCGGAATTACTTACATAATCTTGGAAAAGAGTTATATAGAATACCTAAAATTTGAAAAGGAAGACGAAAGGCTAAAGCGTGAAAGAAAAGGGCTTATTGCACAAAGAACTGACGAGCTAAAGAGGTAAACTATGAAAGTCTATGTAGGAGTAGATACGGGAGGGACCTTTACGGACTTCGTGTATTGGGACGGAAAAGAGTGGAAGGTTTTAAAAATTCCCTCCACTCCAGAAAACCCCGCACAGGCCGTTTTAAAAGGACTTGAAGAGCTAAGAAAAGGAGACTTGCCCTTAGACATAGTCCACGGCTCTACCGTAGCAACTAACGCCCTTCTTGAAAGAAAGGGAGCAAAAACGGCCCTTATAACCAACAAAAACTTTGAGGACATTCTCGTAATAGGAAGGCAAAACAGAGAAAGGCTCTACGACCTTCACTACAAAAGACCAGAGCCCTTAGTTCCAGAAGAACTTCGCTTTGGCCTTGACTGCAGAATGGACTACAAGGGAGAGGAGCTAAAGCCCATAAATCCCAAAGAACTAAGCGAGCTCGTAGATAGGTTAGTTGAAAAAGGTGTAGAGTCTGTAGCGGTTTGCTTTTTGCACTCTTACGCCAATCCAAAGCACGAAAAAGAGGTAGGAGAAGCTATAAGAAAAAAAGCGAAGAACATTTTTATCTCCCTTTCCCACGAGATTCTTCCCGAGTTTCGGGAATACGAAAGAATGTCAACGACCGTAATAAATGCCTACGTAGGACCCAAAATGGCAAGCTACTTAGGTTTTCTAAAAGAAAGACTTAGTCCCAAAGACACGCTCAGAGTTATGCAGTCAAACGGCGGAGTAATATCCGTAGAAACCGCCTCTAAGGAAGCGGTAAGAACCATACTTTCAGGACCCGCTGGCGGGGTTATGGGAGCACTCTTTATTGGAAAATTGGCAGGACTTAATAAGCTCATAACCTTTGACATGGGCGGAACCTCTACGGACGTTTCGTTAATAGACGAAAGACCAAAGATAACTACCGAAGCCAAGATTTCGGGACTCCCCGTTAAGGTTCCTACGATTGAGATACACACGGTTGGAGCTGGCGGAGGTTCTATAGCTTACATAGACGAGGGTGGAGCCCTAAGGGTTGGTCCCCAAAGTGCGGGAGCAAAACCCGGACCCATATGCTACGGAAGGGGTGGAAAAGATATAACGGTTACGGACGCAAACCTGTTTTTGGGAAGACTAGTCCCTGAGCACTTCCTTGGTGGCAAGATGAAGCTCTATCCCGAATTACTAAAAGAGCCCTTTGAAAAACTGTCAAAGAAAGCGGGATTAACCCCCTTAGAGCTTGCGGAAGGGATAATAAGGGTCGTTAACTCCAGCATGGAAAGGGCAATAAGAAAGATATCCGTAGAGAGGGGATACAATCCTGAGGAGTTTGCGCTCCTTTCCTTTGGAGGAGCGGGAGGGCTTCACGCGGTCTTTCTTGCAAAAGCTTTAAACATTCCAAAGGTCGTAATCCCCGTAAATCCGGGACTGCTTTCCGCCATAGGAATGCTCGTTAGTGACGTCGTAAAAGACCTTTCCACTACCGTAATGCTAAAAGAAAGCGAAGCAAGTCCAAAAATTCTGCAAGAACTCTTTAAAACCTTAGAGGAAAGGCTTTTATACGAAATGGAATTAGAGGGATTTCCTAAGGAAAAGGTAGTTGTTGAGAGATTTTTGGACCTTCGGTACAAAGGCCAGTCCTACGAGCTGATAATTCCCTATTCCGAGAACTATCGCGAGAGCTTTGAGAAAGAGCACGAAAGACTTTACGGCTACAGGCACGAAGGCAGAGAAATAGAAGTAGTTAATCTGCGCCTACGGGCTGTAGGCTTAAAAGAAAAACCTTCTTTGAAGGAGCTTGAGTTTTCCAAAGAGCTAAAAAGGGACGCTATTTTGGGAGAAAGGGAGGTTTACATAAACGGTGAGTGGAAGAGGTTTAAGATTATTGACAGAACTAAGCTAACTTTTGGAAACAGGATAGACTTTCCGGCGATAGTGGTAGAATACTCTTCAACTACGCTAATTCCCGAGGGAGTTTTTGGAGAAGTGGATAGATACGGCAATCTAATTTTAAACCTTTATAATTATTAAAATTGAGCGGGTGTGGCGGAACTGGCAGACGCGCCGGACTTAGGATCCGGTGCCCGTAAGGGCGTGCGGGTTCGACTCCCGCCACCCGCACCACAATAACCTTGGAGGGAAGAATGAAGGTTTTACTGGAAAACAGAGAAGGGCTCTTTAAGTCCCTAACCGTAGAGATAGAGGGAGACTTAGTCAAACAAAAGCTTGAAGAAGCCTACAAACAGCTCCAACAAACCGTTCAAATACAAGGCTTTAGAAGAGGTAAAGCCCCCCTTTGGATTGTAAAGGCAAGGTATAAGGATTACGTAGAGGAGCAGGTAGCAAAAGAATTGGCAGATGAAACCTTAAAGGAAGCAATAGACAAAGCTGGTATAAAACCCGTAGCGGACATCTTTTTGGAAAATTACGAAGTATCAGAACAAGACGGAAAGCTTAAGTACGTGGTTAGCTTTGAGGTTGCTCCGGAGTTTGAACTAAAAAGCGTAGAAGGGATTGAGGTAGAAATTCCCAAGATAGAGTTTAAAGAAGAAATGGTAGAAGAAGAACTCCAAAGACTAAGAGAGGCAAACGCTATTTGGGAGCCCAAAGAAGAAAACGAGCCAGCAAAAGAAGGAGACCTGTTGGTCTTAGAATACGAAGTTGAAGATTTGGAAGATGGAGAGAAAATAAATCAAGAAACTTCCGCAATCCTTGGCCTTGGAATACTAAGACCAGAAGTGGAAGAAGCCCTAAAAGAAAAGAAGGCAGGAGAAGAGGTGGAGCTAAAAGAACTCCCCATTTACGACCAGCAAGGAAAGGAGCTTGGCAAAGTAAACTTAAGGATAAAGATAAAGGAGATTAAGAAGAAGGTTCTTCCCGAACTAAACGACGAGTTTGCAAAGGAGCTTGGCTACGAAACCCTTGAAGAGCTAAAGAAAAGAATAGAGGAAGACCTAAAACAGAAGATAGAAGTGCTAAAACAAAGCATTATAGAAGACAGAGTAGCGGACAAGCTCGTAGAGATGCACGAAGTAGAAGTTCCCCAAACCCTTCTAAGAAGGGAAATCTCCTTCCTAGTAGAAAGAAGACTAAGAGAAATCCAAGCCTACGGCATAGACCCCCGCTACGTAGACATTAGAAGGATAATTGACGAAGTAAGACCCATAGCCGAAGCAAACATAAAACTCAGGTTCATCCTTGATAAATACGCTGAAAAAAACGCCATATTGCCCACAGAGGAAGATGTAGAGGAGCAATACAAAGAACTTGCCGAGCAGTACGGAACCACCGTTGAGGAAGTAAAGAGATACTTTAAGGAACAAGGACTTGAAGAGGTTGTAAAAGAAGACGCGAAGCGCAAAAAAGCCTTAAGAGAAATAATTTCCAAGGTAAAACTCGTAGAAGTTGAAGAAAAGAAAGAACAGGAGGTAAAGGAAAATGAATCCTAAGGACATACTAAACCAACTCGTTCCCATAGTAATAGAACAAACTCCAAGAGGAGAGAGAGCCTACGACATATACTCAAGACTCCTTCAAGACAGAATAGTCCTTCTCGGTTATCCAATAGACGACCACGTTGCAAATCTCGTAGTTGCCCAGCTACTCTTCTTAGAAAGCCAAGACCCAGATAAGGACATCTACCTATACATTAACTCCCCCGGTGGTTCGGTCACCGCGGGATTAGCGATTTACGACACTATGCAATACATAAAGCCCGACGTCGTTACCATTTGTATAGGACAGGCTGCTTCTATGGGAGCTATTCTTCTTGCTGCAGGAGCACCGGGAAAGAGATACTCCCTTCCCCACGCGCGGATAATGATTCACCAGCCCCTTGGGGGAATTCAAGGACAGGCTACCGACATAATCATCCACGCGGAAGAAATTAAGAGAATTAAGGAAATGCTCATAGACATACTCGCAAAGCACACGGGACAACCAAGAGAAAAGATAGCTCAGGACATAGAAAGGGACTACTTTATGTCTCCCCAAGAAGCCCAGCAATACGGAATCATAGACAAAGTAATTGAAAAGCGCTCCTAAAGGTGTAGGTTTAATCAAATGAGAGGAAAAGACCAAAAGCAGTTTTGTTCCTTTTGTGGCAAAAGGCAAGACGAGGTTTTAATACTCATAGCGGGACCTAACGACACCTACATCTGTGACGATTGCGTAGAGAAGTGCTATCACATAGTCAAGGAACACAAAAAAAGCTCTTACGAATTTAACCTAAAAGACATTCCCAAGCCCGAGCAAATAAAGAAAATCCTTGACGAATACGTTGTCGGACAGGAAAAGGCAAAAAAGATTTTATCCGTAGCCGTATACAACCACTACAAAAGGATAAAGGCAAAAGAAAGCGGGATATTCTTTGACGATGTAGAAATTGAAAAGAGCAACATCCTGATGATAGGACCTACCGGTTCTGGGAAAACTCTACTTGCAAGGACGCTTGCCAAGATACTAAACGTTCCCTTTGCAATAGCGGATGCAACCTCTTTAACCGAAGCAGGATACGTAGGAGAAGACGTAGAAAACGTTCTCGTTCGCCTCCTTCAGGCTTGTGACTACGACATAAAAGCTGCCCAAAGGGGAATAGTTTACATTGACGAAATAGACAAGATAGCCAGAAAGACCGGAATAAACCCCTCCATAACCAGAGACGTATCGGGAGAGGGAGTTCAGCAAGCCCTCCTAAAGATGGTAGAAGGCAGTATAGTTAACGTTCCGCCCCAAGGAGGAAGAAAGCACCCTTATCAAGAATTTATCCAGATTGACACTACTGACATACTCTTTATTTGTGGTGGAGCCTTCGTAGGACTTGAGGACATAATAAGACGAAGGCTTGGAAAGTCTCGTATAGGATTTGAAAGCGAACTCAAAAAGTTTGACGAAAACCAAGACATCTTAGAGCTCGTAGAACCCGACGACCTTATGCACTTTGGAATGATTCCAGAATTCATTGGAAGATTTCCCGTTATAGTGACTCTCAAGGAACTTACCGAGGACGAGCTCGTCCGCATACTCGTAGAGCCAAAGAACGCCCTCGTAAAGCAGTATCAAAAACTCATGGAGCTTGAAGGAGTAAAACTCACCTTCACCGAAGAAGCTCTAAGGGAAATAGCAAAGGAAGCAATAAAGAGAAAGACTGGAGCAAGAGGCCTAAGAGCGATAATGGAAGAGATAATGTCGGACATCATGTTTGAAATCCCATCCATGCCCGGAGTGAAGGAAGTAATAATAGACAAGGAAGTAGTAACCCAAAAAGCCAAACCCAAGCTCGTATACGAAAAGGCGGTATGAAACCCCGACTGCGTTTCGTAGAAGTCCAGCCCTACGGAGATAAGTTTCTCATCTCAGACCCCTTAGGCTTAACCCCTCCCCTCCTAATTACAAAAGAGCTCCTACTTATTCTCTCCCTTATGGACGGAAGCAGGGACCTTACGGACATTCAAGCCGACTTCTTTAGAAAAACCGGTCAAATACTTCCAAGAGAAGAACTAAAGCAAATCGTAAAACTCCTGGATGAAAACTACCTCCTTCTCAACGAACGCTTTTTCAGCAGACTAAACGAAGAAAAAAGGAAGCTCTTGTCTTTAGGCAAACGCCCCCCATCCCATGCCGGACAAGCCTATCCAGACAACCCCTTAGAACTAAAAAAATTCATAGAACAAACCCTTTCCTACGAAGGAAAAGAAAACGCCATAGGCATTATTGTGCCCCACATGGACTTAAGGGTCGCAAAAGAAACCTACGGAAAGGTCTATTCCAGAATAAAACACCTAAACCCCGACATAGTCGTCATCCTCGGAGTCTCCCACTACTACCACGAAACACCTTTTTCCATCCTTCCTTTAGACTTAGATACGCCTATCGGCGCCCTGAAAACCAATAAAGAAATCATCAAAGAAATTCAAAAGGACTTTGACTACGACCTTACCCACGACATCCTCGCTTACGCCCAAGAACACTCCATAGACTTTCAGACGATTTTCGTAAAGCACCTTTTCCCCGAAACTCGAGTCATTCCCGCCATCGTTTCCTACGGAGACCCAACCAGCCTCAAAAAAATTGCAAACTCCCTAAGCCGTGTCCTTGAGAAGTTTCAAAACCCATTGATAATCTCCAGCGTTGACTTTTCCCATGTAGGTAGAAAGTTCGGCGACCCCATGCCCTACGACCCTTCCCCCAGGGACAGAGAATACATTGAAAGCCTATGTGCCCTTAAAAACGACGAAGCCTTCAAGCTTTTACAAAAAGACAACAACAAAACCCGCATAGACGGACAGTTTACGAATTATGTCTTCTTAGAGATACTAAAGAACCTTGGAGCTAAGGAAGGCAAGCTCGTTGACTATCAAATATACGACGAACCTTTTACTGCTTCCAAAGTCTCCTACGCAGGAATAACCTTTTCTTAACACCTTGACAAATGGAAGGGGATTTGATAAATTAAGAAAATGCACAGTGGGAAGCTC
>ERZ1684501.17-NODE-17-length-52502-cov-194.164623_pt1 | contig 52502 bp, 61 predicted proteins | sample MGYA00580191_ERZ1684501 | MGnify/ENA primary metagenome ERZ1684501 (study PRJEB41475, sample SAMN08455322) | hot springs metagenome | biome: temperate mixed forest biome [ENVO:01000212]; feature: neutral hot spring [ENVO:00002181]; material: water | place: New... | reverse complement strand
AACACCTCTCCGCCTTCCACGTGCTGGCGACCATTAGGCGCTTCGACTTCGGCAGGCGCGTCACTGGGATAACTGAGGTCGTCTGGCTAAGGGCCTACCCTTACGCCACGCCGGGCAAGATAAAAATAAAGGAGGAGGAATTCGGTCTCATAAACGTGGGCTGGTACGACCCCCGCACGGACAGCGTCGAAGTAGACTTGAGGAGGTCCTACTGGTTGCAGAGGCTAGGCGGATATGAGGAAATTATGGAGAGGGCGAAGCTTCTATCCTCCCTGGTGGAGAAGGGCGTCTTTGACGCAGAGAAGGTGGCCGAGGCTGTGATGGACTACTACAGGCAGAGGCATGTTGCTCTACGGAAGGCCTAAGGACCTGCTCGCCGCCATAGAGCGCGAGCTTGAACTGCTCGCGGCTCTCGCAGGCAGGGACAAGAGGATCGACGACTTTATAAAACGTAAGGCGGAGCTCCTAAAGTCGTGTCGTGAGGCCGTAGAGAGGTTAGAAGTGGGCGAATATCAGCTTGTGGCAGTGGACAAGTGCTATGTCATACCGTTGCTATGATAGACTTGGCGTTAGCCGCCGCCATAGGCATATTCGCCGTCCTTGGAGGTGTGTTTATAAAGGACATGAAAGCTCTACTAATATTTATAGCTCTCTTGTCGGTAGTCGCATTCTCCTTGGCATTTATACTGGGGATGGCCACTATCCCGCTAGGGCTTTTGGGATTAGCAGCCTCTATGGTCAAAGTGGCTAAGTACAGCAGGCGGGTTGTCGGTAGCCGCGTTAAGACCTACATAGCGCGGAGGAGGTTGGCGAAGCTGGAGGAGTCCGTGCGGACTTTGCCAGAGAACATTATCGATATAGTTCCTGCCGGTTCTCGGCGGGCGGTACATCCGCTGGTGGTGCAGATGGTGTCTATCGCAAACGAGGCCTATGTGAAGGGCTACGCCGTGGAGGAGCCCGAGTGGTTAAGCACCGTGCGGCACTACCTCGTGGCTCTGGGGCCTGAGGCAAACGCCGACAAGACTAAGGTGATTTCTGAGCACGAAGTTGTCGAGTTGGACTGATATGGGGGTCTTTGAAATAGTTGCGAAAGACTTGGGGGGAAGGGTCGGCAGGCTTTATACGAAAAGCGGCGTGGTAGAAACCCCGGCGTTGTTCCCAGTGGTTGACCCGAGGAAGCAAGAGGTGCCGAGCGAGGTATTAAAGAGATACTTCGGGCAAGTAATCACCAACTCATACTTCATATATAGGCTTGCCAAAGGCGGCGATGTAAATGTAAAGAGGTTGTTAAAGTGGGATGGGGTCGTCATGACAGACTCCGGGGCGTACCAAATTCTGCGCTATGGCACAGTCGACGTAGACCCAGACGAGATTCTGCTGTATCAACACAAGATCGGGAGCGACATAGGCGTAATCTTGGACCTGCCCTTTGACTATGAAGAGCCCTACCACAGCGCGTTGTTGAAAGTGGAAGAAACGCTAAGAAGGGCGAGGAGGGCCACGCGCCTCTTAAAAGACTTAGACATGCTAGTGGTGGCCCCCATACAGGGAGCCACCTATCTCGACCTACTGAGGAGATCTGCAAGAGAGCTCTCCCAAATGGGCTTTCCCATTTATGCGGTCGGTAGCCCCACTACCCTCCTCGAGGAGTACAGGTTTGATACAATACTTGAGATAGTCCTAGAGGCCAAGATGGCCATGGTTAGAGACGCTCCTTTGCACCTCTTCGGCGCGGGGCACCCACTAATACTGCCCTTTGCCGTCGCGCTGGGAGTAGACCTCTTTGACAGCGCCTCGTATATACTATACGCGAGAGACGGGAGAATAATGCTGAGAGACAGGACGTTGCGCCTCGATGACGCAAAGTCGGAGTACCTCCCCTGTAGCACCAAGCTCTGCCAGACGTCGGTAAAAGAGCTCAGAGAAATGCCGCGCGAAGAACGCACCCTATTAATCGCAGAGCACAACCTTGCGGTGCTCAGAGAGGAGCTGATGGAGATAAGGCAGAGGATCCACGAGGGGACACTCTGGGAGTACCTAGAGGCGAAAGCCCGGGCACACCCCTCCCTATACAGATTCCTCAAAAAATTGAGCAAATTCCGCCGCTACATCGAGGCGCTGGACCCAGAGACGCACCCAAAGCCCCACGGCCTCTTCTTCTACCACGACACCTCGCCGTCAAGACCAGAGCCGCTTCGACACTTCACAAGACTGGAAAACGTAGATCCGCCGTCGAAAAAGGCCCTCGTGGTTAAAGCGAGCACAAAGCCGTACAATCGGAGCTGGGAATACCGATATCTGAAAGAGCTAGTAGGCGAGCGTGTTCACATAATTTTCTACGACCCCGTCTTCGGCGTCGTGCCTGAGGAGTTGGCAGAGGTGTACCCCCTGTCCCAAAACGAGGCCGAGGGCGAGAGCGAAGAGGCGAGGGCGCGTCTCTACGAGTGGCTAAACCGATACGACGAAATATATACCTACGGCGTAGATATTCCCTTAGTGGGGAAAGCCGTGAGGCGCCTCTCTTCAATAGAGGATGCTAGATATATAGCTTAGATTCCTCGCGCTTTGCCTGCTCTTCTAGCCTACGACGCGTCTCCTCTAGCTCTCTCTCAAGCTCTTCGGCCATCTGCCTTAGTCCGCTTGTATTTACTGGGTAGTTGTACAGTTTTGAGAAGAAGTCAAGCGCCACGCTTGCTGCATATGGGTCGGCTGGCCTCGTTACGTCGGCATAGGGCAATATTACGAGAGCTGGGAAGTCTAGCTCTTCGAAGAACGAGGTGAGGAGGGCCAAGGGCCCCACCACCTGAAGCCCAGCCTCCAGCACTTTGGCTCCGCCCGTAGGTAGTCCCCTCCTCTCATAGGCCGAGGTGTAGACAATGCGGAGTAGCTCGTCCCCCCTCTTCAGCCTCCCGTCTAAGCCGCCGAAGAGGACGGCCACTTTGAACTCGTTAGCCGCGACCCAGTTGGCCAGTGCCCTTGTGTAGTCGTAGAGGGCGGCCTCGTGTATGCCGTAGTTGTTTACCACGCCGACGAGTCTGCCACAGGAGAAAATCTCGTTTTGTAGCACAAGTCTCCCGCCCTCAATTGACACAATGGGGGGCTCGCCTCGGTATCTTACCACGCCGACGACTTCGCAGCCCCTCGATATGTACTTGGTGGCTATGTGGCCTACAATGCCGATTCCGGCAAAGCCTGTGACAAAGATCTCGTAGTCTTCCACAGGCTTGTAGATCCTAAATTCCACCCTCATATCTTGTCTAGTTTTTCAAAGACTTTGGTGAGCTTATTTATCTCCTCTACGTTTTCCACGTACTCGAGATGTGAGCCGCATATTGGGCACACTCCTCCCCGTTCCATGACCTCTTCGACGGGGTACCGCATGAAGCAGTTTGGACAGACGTAGAAGGCCTCCTCTGTCAAAGCCTTTATCATAAGCGAAATTTTTTCTCTCACGACCTTCGCCCTATACTTAACTGCTTGAGATATCACCTCGTCGTTTACATACCACGTATACTCGATCCTATAGTCCTCTGTGCTCCTCTTCTTCACGCCGACTAAGTTCTGCTTCATTAAGTACTGTAGGATTCTCCTCGTCTCGGCTGTTGAAATGTTGAGGAGGATTGCGATTCGGTCGTCGGTGAGCTCCTCCTTCCTATCATAGAGGAGCTCCACGGTCTTCCTCGCCAATCTGCCGTATTCGGCTGAGTCAAACTCAAGCGCTACGCTTTTTTCAACTATGTAAAGATACACGTCTTTCACACGTGCGACGTTTGCCCAGCTTTAAAAGCTTAGAACCTCCCCGCGTCTTCGGGGATTGGCACGAACACTACATCTCCGACACGCAGCCCCCTTGCCTCTCTGTCCTGTGTCTTTGTCAAAATGTAGCCCGGCACCTTGAAGAATAGGACGGCCTTTAGCGCCTCGATGCCGAAGCCCGTAAGCGCGGATATGGGGATAAACCAGGTGAAGTACTTCGCTAACACAGACCTCAGCTCTCTGACACGCCCTATGCCTATCTTGTCCACTTTATTTACAACCGGGATCACTCTGTCCCTTGAGACGCCTACCTCTCCCAGGGTCTCCATAGATGTCTCAAGCTTTCTGCTAAGCTCGCCAGGCGGATCGGACCCGTCTACGACTAGTAGCACCACGTCTGCCTCTGTGACCTCTTGGAGAGTCGAGTGAAACGACTCTATTAGGAAGGGGGGCAAGTCGTCTATGAACCCTATTGTGTCTGTGATCACAACTCTCTTGCCCCATAAGTCTAGGGCCCTGCTGTAGGTCTCCAGCGTCGCGAAGGGCCTGCCGTCTACTAGCTTGTCCTCGTTGGTCAACCTATTGAAGAGGGTAGTCTTCCCCGCGCTTGTGTAGCCGGTTATGACCACCTCTGGCACGCCCGACCTCTTCCTCCGCTGTATGTGCATAGCCCTGTTTTTCCTAACTTCCTCAAGCTTTCTCTTTATCGTGGCCATACGTTTGACCATGTGGCGGTAATAGGCATCAACTATGTACTCGCCAGCGCCCATAAACCCCAGCTGCTCGCCCATCTTTGCTCTCCGCAGATATTCCTTTACTCTCGGGAGCTCGTACCTAAGCCGCGCAAGTTCAATCTGCAACTTAGACTCTGTGCTTCCGGCCCTCTTTTCAAAAATTGTAAGTATTAAGTAAACCCTATCCAAGACCCTCCTTTTAAACAATTTTTCCAAATTGAAAACTTGTAGAGGAGCCAAAGTGTGGTATGCCACAAATATATCAAAGTCGCGGAGCGCCACCTCCCGCGCTTTGCCTGTGCCTAGGTAAAACCTGGTGTCGGGCCTGCCAAACTGTGTAACAACGTCTACAACGTCAAAGCCCGCGGCCTCCGCCAGCGAGACGAATTCCTCAATTTTATTGCTCAGGGCCTGCTCCTTGGGGCCGACGTAGGCGAGAAGCGCCCTACTCTTCACCTTCGTCTCGTATTTCAGCGACCTCGCCCAAGGTGAGCCCCTTTTCAAGCTTGGCGCTACTGCTCGACGCGGCCTCCTCCCTGCTCTCGACAAGAATCCTAATCCCAAGCGCCTTTTCAATTTTTCTAGCAAGAGCTAGGTCGGGCTGTAGCTGGCCCGCCTCTATTCTCCTCAGCACCGTCTCCTTTATGCCCAACATAGCCGCCAAAGTCTCTCTTGAGAGACCCAAGTTCTCCCGCGCCCTCCTAATAACGTCGCCGAAGTCGTCGACTAGTTCCAGCTCCGGCAAGCGGCTACGCTGGGGTTGTGGAATTGGCTTAGCCGGCTTTTTCTGCTGTTGCGGCTGAGGCGTCTTGGACAGAGTCTTGCCGCCGTACTTGGCCGCACAACTACGGCACACGTACAACACTGCCCCATCTAGTTCTATGGCTATAGGCTCCCCCTCTATGGGCCGCCCACATATTTCGCAGTACACAAGGTGGACATGTTGCATATTTAAAACGTGTCTCTCCTCTACGTGTCCACCGCCGTCTTGGTACAACTGTCCTACCTATATGGCAGAGGAGTCGTGGAGAGACTTAGGGGCCGCAAAATCGAGGTGGAATATAACGCAAGCGGCAGAATACGCCGTGTGTACGTAGACGGCAGACTTGCCTTTGTGTTACGCAACAACGACGGCTATCTACTGCCCACTTTATACGGCGCCACATTTATAGACAGGTACGTAGTAGTGGGGGATGAGGCTGTTCAATATGTACAAGATGGGCGCAACGTCCCCGCCAAGTACATAACTGCAACGTCGCAGGATCTGCGGGCAAACGGCGAGGCTGCCGTGAGAGACTCCAGTGGGCGAATTATAGCCGTGGGGCGCATGGTCTACAGCGTAAGAGAGATAAGTTTGGGGAGGGGATACGCGGTGAAGGTCAGGGAATCCGCTAAAGGCTTGAAAGAGCCTCTTCAATAGATTTGAACTCGGCCACTAGCTCAGCCCCCTTGTACACCTCCACTTTTTTCACCACGCACTGTTGCAACACGTTCTGCGGAGTTATCCCGGGGAATACCCTAGACCAGGGCGCGGGCCTCCCCTCCTCGTCCAGAGCCTTGACCTCTCTGTCAACGCCAACTTTTCCGCGGCACTTGGCAAAGTGTATGACGAAGCGCACGCCTCTGCTTCTAGACGCCTCAACAAGCTTCTCAAATAGCTTCAGCATAGTACACATTGCGCGTTAGCCTTATCCTTCGCACAAAGTAGTAGGTCACTGTCCCGTCGTTGCTCACGAGGGCCAGCACCACGGGCATGGAGAGGGTCTCGCCCATGTTTATCACCTTGAGCATAGTTGATATACTTACCTCGACGCCCTCAACCATCACGTAGAAGAGGTACTTCTCCTTCTTCTCGCCTATGAACATGTTGTCGGCCAGCTGTTCTACTATGCGGAATCCTCGCAGCCGCAGATCTCTAAGTACCTGCTCAAGTAGTACGTCAGAGGCCACGTCTCAAAATGGCAGATATTATAAATGAGGAGGCGTCGATAAAACTTTATATACTGCGCGGAAGTGGGGACCCATGGCCACGGATTTATCCAAGTGCTTCGCCACGCTGGGAGCCACTCTGCAAGACTCCATTGGGAAACAAGTGTTGGTAAAACTCCGCGACAGCCACGAGATCAGGGGCATACTGAAGGCCTTTGACCAACATGTAAACCTCCTCCTAGACGACGCCGAGGAGATCATAGACGGCAATGTGTATAAACGCGGCACCATAGTGGTGAGAGGAGAAAACGTCTTGTTTATCTCGCCTGTGTCATGAAGGGCACACCTTCGATGGGCAAGCACAACAAGGGGAAGACGCACATACGGTGCCCGAGATGCGGCAGACATTCATATAATGTGACAAAGAAGTACTGTGCCTCTTGCGGCTGGGGTCGGAGTAAGCGTTGGAGAAGGTACAACTGGGCCAAATGAGGAAGGCCCGTCATCGCTGAACTAGGTGTGGAGAAATCTGGGTTCTGATGGACCTCCACAGCCTAGCCCTCTCAATACTCGTGTTATACATCGTAGTCGACCCAGTTGGGAATATTCCACTTTTCATGACTGTGACGAGTAGAATCGGGGAGGGGGCGCGTAGGAGAGTGCTTTCTCTCTCCGTGGTAGTGGCCTCCCTAATTTTGGCCTTCTTTGCCTTAGTAGGCGTAGAATTTTTCGCCTACTTCGGCGTGGGTCTGGGGGACTTCATGGTGGCGAGCGGCCTGGTACTCGCGGCCTTTTCTCTTCTTTACCTGTTGAGGCCTTATGAGGCCCCGGTGTCTGGGGGAGTTGAAGTGGCAGTTGTGCCTCTAGCCGTGCCGTATCTATCAGGCCCTGCCTCTATCTCGTACGTGTTAGTGCTGTCGAATCAGTATGGCAAAGTCTTCGCTCTAGTTGTAATAGTGGCCGTGGCGGCGCTTACATACCTGACGCTGTCTGCGTCGAGGTATGTGATGAAGGCCTTGGGCGTGATTGGGATAAGAGTCGTTGAAAAGATCATGCTCGTAGTAAGCGTGGCTATAGGGGTTTCCCTTGTGCGAAAAGGCGTGGCGCTGTGGCTCAGCGAAGGCGCCGTATAGCGAATTTATATATAGATATAACAGTTGTAGAATCATGAGCGTCAAGGTTAATATCCGTGGTCAAGCCTCTGCGCCCGGATCGCTTGCCCACGTGCTCAAGGGCGTCAAGTTAAAGCTTGTGACACTGTCGGGCAAGGGCGGCGTGGGGAAGTCGTTGGTGACAGCTTCTGTGGCCTTGGGCTTTGCCATGAGGGGGTACAGCGTCGGCATACTGGACGGGGACGTATATGGCCCCACGATCCCCAAGATGCTTGGACTCTCCGATAGCACGCTGTATGTGGATCAGAAAACTGGGAGAATACTCCCCGCGGTGGGCCCTCTTGGGGTTAAAGTTGTGTCTATAGAGTTTGCGCTGCCCAGCGACGACACGGCGGTAATTTGGAGGGCCCCCCTTGTGAACCAGGCTTTGAGAGACTTCATAGCCCAGGTGGAGTGGGGCCAGCTAGACGTATTGGTGGTGGATCTCCCGCCGGGCACCGGCGACGCGCCTCTCACCATTGCGCAAAGCCTCCAGGGGGGCCTCGACGGAAGCGTCATTGTCACAATTCCGACGGAGATCTCCAGGAGGATTGTGGTAAAGTCCGTTGATTTCTCGCGCAAGTTAAACATAAGGGTGGCGGGCGTCGTGGAGAACATGTGTTGTTTCAAGTGCCCAGGCGACGGCAAGGTGTACTACATATTTGGGAAAGAGGCTGGGAAGAGGATTGCCGAAAGCGCGGGTGTGCCCTTCTTGGGGGGCATACCCATGGACCCAGAGCTTTCCCACTACCTTGACTCAGGCCGGCTTCACGAGTTTTTAGCAAAGGATAGGGAGACTTCGAGAGCCATACTCGCCGTTGTTGACAAACTAGCCGAAATGTACAAGGAGAAGCTCGCCCAGCAAGAGCAGCCAAAAGAGGAGAAGCCGAGGAGGATCTCTCTATTGAAGTTGCCGGGGGAGGAAGAGGAGGAGTAAGGCGTGATTTTAATATACACTGTGGTGTAAAGACTTAGTGCAGACGCTTGAGGACAAGGTAAAGGCGCTGACTAGGCTAAGGGTATACATGTTGGTGGAATCCACAAATCCGGAGGTGAGCAGAGATATAGGCGAGTTTTTCGCCGCGGCGCTGTCAAGGCCGTTGGAGATACGGTCAGAGGGCTTAAACATAGCACTGACCTTTCTCTGGAGCCTAGTAAATAGGGTGGCCACTCAGCTTGAGGAAATGGGGGAGGCGGTAGTCGACGTAGTATTTGAGAGAGGCAAGACCCTAATAGTCACAAAGGGCGGCTATGCCATTAGCGTAGTGGTAAAAATGCGGCATAATCAATACGTAGCCGAGGTGGAGGGGATCGTAGAAGTGGAGGAGTCCCCCTTCAAGGTTGAGGACTTCTAGGAATACGTCTGCCGTCGCCGACTACCCAGAACTCTCCATCGCTTCTACGCTCAAGCTTAAAGATTGGGACTTCGTGTTTTACGCGCTCTAAGGCGTCCCGCGCCACTCTAAAAGCCACATCCCTATTGATGGCTGAGACAAAGACGTATATGGTAGTGTCTCCAGGCTTTAGGGAACCAACTTTGTGGTACACTCTAGCGTCTAAGACGCCCTTCTGCGACTTTGCCCACTCCTCAATCTCTTTAATCTTTTGGTCTGCGTAAGGCTCGTAGGCCTCGTACTCGAGCACATTTACCGCGGCGGCGTCGACAACGCCTTTTACAAAGCCCACGAATATTACCACCCCCCCGCCTCCCTGTGCAGCGCTTTTCTCTATGATGTCTCTAACTTCTTTGTCAATGCTTATGTCGCTTGTTATTATCCCCCCGCCGCTGACGGGGGGCATCAGCGCCACCTCGTCTCCATCTTTCAACACATAGGAGCCTTCAACTGCCCTGCCGTTTACTAACACCACTAGCTCCTCTCTAAAGGCCTCTGCCTTTGGGTACTTCTTGAAAAACCACGTAAGCAGGTCGGAAACGGTGACAGGGCCTTCAAAGGCCACTTCTTCCCTGGCGCTTCCCGTTATGTCTCGTAGCGCTGAGAAATACTTGAGAAGCACACGCATGGGGCTTCTACGTTGTGTATTTTTTAAACTTGAAATATTTGGCTCTTGTCGAGAATACATATTTTAACGATGGCACAGTCTCTCCCCGATGAAATTCGACGTGGCAATTGTAGGCGCAGGCCCAGCTGGCTTAGCCGCCGCGTATAAACTCGCCTCTGCCGGTTTTAAAGTGGTAGTGCTAGAAAGAGGCAGAGAACCGGGCGCCAAGGAGCTCTACGGCGGGCGGATATACGCCTACTGGCTCGATAAATATCTACCGGAGTTTCGTAAAGACGCGCCTGTGGATAGGTGGGTGAGGAGGGAGAGAGTGACTTTTCTCACAGAGGATAAGGCATTGACTGTGGAAAGTGCCGTGGTAGAGAAAGAAAAGAAGAGCTTCGTGGTGCCGCTCGTCTCCTTCGTGTCTTGGATGGCGAAGTTGGCGCAGAGTGCCGGCGCAAAAATTGTCACAGAAATAACCGTTGATCAATTTGTAAAAGACGAGAAAGGCAGAATAGTCGGCGTTCAGTCTGGCCCAGACGTGCTACACGCGGAATACGTCATAGATGCCGAAGGGGTCAACCGCCTCCTCCTTGAACGGGCAGGTCTTGCGAAGAAGCTTGAGCCAGAGGCTGTTGCAGTAGGCGTCAAAGAAGTCTTAAAATTTGAGAACAAGAAAGTGCTTGAAGAAAGGCTAGGCCTCGACGAGGATGAAGGCCTCGCGTGGGCTTTTGCCGGCTACCCAACTGAGTATCTGCCGGGCGGTGGCTTCATATACACCTACAAAGACGCGCTGGCGCTAGGCGTGGTCGTATACCTCAGAAATTGGCCAAAGCTGAAAACGCCTGTGTACGAACTTGTGGAAAAATTCAGGCTACACCCCTACGTGGCGCAGCTTGTCAAAGGCGCCACGTTGCAGGAGTACGGCGGCCACATGACTCCAGTCGCTGGAATAAACATGTCTCCTCAAAGGCTTTACCACGACGGGCTCTTAATAGTTGGCGACGCCGCGGGCTTTCTATTGCACACTGGAGTCCTCATAAGAGGCGTCGACTTCGCAATAGCGTCCGGCGTTTTAGCCGCGGAGGCTGTAAAAGAGGCTAGAAGCCCCTCGGCGGAGGACTTGTACGTGTATGAGAGGAAGTTGAGGTCCAGCTTTATACTACCGCAACTTGAAAAGTTTAGACACGCCGATAGACTACTAAGCGATGAGAGCCTATTCAGAGATTTGGCGCTATTTTCAACAGAGGCGGCGTATAGATATTTCTCAATAGACGAGAATCACAGGACCTTGTTTGAAGCAGTCCGCGAGGCGTCGAAACACACCAAGGTAAGTCTGTTAAAGTTAATGATAAATATGATTAGGATGATTAGGAACTTATGAGCTTGAAATATTTTACAATAGAGGAGAGGCTCAACGCCAATGCGTGGGACGTTGATATACATCGTCCTCATATAAAAATCAAAGATCCAGACATGTGCAGAAAGTGTGAAAAAAAGCCGTGTACGTATATGTGCCCGGCTAAGTGCTATGTACAACAGGGAGACATAATCGTGTTAAGTACCGAGGCGTGTGTAGAATGTGGAACATGCAGAGTGGTATGTCCACACGGCAACATAGAGTGGAACTATCCGAGGTCTGGCATGGGAATTTGGTACCGCTTCACCTAGGGCTATGAAGATAGTAGTACTCACAAAGGCGGCCGTCCCCCTCTCCTCAGCAATTAGGATAGACCCAAAAACCGGCACCTTGGTCAGAGAGGGAGTTCCACTTACGACAAATGTTTGGGATAGAGACGCCGTAGAGTTTGCACTAAAGCTAAGGGACAAGTACGGCGGGGAGGTGATAGCGCTTTCCATGGCCCCTCCCAGCGGCATCCCAGCGCTGGAGAGTCTCATAGGCATGGGAGTTGATAGGGCAATTCTAGCGTCTGATAGAGTCTTCGCCGGCGCTGATACGTGGGCAACGGCGCACGTCCTTGCAAAAACCATTGAGAAATATGTGCCAGACTACGACTTAGTCGTAGCCGGGGAGGAAACCATTGACAGCACCACGGCGCACATAGGCGCCCAGACGGCCAGCTGGCTTGGCGTACCCTATGTGTACTACGTGTACGACGCCGAGGTTAAGGGGAAGACGTTAATAGTCCGGCGATTTCTCGAAGACGAGGGCGTAGATGAAGTATACGAGGTAGAAATGCCAGCAGTTATATCAGTGCTAAAAGGCTCGCAAGTGCCAAGAGAGGTTAGGTTGAGTCGAAAACTTGTCGCAAGAGAGCATATACAAATTGTCAGCAACAACGATCTGAAGCTAGAGCCAGAGTGTGTTGGACTACGCGGTAGCCCCACTATTGTTGCAGGGCTGGCGCCTGCCACGTATCCGCCTAGAAAGAGAGTGGTTATACAAGGCGAGCCGCAGGAAATAGTGAAAAAGCTAGTCGAAGTATTAAGGCAGGAGGGAGTTATATAACATGCCCTGCTCTCTCTGGCCTCCTATTAATAAGGAGGAGTATAAGGGAGTTTGGGTGTATTTAGAGCGCGACGGCGATAAGCTGAAAGATGTAGGCCTTGAACTCTTAGGGAAGGCGAGGGAGTTGGCCGCAAAGCTCGGCGGCACTGAGGTAGGTGGGGTAATGGTCGCGGGAACCGAGGAAATGGCACGTGAGGCAATTTACCACGGCGCAGATAAAGTCGTGATCGTCGAAAACCCTGATCTCAGAGTCTATACGCCTGCCGAATATGCGGAGGCAATTGCTAAAGTTGTCGCAAAGTATAAGCCAGAGGTATTCCTAATAGGGGCCACAAAGAGGGGGAGAGAACTAGCTGCGTACATAGCTAATACTCTCATCACGGGCATAACTGCAGACTGCACAGCGCTTGACATAGATCCAAAGACTAGAGATCTGCTACAAATACGCCCAACCTTCGGCGGCACTCAGCTTGCCACCATAAGAACTCCACAGAGGCGTCCGCAGATGGCCAGTGTGAGGCCCGGCGTATTTCCCAAGCCGCCGCGTGACACAAGCCGCGTTGGACAAATCATAGTGGAAAAAGTGGAAATTTCTAGGAGAAGAACTCGCCTGATATCAGTGGAGAAGAGGCTAGAAAAAGACGTGGCAGATTTGCCCCCCGTGGAGTCTTCCGACATAGTGGTGGCCGGGGGGAGGGGCCTCGGCTCTGCAGAGGGGTTCAAGCTGTTAATAGAGTTGGCCAAGCTGTTAGGCGGAACAGTGGGCGCCTCGCTCATGGCTGTACGCGCCGGGTGGGTTCCACACAACAGGCAGATAGGTCAGACTGGGAAGACTATAAGGCCTAAGCTCTACATCGCCGTCGGAATCAGTGGAGCAATCCAGCATCTAATGGGCATGCAAGAGTCTAAGACTGTGATTGCGATTAACCCAGACCCCCACGCCCCCATAATGCAAAACGCGGACTACGCCGTAGTGGCCGACTACAAGCAAGTAATACCGCTCCTCATAGAGGAGCTGAGAAAGATTAAGAGTCAGTCGTAATACCACTCGTCACACATTCGGCGATCGGGGTCTTCTTCACAATACTCTTACATGAAGCTCACTTATATAATTGTCTGCCCAGCTTAATCTCATGAGTGTGGCCCGGGCGTTGTTTCCAAAGGGGAAGGAGCCGCGCTACGCCTTCGAGGTACTCATTCGCTTACTGCCAGAGGCCTCGCTCACGTTTACACAAGACGGAATTTCAATAAAGGCGCTCGACCCCACTAAGACCTCTATCCTCGACTTATCCTTCTACGCGGCGAGCCTAGAGGACTACGTCCTAGAGGAGGAGGTCAAGGTGGGCCTCATATTCACCACGTTGAAGGACGTAATAAAGCGCATAGGCGCCACAGAGAAGCTTGAGGTAGAGGTAGACAAGGAGAGGAACAGGTTCAACCTCTACGTGTACCCAAAGAGGGGGAAGGAGGCCGGCCTCGTCCGCCGCTTCTCCTTCCCCATAGTCTCAGTCATAGAAGAGGAAATACCAGAGCTTTCTCTCACCTTTGACGCGTCGTTTGAAGTAGACGCAGGTGTATTCGACGACTTGTTGGCCATGGTGGAGGAGGTCTCCGACTGGGTGCAGATCTCAGTCTCGCCGGAGGGGGTAACCATTAGGGGTGTCGGCGAAGGCGGCAAGGCGGCTGAGGCCACGTTGAGTCAAAACGACGAGGCCTTGTTCAGCGTGTCGGCAGAGGAGACCGTGACGGCCAAATACACTGTTGAAACTCTGAGAGACATAACAGGCAAGCTCAAGAGCTTGTCCAAAAGGGTCAAGGTTGAGCTGTCTGAAAACAAGCCCATCAAGCTGACCTATGAGTTTACTACGGGCACTTTTAAGACTATTGTCGCGCCGAGGGCCGATTAGTCAGCTTTGGTGTCTTTCTTCACGGCTCTGTAATACCAGCTCTCATCAACAGTAAAAAAGGCTAGTTCGGTATAAAAACTAGCACGTAGAACATGACGATCCCAGTGACGATCATTATGGCGTTTATTATGACGTCTAACACCCTTCTGCCTCGTTCAGATTTTACAAGCTCCCCTAAGATCCTCCTCATGCCATGCGAGCCGTGAACTACCCAGTCTACTGCAACGATGGCCCATATGAGACCCCAGCCGATTTTTACAAAGGCGTATGGTATTATCACAAGCGGGTGTGTAGAAAGGGCCTTTTCAAGCGGTATTTTTCCTAAAGCTATCGCAGCCATTATAACCACCGGCATACCCACCACCATAATAAAAGCACCCACAATCAAAATTAGCCTCTCTGTGCTAGCTCTCATGGCCACACCTCTGAGCCGTATAGCACTAAGTATGTGCCTAAGAGTGTGCCCACTGCCGTGCCTACAATGGTGAGCGCCATAAGTAGCCAGTTAAGTTTAGACGTGCGGAGCGCAGGTATGAATCTTATGGGTTCACGTATTGGCCTGCCCTTTATTACTCCCAACTCTATTAGCATGATCCTGAGCCCATTGATGCCGTGGAATGCGATTGAGAAGATGAAGAGCACCGCAAGGGCTCTCCCAATCGGCGTCATGTCGAACTTTAGGGCCTCCTCCCAAGAGCCGTGGAGCAGCACGAGGTAGGGCCTGGGGAATATGTACAACACGAGGTAAATGGCGGTTAGCCTGTGAATCGCGAAGTATATGCGCTCCCAGTTTAATCCTCTGAACCACTCCCACATCCCTTTTCCCGCCCTCATGGCCTCCGCCTCCTAAGTATCGCGCTTTTTAACAGTTGTATTGCATAGCCCGGATCTACCCCCCGCGGACACACGGCACTGCACGTGTACGCCAAATGGCATGGCCACAGCCCATCTTCTGTGTCTATTATTGCCCTCCTTATCTCCCAGCCTCGGTCTCTACTGTCGGCGCTCCACCTATACGCAGCCGCAAGAGCCATAGGCCCTAGGAATTTCTCATTAGAGCCCAGTATTGGGCACGCCGCCATGCACAGCCCGCATTGGATGCAATACGCAAAGTTGTAGTACTTCTCTAGCTCCTCGGGCCTTTGTCCAAACTCTGCATCACTCCCGTAAATTTCCTTCGCATCCCTAATTATGTACGGCTTAACCGACCTAACTTTCTCAAAATCCGGCTCTGTATCAACCACGAGGTCCTTTATAACTTTGTGATTCCAAAGAGGCTCCACGGTTAATCGCGAATCCTTTAGTTCTGAGAGCAACGTCTGACACGCAAGCCTAGGAAGACCGTTTATCACCATGCCACAAGACCCGCAGATAGCCATGCGGCAGCTGTAACGCACAGCCAGCGTCGGGTCTTGCTCCTCCTTAATTTTAAGCAGTACGTCGAGCACAGATATCCTTTCCGACGGCACCTCAACCTTGTACTCCTGCCACCAGCTCTTAGACCCGTCGTATCTCTTTACCTTAACTATTACGGACTTCATACTAATACTTCCTCTCCTCTGGCTTCCATTTTGTAATTGTTACCGGCGTATATGTGAGCTTTATTTCGCCTCCGTATAGATACGCGACGGTGTGTTTGAGCCAATTCACGTCGTCTCTCTTGGGGTAGTCTAGCCTATAGTGCGCCCCCCTAGACTCTGTCCTCGTATATGCGCCAACGCCTACGACAAGCGCAAGATCTATCATGCCGTCTACCTCGAGGGCGTCTTTCAGGTTCTGGTTGTACACGCGGCTGCTGTCGACAATCTTAAAGGAGGAGGCCGCTTCCCTGAGTTTTTTCAGCTTTGCCAACCCCTCCGCCATCGACGACCCGTGTCTAAATGGGCCAAAGTGCTCCTCCATTATGTCGTTCAACTGCCTCTTTATTTCGTAGGGAGTGGGGGCGTTAGTCTCTCTGTGGATGAGTTTGTCAAAGACCCGCGCCTCCTCTTTCTTGGCTATGTCTAGTAGTTTTCCATCGGGCTCTGGCAGTGGGGCCTTCTCCATGGCGTATTTCGCCGCCTGCTCTCCCGTCAGCCTGCCCCACACGGAGCACTCACTTAACGAATTGGAGCCGAGCCGGTTTGCGCCATGTACACTGACGGCCGCTGCCTCGCCGGCAGCCCACAAGCCCCTTATCCACTCGCCGTTCGCGGTTAAGACACGGCCCCATGTATCTGTGTGAATGCCGCCCATGGTGTAGTGCACGGCTGGTCTAACTGGGATAGGCTCTGACAATACATCTACGCCAGCGTACTTATGCGCCAGCTCGCGGATGAATGGAATTCTGCTATTGATCTTCTCCTCGCCCAGATGTCTAAGGTCGAGGCCCACGTAGCACATGCCAGACTCGTGCTGGAACCCCCTCCCCTCGGCGCACTCGGTCAAAATAGCCCTCGACACAATGTCTCTGGGGGCCAGCTCCATCCTCTGGGGGGCGTACCTCTTCATAAACCGTTCCCCCTCCTTATTTATTAGGTAGCCGCCCTCCCCCCTCGCCGCCTCGCTCACCAAGATGCCGCTGGGGACAAGGGCCGTGGGGTGCCATTGGACAAACTCCATGTCCTTTATCGCAATGCCCTCCCTAAGGGCGTATCCCAAGGTCTCCCCCGTGGTGGAGTGAGCCGTTGTAGTGAAGCGGTACAGCCTCCCCGCCCCTCCCGTGGCTATGATGCCGGCTTTTGCATAGAAGAGCTTAAACTCGCCGCTCTTGAGGTCGTACGCAGTCACACCTTTAAACTCGCCGCCTTCCACGATGAACTTTGTGACAAAATGCTCGTGGTACACGTGAATGTTTTCAAACCTCCTAGTCTCAGAAAAGAGGGTAGACATTATGAAGAACCCCGTCTTGTCCGCGGCGAAGGTGGTGCGCGGTATAGACATGCCGCCAAAAGGCCTTTGGCTAATTCTCCCATCAGGCTCCCTAGTCCAAGGCACACCAATTCTCTCCAAGTACCGGACCTCCCTAGGCGCATACTCCACAAGTACCTGAACCGCATCTTGGTCGGCAAGGAAGTCGCTCCCCTTCACAGTGTCGTAGGCATGTAGCTCCAGGGAGTCCCCAGTCTTCTCTGGATACAGCACAGCCGACATGCCCCCCTCGGCAGAGCCGCTGTGGCTCCTCATGGCCTGTATCTTCGAGAGAATCGCTATTGAGATCTTGCCGCCGCTTGCCCAAGCAGCCGCCGTGGCGGCCCTAAGCCCAGCAATGCCAGAGCCGATAATCACTAAATCGTATTTGAGAACCTCCATGGAAAAACCCCAACTATAGATACTTAACATTATATTCGACTACCGTCTAATAGACCCCACTTAACGTTTTTAATTACATTTCCACAAAGAGTAGTGTTATTAACCGTGGCCGCAGTTAGAGAAGAAGGCGTAGATACATGCGACGGCCAAGTACTAGCCAGATGTTGCATAGGCGACATATGTGCAGACGTCCCCGTCAGCAGTGGAATTAAGCCCGGGGTCTACAGCATAGAAGAGGCCATGAGAGACGAGCGGCTTAGAACATGTCTAGAGGTGTTAAACAGGCAGAGAGAGCGCGGCATAAGGCGGCTTGCCACCTGTCGCGCCAAAGAGTCTGAGAAATGCGTAAGGAGGCTAACTGAGTACGTCCTCTCCAGATACGGCGGGCCTGTGATGCTGGTTGGGTTCAACAACAAGGTCGCCGCCGCCCTCTACTCCATGGCCTATGTACTCGTCGCCTCGGAAGAGGGACGCCCAGTGCCGCTGGACTTAGTAGATGCCTCAAGTGTAAAGGGGTGGATAGGCCAGGTAAAAGCAGTGGTAGTGGCCCCCGGCGCGCTTACAGGCGCCCAGTTGCTGGAGTTGGTAAACGAGGCCAAGGCCCGCGGCGTGCCCGTGATAATGTACGGCGCCCTCTCCGTGCTTTACAAAGACCTAGGCATAGAATATTTCTGTCCATACGGCATAAGAGTAAAGTAAATATACTGACACATAACAATAATAAGTGAGATACTTTGAGCGCTCTGCAGGCGCCGTGGTATATGCCGTAGAAGCCGACAGAGTACTATACCTACTCTTACACGGAAAATTCGGCTGGGACTTCCCCCACGGCCTCGTACGCCTCTACGAAACTGACGAAGTCGCCGCCCTCAGAGAAATCCTAGAAGAAACAGGGCTCATAGTCACCCTTGTCCCACACTTCAGAGAAGAGATTGTATACAGATACTCAAGAAAGGGACGCACAATATACAAAGAGATAGTATACTTCTTAGCCAAAGCCGGCTCCCTAGACGTCACACTCTCAAAAGAACACGACGCCTACCTATGGGCCACCAAGGAAGAGGCACTCAAGCTAGTGGCCAGAGACGAGACAAGACAAGTGTTGTTAAAAGCAGCTAAAAAAATCTTGGAGATTGAAAAATTGGCTAGCCAATAACGCTCACCCCCTCAACCGCGTACCACGGATATCTGCCGAAGTTATTCCCGCCCGTCCTATACCACACAGCGTACTGAGGCGCATAGAGAAGCGCCACGTAGTCCACAAACAGCGGGGTCCTTATGTACAACATGTTAAACCCCAAGTCAGTCCCGACGGTGAACATCGGCACCACAAACCCGCCGCCCATCACAGTTGCGAACTTAACCGCAAACAAGTAGTCGAGGGGCGGCCTACTGAGAGCAACTCTGACAAACGGCGAGGAGGTAAATATCACCGGCACATCGCCGCCCTCTATAAACGGCCTCACTTTGCCACTCACAGCCTCAGATGTGGTGCAGCCACCATACAGAGACGAGCGCACCACCACGGTGAAGCTACGGACTCCGTCGACCGGGTAAGAGGCAGACATCGTGGTGTATGCATAGCCGGCGACTGAGATAGGCACGGCAAACGACGCAGATGGCACAGCGATCAGCCTAGTCGCGCCGCCGACGCCAGTCCAGTAGAACTTACCGCTGCCAATATACTGGTGGTAGGTGACGCCCTGGTTCCAGAAGTACCCTGCGAAGAAGCCGCCATCAGTTATCGTGTAAAGTATCAGCGATGTGTTGGCGCACCTCCAGCTGAAATCTATGTACAGCCCCCTCGCCAATGTAGGCGTAGATATATAGTAGACGCGCCAGTCGCCGGCCTCATACCTCCAGGCCCAGTCATTCCCACCACGTAGCTCACTGGCGTTGTACCACCAGTCAGAAGGCCTGCCAGTCAAGGCTAACTCAGAGTTGACGGGCACGCTCTGCCTAACCACGTAGCTAACCGGAACCACATACGTAGTCCCATTAATCGTGAAGAGCAACATCCTCTCATAGGCAGTAGGCGCAACATTCGCAGGCGGCCTAACCACAACTGTGAAAGTGTAGCTCTGACGCGGCTGAAGCACCACCCTAGTAGGAGTTACTTGTACATCGGGGGCTGGCGCCCTCTTAAACGCCACAACTTCAAGCGTGACTGGCACAGACGCAGGATACGGACTTCTAACGGGCCTTATGTCTATTCTGACCACCAGCTTTTCGTTCGGCGCCATTCTAGCGCCGAGCCTCGCCACTGGGACCTCAACGGCGGTACCCCTCTGATAGCCATAGTTATACCAAGTAAGCTCGTTAACCTCTGGAGCGCCGTTGTTGTTCAAATCAGTCCACCCAAACACCCAGAGAACAGGCCTAACATTCTCGCGATAGTCAAACTCAGTGTCGAATGCGCGGAAGGGATACGAAAGTCTAAACACAACTAAATCGGCTTGCTTCAAAACAGTCTCGTCGATCCCCAGCGAAGACATCGTGAAATATCCGCCGAGAGTTCTAACGGGTATATTCAATGTGACAGTCTTCCTATAAATTGGCGTCAGCGTCACCGCACTGGCGCTAACGTCTAGTCTCGAACCCGTCGAAGTCACTGTGACGGTCCCAGTGGCTGGCACCGTGGTTAGATAAAGACTTGTCATGCCTATTTGCGGCTGTGAAATAGTTGGCGTCCGCAACTGTCCCTCCCACTGCGTTGTCAGAATGTTGTTAAGGAAGTAGCCGAAGTATAGCGGGATGTTAATCCTCCACTGGAAGTCCCAAGAGGTGCCCAGGTTTACCTGAGAGCCTGTCCTAAACAGTACCACCGGGGCTCTTGGAGCTGGCAGTCCGAAGTAGGCCCTGGCCGCTATTACGGCGGCTGTGGCGTTGACGAAGCCATGGCCGGCGGTAAACGGCGTGTAGCCTATGTCCACAGCCGTGCTCGCCAAAATTTGTTTAACCAAGAAGGGATCAACGGTGGCGGGGTCTCTGGCGTCGGCCACGGCGCTTAACACTAGGGCAACTACGCCGGCTGTGAGAGGCGTGGCTTGTGAAGTGCCTCCAAATGTGTCCCAGTCCTCCGGAGTGCCGTAGTAGTACCTACCCCAGCCCACGGGATACGCCGCTATTCCAAAAGCTCCCACGTTTACCACGTCTGGCTTCACATAGCCAGCGGGGGTCGGCCCCCTCAGAGACCAGCTTATGATGTCGCCCCACCTGTACCCGTAAAACGGTGTGCCTAACGCCCGCCAATAGTGTCCACTTGTGGCAGCTCCCACTGTTATTGCGCCGATGGCTGCGCCGGGGCTTGTTATTGTGCCAAAGCCGTACCCGCCGTTGCCGCCGGCTTGCACTATCACAATGCCGGGGTAGTTCCTATCGAGGAAGCCCGGCGCCACGAGCCCGTTTATGACGGCTGACTCAAAGTCGTAGCCAAATGCGGCGTAGTCGTATATGAACGATGAGATGCCCCAGCTGTTGCTTATTACATGTGCGCGCTTCTGGCCAGTCCAGTACCACCTGCCGTCTTGTCCCACGTCGAAGCCCGCGGCCCACATCATGCCAGGCTCAACCATGCCGGCCCACAGCCCCTTGACGCCGAGTACCTTGGCTCCCGGCGCTATGCCCACCAGCCTCTGCTGGCCTAAGAGGCCGAGGTTGTAGACGGCCTTACCCCTGCCGGCGGCCACGGAGCTACAAGCTGTGCCGTGGCTGTTGAAGTCGTAGAATATGCTGAGGTAATTCCCGTCGAGGTCCCAGCCTGGGTAGAACTTGGCGTACGCGTCAAACCAGAGTCCCCAGTCGTAGAAGTAGCCGCCTGCGACGCCTAGGCTGACTGTGGGGGCCGCGGGGTTGTCGACGATTAGCCTATTGCCGTAGTAGCGTAGCTCTGGGTCATCTGTAAAGTCGCAGTTTTTGTTGACGTCGACGCGCGCCGCTATGTATACGCCAGGCTGGTCTGGGTCATACATGACGACGCCCACGTTGACATATCCGCCGTACCAGGGTATGTAGAGGTTAGTCATGCCGAATTTGTACACGCCGCTTCTGCTGGGCAAGCCAGCCACTTTGTAATTACACCGCGCCGTGACGTTGTACATGTCTGCGCCGTCGATCACATAGAACAGCTGGTTGGCCGTCTGTAGGTAGCCCCCAGACGCCGTGAGGCCGACTAGCAAGATCACTTGGGACTCGTCTGCGTCTAGCACAAGCGGCTCCACGGTCGCCACTTGGGCCAGTGGGATAGACCCCGACTGTCCCCTCAGCGTCTTGTACTGCAACGACGTCCCGGAGAGGGCTATGGAGGCGGCGATTATCTCTCTGCCGTCGCGGGTCTTGATGAGCCACGCCAATGCGTCTTGTAGATCTGGGTGGCCGTAGTCGACGCCGGTGTCTACTACGGCGATTACCACGCCTGTGCCGTTTACGCCGAACAGCTCTTGCACTTTAGCGGCGCCGATTATCTCCCTCATGACTGGCAGAGTGGGCATGGGGGTGCCCTCCGCCAGGCTACGCGCCTCGTCGAAGAACTCCCTCGGGGGCACCTCTGGCACCACTTTCACATACGCTAGTTGTACATAGGGGAACTGGACCAGCGCCTTTAGCCCAGAGGCCTTCCCCCTGTAGTACAACACGGCGCCGGCGTCTGACGGCCTGCCGGTAAGCCTTACGCCGTTGACGGAGATTGAGACAGCCGCCACCTCTCTGCCTCCGACCTTTGCCGTGACCCTCTTCACGTCAGCCTTCCACTGTGCCGCAAAGGCGTTGAGGTCTGTTACCACAAGCTTGGCAAGGACTTGTGAGTCTGTTTCCAATACGGCGGGGTTTGCCCCAGAAACTTTTACCGCCTGGGCGTAGACAAGAACTGCGGCAAGTAGTAGAACCGTTATTACCAGTTTCCGAGCCATAAAACACCGTTTAATAGTGTATTTAAGTTTTGTGCGTTTTACTTATTTTCTGTCCCATTTCTTGCCTAGTGTGAAGATGTCGATTGTCGTTAGGCGGGATTTGGGCATGTCTTGCGGCAAGGCGGCGGCGCAGGCCAGCCACGCGGCCGTGGAGTGCGTACTGCTCGCCCAGGATAGCGGCAAGTGGCGCCGGTGGCTCGACCAGTGGCTCGGAGAGGGGCAGAAGAAGATTGTCCTCGCCGTCGAGGGCGTCGAGGCGCTCTACGAGCTCTACAACAAGGCTAAGTCGCTTGACTTGCCCACCGCCGTCGTAGTAGACGCCGGCCTCACAGAGTTGCCGCCGGGCACGCCGACGGCCATGTGTGTGGGCCCCGCCCCAGACGAGCTGGTGGACGCGGTGACGGGCAAGCTGAAGCTCTACAAGTGACATTTATAAACCGGGCTTTCCCCCGCCCATGTGAGGCTCGTATACGCCTACGCCGGGTTTTCGCTGGGGGTAGCCGCGTTCTTCCTCTACCTCGCCGCGGCGGGCCTCAGGACGCCCGACGTGCCCCTAGGCAGCTACTTGGTAAACCTCTTCGACATAGTCGTCTTGGCGTTTATCGCCTTCACAATATACGTGGTCTACAGACTGGGCGCCCAGAGGCGGCCCTAGGTCGTTATGTACTTCAGGTACTCCCCCTCTCCCACCCTCCTCTTCACCTCCTCCACGCTTTTGTAGGGCCTCCCGCTCGCTATCAGCCTTGCCTTTTTCCTATCGAGGCCGGGCAAGTGGCTGAGCGTCCTTACGTCGGCCTTGTTTACGTCTACTGGGTAGGGGAGCGCGAGGACGCTTCTAGACCCGTGGTCCACTACCACAACGTCGATGTATTTTCCGAGCTCTACCCGCGTGGGGATGTAGGCGAGGAGTGGGTAGGACCCCACTTGCCTGGCGTAGGTGCCGCCGTGGTAGTGCACCTCTGTAAATACCTCCCGCAGCACGGTGCCTCTTGGGACTATGCGGCGCAACATCTCTCTGTCGAAGACTTCTCTAACCCACGTTTTGAACTGTTGAAAGAGGCGCTTGCGCTCTCTAAGCCTCGCTGTCAGCTTCTTGGCCATGGGCCACAGGCGCGACGTGGGGAACACCAAGACCTGCCTTATGTTCACGCGCCTAACTACCAGCCCCCTCTCTAAGACCTGCCTTAGAAACTCCATGTTAAGCCGGTACGTCTCCGCCGTCTCACCTGGGAGCCCCGCCACAAAGTTTATGCCGGCGAGTATGTACGGCATCCCGTTCTCGCCTCTCACAAAGCCCAGCCTTGTGAAAAGCTCTATGGCCTCTAGAGACTGCTCAGGCAGGGTCTTCAGGTTGTTGATCTTAATCACCCTGGGGTCCGCCGTTTCTATCCCCATGGCGGCTACGTTGCCGGGGGTCCCGTGCTTCATCAACAGCTTTGTAACCTCGGCCGACTCCTGCTTCCACGTGGCGACGGTGCCCGGGTTTACGTTGTCTATGTGCAAAGTCTTGAGCCCAGGCGCCGCGTTTCTAATCCCCACCAGCAGACGCTCTATGGCGGCGGGGTTTGGCCTAGGGAAATCCTCTTTCCCCACGTCGTGCGCCATGTAGGCGTAAAAGTCAGCCTGGCGGCCCAGGCGGAAGTGGACCACGCCAGCATTGTACAACGCCTCTACCTCCTCCACGACGCCCTCTATGGGCCTCATGGACACTGGGCCATAGGCCACCGTGGTGCAGAAGGAGCACCCGCCTGAGACAAAGCGCGGACACGACCTATACGTCTCCAGCTCAACTATCAAGTTCTTGCCATAGTTCGGGTGCTGTGTCACAACTCTGGCGCCGAGCTTTGCAAATACGTCGACAAGTCTAAACCCCTCATGCATCTCCGAGGGGGCAGCCCGCTCTAGCCCATCCTTTAACGCCCTGTACACGACGAGGTCCACATCGCCGCTAACCACTATGTCGTAATAGCGGCGGAATTTAGAAGGCGGAACAGCCACCGTCCCGCCCTCTATGCCGTAGCCGAACTTGGCCACTGGGCCGCCCAAGATTTTCAAAGGCCCCTCCAGCCGCCCAATGTCGAGTATCTCGTCGAGGGCTATGGGGGTGCCGCCTAGGTACTTTCCGGGCGTGGTAATCCCGGCCACTACGACCACCACGTCGAATTTCGAGAGAGTGGAGAGGGAGGTCGGCCAGTCTTGCCTCAGCTGGTCTATTGTGAAATACTGCACCTCTTCTGCGCCTGCGTAATAGGCCGCACCTGCCACGTATCTCGCGTAGACGTCTAAGTAGGGGGGCACGCCGAGCCCCGCGGGCTCGTCAGTGTAGCCGTCTACGATGGCCAGCCGCACGGCGTATAGGTGTTTTAAAAAATATTTAATCTCTCTAGATTAAGTGCGGCGATGGTTAAGATACCTTTTTGCGAATTCTGTGTAAAGACGCGCGTGTTGTGCCACAAGTGCCAGTCGCTGTTGGACAGCGGGAAGTATCAGTGGCTAGACGTGGAGGTGAGTGACGCGTTGTTGAAGGTTGGGCATAAAATAAATCTCTCCGACGTTGAGTATGTAAAATCCTACGAGGTAGACGACTTGGTTATTGTATTTATGAGGAACGTGAAGCGCCTGCCTAGGGGCGCCTTTATGCAACTGGAGAAGGAGCTCGCATCTCTTCTTGGGCGTGGTGTAAAAGTTGTGGAGTACGGCTCTGTGAACGAGGTGATTGCCCAGCTCGTGTCGCCTGCTAGGCTTTTGACGATTTCTACGTCGTGGTTGCCGGACGGCACGACGGAGACTGTTGTAAAAATTCCCTCGCGGGAGCTGAGGCGGTTGCCTATAAAGCCTGAGCGTTTGCAGGCCATAATTAGCCAGATATCTGGGGCCAGTGTAAAAGTCGAGTTGGTGAGGGAGAGGGAATTGAGGGCTTAGCTTTTTTACCTAGTCTTCTCCTCCTCTGTGCCTCTCAAATTGCACTGGACTTCGGACGTTACTCCGGAGAAGCACGGCGCAGAGGTTGTAGTTGCTGGCTGGGTGTGGGAACTGCGCGACTTGGGGCGGGTGAAGTTTCTGGTTGTTAGAGACAGAGAGGGCTTTGTACAAGTTACGCTGAAGGCGGGGAAGACCCCTGAGCACCTCTTGAAAATGTTTGGCGAGTTGAACAGAGAGGACGTGGTGTTGGTTAGGGGGATCGTTGAGGCTAGTAAAATTGCGAAAAGTGGCGTCGAGATTTTTCCAAGTGAGATAACTGTTTTGAACAAGGCCAAGCCTCTGCCCTTGGACATTTGGTCTGAGTCTCCCGACTTGGCCACGCGTCTGAGGTGGAGGTCTGTGGATTTGAAAAGGCCGCGCAACTTGGCGATATTCTCCTTTGCCTCAGACGTGCTTAAGGCTATCCGCGGCGTGTTGTACGAGGAGAAGTTTGTGGAAGTGTTTACGCCGAAGATTATAGTGACTAGCACCGAAGGCGGCGCCGAGCTCTTCCCCGTCTTCTACTTTGAGAGAGTGGCGTATCTCTCCCAGAGCCCCCAGCTCTACAAGGAGCAACTAACGGCGTCTCTTGAGCGAGTGTTTGAGATTGGCCCCGCTTACAGGGCCGAGAAGCATAACACAGACTTCCACCTCAATGAGTTTATCTCGGTGGACGCAGAGGCCGCGTTTATGAACTACTGGGACATCATGGACCTCCTAGAGAAGATTGTGCACCGGCTGGCCGAGGTGGCGGCGTCGGCCGCCGAGAGGCTGAAGGCCGTGGGCGTTGTGCCTCTGGAGCTCCCGCGGTCTAAAATTCCAAGGGTTGAATACGGCGAGGCCGTGGATAAGCTGAGGCAGATGGGGTACTCTGTGAGCTGGGGCGACGACTTGACCGTCGAGATGCAGAAGAGCCTAATGAAGCTCTATGGGCCGGTGTACTTCATAGTGGACTTCCCAGCCGCGCTGAGGCCCTTCTACACCAAGAGGAAGGAGGGAGAGCTTAGCGAGTCCTACGACTTGATTATCAACGGGTTAGAGATAGCCTCTGGAGCCACGAGGATACATAGGAGAGACGAGCTAGAGGAGGAGATGCGCCGCCGCGGTCTTGACCCCAGGCTGTTTGAAAGCCACCTCTCCGTCTTTGAGTACGGCATGCCTCCGCACGCGGGGTTCGGCTTGGGATTTAACCGTCTCGTGACGGCTCTTTTAAACCTTGACAATGTGAGACACGCCACGCTGTATCCGAGGGACAGGTATAGAGTTGAGCCCTAGCCCTCTCTGAGGGGGACGAAGAGGACGTATGTAACAGCCTGTTTCTTAACCTTCCCCCCGCTCTTCACCACTTTGTACAACACCTGTCCCACCCCCTCTTCTACTGGTATCACCATGACTCCCCCCTCTCTCAACTGTTCCACCAACGCCTTTGGAATCTCAGAGGCGGCTGCGGTTACTAACACGGCGTCGAAGGGAGCATGTCTCTCAAGCCCCCGTCTGCCGTCTCCGTGGTATACTTCAACTACGCCGAGGTATCCCAACCTCTCTAGGTTCTGCGCGGCGAATATGGCGAGCTCTCTTACTATCTCCACCGTGTACACTTTGCCCTGTCTCTCTATAGCCTCTGCGCAGACGGCCGCGTGGTAGCCAGACCCAGTGCCCACTTCAAGTATCTTCATGCCGGGCCTCGGCTCGATGAGCTCGCACATCATTGCCACCATGTGGGGCGCAGAGATTGTGGCCCCGGCGAAGAGGGGGAGCGGCCTATCTTCGTAAGCCATCATCCTATACTCCGGAGTCACAAATTCCTCGCGCGGCACCTTCAGCATTGCGTTTTTTACTCTCTCAGACTTGATTACGCCCTCCTTTACTAACTCGGCCACGAGCCTGGCCGCCATTAGAAAAACGCGTCGAGAGACGTTGTCTTAACCTTCCCCCTGGCCTTAGCCAATCTTTCCAAGGCCTTGGCCACTCTCTCCTGTGAGAAGTCGTGCTCTTCGACGAGCAGTTCCACGATCTTTCTCTCGTCGGGGGTAGAGAGCTCTGTGCTGTACTGATCTGTGACAGGCGGGTTTAGGAAGAACTCCCTAATCTTAAGCGGGTCTACGGGGAATTGCACGCCCTTTAGCACGGTCTGGAGGAGCTTCTCTAGGCTCCCGAACTCCCATATGAGCTTGAGCGCCTTCTGAGGCCCCACACCCGGCACCCCCTCTGGGTTGTAGTCTGTGCCCAAGAGTATCGCCAAGTCGATTAACTGCTCCCTGCCCTTCAGCTTGAGCGATTTAAGCACAGCGTCTAGCTCTATCAACTCTGGCGAGAGCTCCACCACCTCCTCCCCTACCTTTCTCTTGGGAGACACGGCTAGGTTTCTAACTAGGCGGGGCGAACCGAAAAGCAGAGAGTCGTAGTCCTGGCTACCCACCGCCCAGCAGTGCCCCCTCTTGGCCATGTGGGCGGCCTGCGCCTCGCCCTCGCTTGGGGCTTGCACCCACGGGATACCCATGTAGGTCAACAACTTCTTTGCATCTTCCACCATCTCACTCGTCAAAAAGATCGCCCTCTTTGCGTACTTAGCCACGTCTTCCCTCCTCCCCTCCCTTATTGCCTTCTCCACCTCTTCCAACGCTTTCTCCTTGGCCTTCTTCCGCTGTTCAATCTCTAGGAGCTTAAACTCGGGGGGCTTCCCATCGAATACATACACAGGCTTAACCCCCGCCTCTAGTAGGTTTATCGTGCGGTAAAATAGGCCGGAGAGGTGGCTGGTTATACGCCCCGCGCGGTCCATAAGCGGAGTTCCATCGGGCTGGCGGATAGACGCGAGAAATTGGTAAAGCGCGTTGTAGGCGTCGAGGGCAACGCACTTGCCAGCCAAACTTTCCAGCTTTATCTCACGCCTAGCCTCTTTTCCAATGAGTTTGCCTAGCTCAGTAACGCCCATGTATATACAACAACTAAATATTATTTACGCTTGAAGACTTGGAAAACCTCTCTATTCTCACGCCTCACCCGCCTGACGTAGATCTTTTTATAAATCTCAAGCGTCATGAGAGCCTTAGCCAACTCCGAGTCGCTTATCTGTACGCCGGCCCGCGCCAATACGGACTTAATATCGTCGCTTGTGACACTTTCCTGCCTCCTCAGGAGCATCTCCACGACGTTTCCCACAGTGGTGAGGATCATAGGTACAGCGGAGGCGTTGCCCTGGCCTTGGTCGGAGTAGTTAACTGTCTGGCGCGCTCAAGCCAAGACTCGTAGAACTTCAACATGTCGGGAGTCACAGAGGGTCTAACTTTCTTAAGCGCCTCCTCGAAGTGGCGCATGGAGACCTCCTTTGTGTCTATGTTTTCGCGAAGCGCGAGGAACGTCGCCTCTCTTACCAAGAGCTCTAAATCTGCGCCTGAGTAGCCCTCAGTCCTCCTAGCTATCTCCTCTAAGTCCACATCTTTGGCCAAGGGGGTAGCCCTGGTGTGTATGAGCAAGATCTCAAGCCTGGCCTTAAAGTCGGGGGGCGGCACGTATATAATTCTGTCAAATCTGCCCGGCCTCAGCAACGCGGGGTCTACCAAGTCGGGGCGATTTGTGGCCGCTATTACCACCACGTTCTCCAGGGCCTTTATGCCGTCCATCTCTGCCAAGAGTTGTGCAACAACTCGCTCACTTACGAGAGAGTCCCCGCCAAGCCCCCTAGCCGTGGCCAGCGCATCAATCTCGTCTATGAATATAACGGCCGGAGCCGCCATACGGGCCTTTCTAAAGATCTCTCTGACCATTTTCTCAGACTCGCCTACCCACTTGGAGAAGATCTCCGGCCCCCTAACTGCCACGAAGTTGGCCCCAGACTCGGTGGCAACGGCCTTGGCTAAAAGCGTCTTCCCAGTGCCTGGCGGGCCGAACAACAGTATGCCCTTGGGGGCCCTCAGGCCGAACTTCTTAAAGCGGTCGGGGTACTTAAGAGGCCACTCCACGGCCTCCCTCAGCTCTTGTTTTACATTTTCAAGGCCACCTATGTCGTCCCAGCGGACCCGCGGCACCTCTATGTGCACCTCTCTGAGGGCAGAGGGGATGATCTCCCGCAAAGCGCCCATGAAGTCGGCCATTGTGACCTTGATTTTCTCAAACACCTCGGGGGGTATAGAGGGTTGGTTCAGGTCAATAAGCCCGCTCTGAATAGCCCTCCTCAACGCGCTCATAGCCGCCTCCCTCGCCAATGCGGCTAAGTCGGCCCCAGTGAAGCCGTGTGTAATCTCGGCGAGTTTTCTCAAATCGACGTCGGGCCCCAGAGGCATGTTCCGGGTATGTATAACAAGTATCTCATACCGGCCCTTGAAGTCGGGAGGATTAATCCAGATCTCTCTGTCGAATCTTCCTGGTCTTCTTAGGGCTGGGTCTACTGCGTCTGGGCGGTTTGTGGCTCCTATGACTATTACTTGGCCTCTTTCTTGTAGGCCGTCCATTAGGGTTAGGAGCTGTGCCACTACTCTCTTCTCCACTTCGCCGGTCACTTCCTCTCTCTTGGGCGCTATGGCGTCTATCTCGTCGATGAAGATGATTGCGGGGGCGTTCTTCTTCGCCTCCTCGAATATCTCTCTCAGCCTGGCCTCAGACTCGCCGTAGTATTTGGACATAATCTCAGGCCCGTTAATAGCCACGAAGTAGGCGTTAGCCTCGTTGGCAACGGCCTTAGCCAAAAGCGTCTTACCAGTGCCAGGAGGCCCAATAAGCAGAATACCCTTAGGCGGCTCAATCCCCAAGTGCTTAAAAAGCTCAGGATGCCGAAGAGGAAGCTCCACAAGCTCCCTAATCTTCTGCTTAGCATCCTCCAAATCGCCGATGTCCTCCCAAGTCACGTGCGGGATCTTGACGCCCGACACAGGTTTTTCAAATATCTGAATCTGCGTATCGTCGTTTATTATGACAATGGCGTTGGAGGGCTTGGTCTGAATTACTTGGAATGTGAGAGGCTGGCTAAGCACGTGGATCTGCAACATGTCGCCCTCAACTACCACGTACTCCCTCAACCTCTGCTTAATGTACTGCAGGAAGTTTGCATCAACAGCGATGGTCATAGACACGGGTGCAAGCTTTACAAACGCCGCGGGCTTTGGCTCGACCCTTCTCACTCTTACAGTCTCGTTGAGAGCCACGTCGGCGTTTTTTCTGAGAATACTGTTCATCCTAATTACGCCCTTGCCCCTATCCTCGGGAAGGCCGTTCCACACCTTGGCCGCGGTCCTCCTCCTCCCAACGATTTCAACCACGTCGCCCACCATTATACCCGCCCTCTCCATAACCTCGGGGTCTATCCTCACCACTGGACGATTAGCGTCCCGGGCCTTGCTCTCGAGAACTCTTAACTCAATCCACTCGCTCACGGCAAAAAGTTCGAACTAGGTATAAAAACGTGTCAGAAGCTCAGCCTGCTGAAATACTCAAGCTCAAAACCACCGACGCCCTCCACAGAGCGGAGAATCTCCTCCACCTCGTCAGAGCTATACTCGTCAGACTCGGGCATCCTAATGTAGAACCTAAGTGCCTTAATGCCAAACCCGATCTCCTCCACCTCCACCTTGTCAACCTTATACTTTGGCGCAAGCCTATTGACTATCGTCTCTTTCAACTTTTCAACGTCTACCTCAACGCTCTCTGGGAGAACCCTATATACTAACGCCACTTCTGCCGACATGGGTACGCCAAATTCGCAAAGCTATAAAAGAGTTACGGCCCTACAAACCCACACTCAGGACACCTATACGGCACCCCAAGCTTCCGCGCCCTAGCACTTCTCACAATAGTCGTCTTCCCACAGTTAGGACAAGCAAAAACCACCCCCCTCTCCAACGGCGCCAAAGGCCAGTTTGTCGTCGAATCCGCCGGAGGCGACGGGCCATAGATACGAGCACCCCTAATCGACATAAAAAGCCAAGACAGGCGCGGTATAAAAACTTTACCAACCCACGACCAAGTCTATTAGTTCAACCTAAGCGCTCAACGGGTAACACAGGCCGGCGATGTGGGCACAGAGACCTTTCCTGCATTCTGCTTTTAGCGATAGACATGACGAGACAAGTATGTGGTTTATTGGTTTCTGAAAAACACCAGTAACATGGCTAATTTGGTGTAGTAAAAGTAGGACGTAAGATGGGGAGCACGGCGTTTTAAATAGTCTCTGCCTGTGCTGTTGTCAAGACAGGGAGTGTGGAAGGCGTCTGCGCGACTTGTGGTGCTTGTCATATGACGTAGGATATACATTAAATTGCGACCGCGTAACGTAGTCGTGTAAGAGGGATTTAAGCTTAAATACACACATGCTCAATAGAGACGCCGGGGTGGCCGAGCGGCCCAAGGCGCGGGACTCGAGGGCTAGGGCGGAGATATCCCGTCCCCGTTCAGGGGGCGTGGGTTCAAATCCCACCCCCGGCGTGTCAACTATTCCTTGCTCAATCTGAATAGTCTATATAGCAATGGGACATTGCCGACGCATTTATGTCCTCTCTGCCTCCTCAGCCACATGACGCTTGGCCGATAGCTTATTAAGAGGATCGTGTGCTTGAGTTAGAGGGAAATAGATAAAAAGAGATGGTCAGTGTGGGATATGTATAAGAGGATTCTAGTGGCATATGACGGCTCTGATCACGCAAAGAAGGCGGTTGAACACGCCATATCGCTTGCGAAAATATTGAACTCGTCTCTATACGTTATCACAGTAGCCGTGGACCCCTCGCAAGAGGCCTTGGAAAAAGCCAAGAGGATTGCCGCAGAGGCGGCGGAGAAAATTGCCAGTAGCGGCCTCGCGGTGTCCGACGTCGCGGTGAGGAGCGGCGTGCCTGCGAACGAGATATTAAACTATGCGGAGGAGATTAGGGCCGACCTAATAGTAATGGGCTCGAGGGGGCTGTCAACAATTCAGCGGCTTGTCTTGGGCTCTGTTTCACAGGCCGTGGCATCTAGGGCGCGGGTCCCCGTCTTAATAGTCAAGTAGCGCCTCTCCCCACTGGTCAAACTTCTCGGGCTTTATACGCTTGGCCAACTGTGTATGTTTGTGGGCTAAGTCCACCGGCGCTATTTCACCGTTTTTACACAGCCTCTCTACTAGCGCCGTGGCGTCTTCTAGCGTTGCATAAGAGCCCACCGAGATGTACCTTTTCTTGCCTCCGCAGCGGATTACTCTTCCGATTTCCTCTCCTGTTGAGGGATCTATCAGCGCCTCTCCCCGCTCCTCTCCGTAGAGGCGGGATTTAGCCACGCCTATCGTCGGCCTGCCTAAGACTACCCCTATGTGCGAGGCTATTCCAAACCGCCTTGGATGCGCCAAGCCGTGCCCATCCACAAGTATGACGTCGGGCTTGTTCCGCAGTTTTAGATATGCCCTGAGCATCGGCGTAATTTCTCTAAATGCCAAGAAAGTTGGGACGTATGGCACCGCCGACTTGTTTATTGAATACGCCACCTCAACCGGCTGTATGTCGTCTACTTTCACGACTACTGCGACTCCATATGCGAGGCCGCCTGCATAGGAGACGTCGAGGCCGCCCACCGTGTCCACGGGGGGTAGAGGCTTGAGTACAACCCTCTTGGAGAGGAGTTCTTGTACCTTCTTGGCGGCTTCTAAGTTAAGCATTAAATGTGCGCAGTATCTTTTCTATGATCTTGCTTGTACTACAGAGCTCGCACTGGGCGTAGGAGGCTCGTAGTACCTCAATGTTAAGACCGCGCTTAGCCGCCTCTCTTTTGACGTCGTCTTCTGATACCCTCTGGTTGGGGCCGAGTAGTACTACGTCGGGTTTTACCACCTCGAGAATGTCGTAGATGTTCCCCTCGCCCCCGGGCACGACTCTGTGCACGTAGTAGACGCCGGATAACACCTCGGCGCGTTGACTCTGTGGTATAACGATCTTCCTGCCTTTGAACCGCTCGGCGTTTTGATCCGACGATACTACGGCCGTGACGTAGCCCAGCCTCCAAGCCTCTCTAAGATAGGCCAAGTGGCCGGGGTGCAGTATCTCAAAGGTTCCAGCCACCATTACCCTCCTCGTGTTTTTCACCTCGCTAGGCTTTTTCCAAGTGAACTCGGCGCCGCCGATGATCCTCAGTGCATCGAGGAGGCCCTCCGCGTATGAAACTGTGGCGAGGGCGGTCTCTCTATCGCCAACAGAGTAGTAGTACTTGGCGTCTTTGAGGTATGCCCGAGCCAACTCGACCACGTCTCTATACGCCGGGTCTTTTAACACGAGCGTGGACAAGGCCTCTTCTAGGTTCTTGATATAAACCGCGACGCGGTCCACAGAGGCCGTTGGCTTAAAACTTTTAAAACGTTACCATATGCCCATACCATGGCTGAGGAGCTAGAGGCTGTGGCGGCAAAGTTAATCACTAGGCTTAGGGAAGCCGAGAGGTTGGCCCTCGAGGGGAAGACTTCTGAGGCGAAGGCGATTTTGAAGGAGGTTTTGAAAGAGGCACGCGAGAGGGGGCTTGAGAAATCCCTGCGGAACTTGCTCCTGAGAGTGAAGGCGCTCCTAAGGCGTAAAACTCGACGATAGCAAATTCGCGGCCGCGACACTTGGCTCTGCCCAACACTTTTACAACCTTAATCTTCTCTCCCTTGGACACCATGTTGCTCGGGCATCCATCGCAACCGGCGCACTCGTCCTCGTAAGTAACTACGACGCCCTCCAACGCCTTGTTAAGCGGTAGCAGGCCAACTATGGGGGTCTCTTCCACCACCACGGGCACCATTTCGCCGCCAGTAATCTTACACTTCTGCCCCATCGAGGGCCTCACCTCCACTACTATGTAGCTTCTGCCCGGGGTCAGCCGCCCGAGACACACAGAGTAGAGCCTACACTCTCTACACTCGTCTGGTATGCCAAAAACTCTAAATCTGTGACCAACCTCGGCCTGCTCTCTTGAAACTAGTGTAACAATCCTCTTCACGTTTAAAAGACGTAGCCGGGGTATATATGTGATAAAAGACGTCGTAGAGGCATATGGCCAGCTAGAGAAGAGGGATTTGAGAGTTCTGAGGATGATTGAGGCTGGGCATAGGAGGTACGAATTTGTGCCACAGGAGGTAATTGAGAGGTGGTGCAGATGTAGACGCGAAGAGGTGGCGCAGATAATTCGGCGGTTGCACTACCTCGGCCTACTACGCCGCAATGTTGCCCCATATCTTGGGTGGAAGATAACGGCGCAAGGCTACGACGTGCTTGCAATACATACTCTAAGGGTCAAGAGAAAGGTCTTGAAGCTGTCTCCCACGCCCGTCGGCGTTGGCAAGGAGGCGGTAGTTTACGTGGGGGAGAGCCCCTCTGGCTTTAAACTCGCCGTCAAGTTCCACAGGGGCGGAGTCTCTGTCTTTAGGTATGAGAAGGCGTTTCAAAGACTTGTGAAAAAGTACGCTCACCTCGCCCAGGTATACGAAACTAGGCTCTCTGCGCTTGCCGAGTACTTTGCCCTTGAAAAAGTTTTCGAAGCGGGGGGGCACGTCCCAGAGCCCATAGCGGTGAATAGACACGTCGTTGTCATGACATATATAGACGGCGTAGAGTTGTACAGATGTAGGAGTTGCGACTTTAGACAAGTGGCGGAGGACGTGTTAGAGACAGTGGCCACGGCCTTGCGCATAGGCATCGTCCACGGAGACCTCTCCCCCTACAACGTCATTGCCGGAGAGCGCGGCTACGTCATCGACTGGCCGCAGTGGATGCCTACAGATAGCCCAGGCGCCGAGGCGTATCTAAGACGCGATCTTGAGAACATCTCTGCATTCTTCCGAAGGGTTGGGGTAGAGCTTCAGTTAAAGGACTTCGAGCTCGGCCGCGGCATGGGGGACGCGTTTGTGGAGCTCATAAATAAAAACCTGAGAATGTAACACGTGCCCATCCTTGGCATAGACATTGTGCCTGGCGGCGGATTCGCCTACGTGGTTCTTGAGAATAACGTCGTCATGGAGAGGGGGGTAACAGACGTACGCAACTTGGTTAATCTGTTTAAAAAGTACCGCTGCGAAGTTTTGGCTGTCGACAGCGTAAGCGAGCTGTTTCAACACGGCCGGCTGTTGATCAAGGCGTTGGGCAGACTGCCCTACGTGGTTAACGTGGTGGAGGTCACCAGGGGCATGGAGCTTAAAAGCACCGAGGACCTTGTCAGAGAATATTTCGGTGTTGAAAAGGGGCGGCTAGACCCCCTTGAGACCGCGTTTTACCTAGCCATGCTTGCACAGAGGGGGGTGGGCACGCCGGTTAAACTTTTTGAAGAGGAGACCGTAATCTTGATACACCGCCGTATTTCCACGACGCCGGGCGGCATGAGCAGGAACCGGTATATGAGGAATGTGACTCATAGGATAAAGGCGCTTATGGCCAAGATCGAGGCAAGGCTTAAGGAGGCTAAACTAGACTACGACTTGTTTGTAAAAGAGGAGTCTGGCGAGGTGAGCTCTGCGAAGTTTGTAGTGTATGCAAATAGAGAGGTGGTGAGGCGCTACGTCAAGCCCATGAGGAGCATAGACGTGGCAGTCTCCATATTTTCTCTCCCAGCCAAACGCGGCGAGGAGGCGCATACATTGCGCTACCTAATAATCGGCGTGGACCCAGGCGTTGTGACAGGCTTAGCCATTTTGACGCTGGACGGGGAAGTTTTAGACACGGTGGCACGGCGCAGTTTTTCACGCGGGGACTTAGTTAGATATGTACAACAGTGGGGCGTCCCCGTCCTCGTGGCGACAGACGTGGGAGAGGCCCCGGAGTACGTCAAACGCCTCGCCGCAATGGTGGGGGCGGCGTTGTACACACCTGGCAAAGACTTGTCGACGGAGGAGAAGGCGCAGATAGTTGAAAGAACTGGCTGGCGGGTCAAGACTACTCATGAGAGAGATGCGCTGGCCGCGGCGTATAGGGCGTATTTGGAGTACAAGCCCAAGTTTGAGAGAATTGAGAAAGAGTTTGGCGCCATTCTTAAGCCGGAGCAGATGGCGTATGCGAAGGCGCTGGTAATAAGAGGCTACTCTATTGCGCAGGCGGTTTCCGAGGCGCTTAAGAGAAAGGAGAGGGGTGAGACAAGGGTGGTGTATATAACGGTCGAAAAGCCCTGTAGTTCAGAAGACGAGAAGTTGTCCTCGCTTGTAAAGGCGTTGCAGTACGAGAACCAGCAGTTGCAGAGGGAAGTAGAGGAGTTGAGGAGAGAGAATGCAGCCTTGCGTAGGGCAATGGAAGACGAGAAGTGGAAGGACGTCAAATACAGGGAAATGCAGATGAGAATAGAGCAGCTTCTGCGAACATTAGGCGAAAAGGAGGCGGAGATCAACTCGCTCAAGAAGACTTTTGTAGAAGTCCTCATGGACAGAGAGAGATACAGGGTGGTTCACAAGACTGAGCTGTCCGAGTGCCGCGGCGGCGAATATGCCGGGACTATATGTAAAAACTTTGAAAGTCTCGATGAGGCAGTTGCGCGCAAGTCGCTCGGGGTGCCCCTCAAGGAGGTGGTGAAGCTAGATCTCGGCGAGTTCTACGTAGTGGACATGGACAAGGTGGCGGAGCTCGTAGCCGAAATTAAGAGGAGGTTAGACGAGCGCAAAGGCGTTGACTTAAAGAAAATCGTGGAGGAGTACCGGCGGGGCCTAGTATAGGCTTACTTCGCCTCTCAGAATTAGCTCAGTTACCTGCGTTATTCTGTCCATTTCCTCTTTAGCAATAGCCTCGGCTTCTCTGCGCAGTTCGCCAGTCAGCTCGCCACTGCTTAATATTTCCACGTTCAAGATCTTGGGCTCGTTTATCGGCTTGCCGATCTGCGAAACTACCTCCACGTAGACTTCTACGACGTCTTTTACCTCTTTGTATATCCTATCCGCGATTCTCTGCGCCACGACGTTGTAGATCTTGCCAACGTGGCTGACGGGGTTCTTCCCGGCAGCCGCTTCAAGAGACATGGAGCGCATAGGGGTTATGAGCCCGTTTGCCCTATTGCCTCTCCCCGTCATTCCATCGTCACCGTGTTCAGCCGATGTGCCTGTCACCGTGAGATAGAATATGTCGTATTCCGGCTTGTCTGCCGCATTTACGGTGACCTCCACGTTGTAATCTGGCATAATCTTAGCCGCCAAGTCTTCAATGGCGCGTTTTACATCCTCTTTCACTGAGAGGTAGTGACTCTTATCTTTGACAAGTCGGCTAATCATGGCGCACGCCACCGTCAATTTGACCTCCTTCCCCACTCTAACGCCCATTACTTTGACGTCTTCGCCAACCTCGGGGTACTTGGACTTAAAATCGCGGGAATTCAACAGCCTCTCCGTCTTGTACACAAGCTCCTCAAGCGGCGTCAAGGGGGCATAACCCACGCCGACCGATGTGTCGTTTGCGAGAGGCACCCCCCTCACTCCCAAGTCGTAGATGCCCACCAAATCGGCCGAGCCTTGACCAATTCTGTAATCGATTATTGTATGCACGTCTGGGTCTAGGAAACGAAAGTGGCTCTTCAGCCAATCCCGCGCGGCTTGGATCACAATGGTTCCAAGCGGTATCTTCACAGTCCCATCTTTTGTCTTAACTTCTGAAGTGGCTCTGCCTGACACTATTATGTATATGGGCTGTATAACTTCGCCCCCGCCGAACTTAGGCGCAGCCTGGCCGCCAACTACCAAAGTCTTGTCCACGTTGTGGTGTAGAATTACGCCGAAGTGCTCCAGGTAGTACCTAGATAAATACCGGCTCACCCACTCGGAAATCCCATCTGCTATGTAGTCTGGGTGCCCTTGGCCCTTCCTCTCCACTATTTCAACAAGCCGCTTGGCCGTCGGAATTTTATCAACTTTCTCTACGACTATCATGAGGACACGTCGATGGCTGAGACATATATAACTTGCGACCCGCGGACCACTATACGGCCATACCGAGTGACTGGTTCTCCACTTCGGTCGAGCTCAGCGGCGTCGTCTAACACTAGGTTCATACAACTGTCGTAGGCGGTCAATACGCCTTTTACGGCAATGCCGCCCTTAAGCCGCGCCACCACCTCCTTGTTTAACATCTTTGTAAGCACTTTAATAGGAGATGGGAGCTTTACTTGTTGCGACGACTTCGACATATTGAGCCTTAAACCCTCCAATATATAAAACTTAGCCCCTTCTCTCGTAAACCAGCAAGTCGTCTATCCACTCCACATGGGCCATTAAGGTCCTTCTGCAACAATACCTAACGACGCCCAGCTCGTCAAGGACACGGCCGGGATGTTCGCCGGCCAGCACCCGCTTTTTAAAAACGGCGTAGAGGTGACCCAGCGGCTTTCCGCAAGTAAAACACCTAACTGGAATAATCATCTATAAGCCTTCTGCCTCTTGCTTCTCGCGTGCTTTATTCCAGGCTTTTTAGGCTCAGTCCTACGGGGATCTCCCTTAAGCATGTAGGGGTCATACTCCTCGTACAGCTTCTTCAATTCCTCGCTCTGGAAATAAGCTACAAGACCCCTGGCAATGGCGATCCTAGTGGCAATTGCCTGCCCCATATACCCCCCACCTCTCACATTAACCTCAATATCCACCTTCTTAGCCAAATCGCCGGCGAGAATGAGAGGCTCTTGCATCTTGACTCTCGCCATTTCTATCGGCCAAAGCTCAAGGGGATATCCATTAATTCTCACCCGCCCCATCCCCGGCTTAATTATGGCCCTGGCTACCGCAGTTTTCTTCTTCCCTACAGAGATAATGACTCTGGGGTTCTCCTGCAAGATAGAGACCCAAGGCATCTCGCCTTCCATAACCCTATCCGCTGGTTGCCTGTTTTATTTTTTTCGCCCACACCTCCTTGGCCTTGTTCCACTTCTCCCACGCCGCTGGGTCAATACTGCGCCACACCTCTTCAAGTGTCACAAACTGCATGAGCGGCCTAACCCTCAGCTTGGCGGCAGGAACCTCATAGAGGACTAGGCGCCGCCGCTGAATAAAGTCCAGGGGGATCGACATATAGACCCTAAGCCTCTTTAACGCATCACGCCCACTCTCAACTTTCTTGGGCAACATCCCCCTGACAACTCTCTTAAATACCCTATCGGGCCTCCTCGGTATCTTTGGCCCAGCCTTCTCAGGATTGTAGTGAGTCCTCCACTCGCTGATTTTGCGCATGAACCACTCCACCACCATCTTCCTATCCCCCGTCACAACAAGTTTCTCCGCGTTCACCACCACCACCCGAAGCTCAGGCTTAGACAACAGGATTTTGGCCACATATGACGCAAGACGGCCCATTATGTGTCCCTCGGCGTCTATTACTATTTCGCCTTTCTCAGGTATTTGCGAAAGGTCGAGAACTTTTTTGACGATCATATCACTATCTTTACGCCGCTCCCCTTGGGATTCCGCCTAACTAACTCAGGTATTGTCAAAACCTCTCCGCCGGCCTCTACCACCTTCTTCCACGCCTTTGGAGTTACGCTGACGGCCGCTACAACGACACGCTTTTTGAGCTCGCCTCCGCCAAGCAACTTCCCAGGGATTACAACTACGTCTCCATCATTGGCAACTCTATTTAGCTTGCCCACATTGACCACAACTCTACTCCGCCTAGGCCTCTCCACGAGTTCAGCAATGGCCCTCCATATGTTGGCAGAGTTGGCAGTGGCGGCCTTTCTAAGAAATCTGATAAGCATCCTCAACTGCCTATTTGTCGGACCCGTGGGATTAGGAGGCATACCGCCACCCCGAGATGCCCAGTATTTAAAGTTTTGCCTCAGCCTTCCTGCTCAAGGCGTCTAGAAAGTCTTCAAATTTTTTCTTCAATATTCTAAAAGCCTCGCGCAACGCAGTCTCGGCGTCATAATTCCCAAATGACTCAATCCAAAACACATACTTATCCTTTTCCCACTCTACCACGATGCCATCTCCGCACATCTCTTTGCACGTGGTCGCCTTGTTAAACGTGCACTCCAACGGGTTTTCAAGATTGCGGCACACCTCTTTACACATTTCTCTACACTCCTCTCTCTTCACAACTACCTTGGGATAGTAGTAGTAGCTTGCCAGTGCGGCTTGCCACTTTGCGTGATCTCTGGCTCGGCCGAGTTTCGCATAAGCCTCAACAACCACTGACTGGCCTTCTACAAGTTTTACAATTGGAATATCTTTATATACCGGTGCGACATCTGGTCTATCGGCCACTAGGTCTCCGGCATATACCACCACATCTCCTGTCGCGTTTACTCGGAGAGTAAGCCTAACGGTGCATTCAGAGGGGTCCACGAGGCCCGATTCGCAGTCTTCTATCGGCGGCAGGTCTTTGAGCGGCGTTGTAAGCGGTATAAGGCCAAGTCTGTGCGCCAACATTTCGTCGTACATCACCGACGTATTGTTAACCACTACCACGCTGTCTATGGCTAAGACGGGCAACTCGGAGATGATTACCCTCCTGAGCGAGTTTATAAGCGATGGGGGCACGCCCTCTACAACTGCCTTGGCAAAAAACTGCGACTTTTCAACTATGGAGACCTTTGGCATTTACCTTGTCGGCTTCTGCTTTTTACCACGCCAAATGGCCCAGAGAGATACGCCGTTTACTTTGACGACTTTAAACCTGACCCCCGGGATGTCTCCAAGAGACTTGCCCTCGGGGCCTCCTATGCGCTCTATTATAACTTCGTCGTGCTCATTTATGTAGTTTAAGCCACCGTCGTATGGCACAAAGGCTGTCACTACTTTCCCATTTTTTACCAACTGTACTCTGACGCATTTTCTGACGGCGGCATTAGGCTTCCTCGCCTCAACTCCAACTTTCTCGAGCACTATTCCTCTAGCCATGGGGGCGCCCTCAAGTGGGTCATACTTCTCTGCAAGGCCCAACATCCTGCGCTTGTAAGTCACGTCGTTCCACCTAAACTTCTGCCGCTTTTTCTTAAGCTTGCCGCCTGCGAAGAGGCCGTACGGCGACTTTTTCCCAGGCACGCCTACCGCAACTGCTTGCTTAATAAACTTTATGCCAGGATAATTTTCTCGATGTCGTAATAACGCTTGGCCAAAAGCTTTGCCCTAGCTATGTTACGGCCGTTCTTCCCTATCGCTATTCCCTTGTCCTCTGGCACAACCGTAGTTATAGCCACCTTGGCCCCCGACGGCGCCTTTGTAATTTTCACCACGATAACCCTTGCCGGGTACAGACTGTTTTTAATAAGTTCCTCTGGCGTGTCGCCTGCCTCTACTACCTCTACGTCTTTCCCAATTATTTGGCGCAACATTTTCACATTAGCGCCGCCCTTGCCCACGGCCAGCGCCGCTTGGTTTTTCTGTACCACAAATATGATACGAGAGTACTCGTGGTCTACTACGACGTCTATGGGGGTGACCCCCGTTATGCTCTCGAAAAGAGTGGCGTACCTAATTTCATCCTCAGTAAGCCTGATATCAGGCATGCTCCACAAGCTTCAAAATCTCGCTCTGACCTGGGTCAACTACGGCGAGTGCCATTATCTTATGAGGCCTCTTCGCCGCGGCGCCCAGCTCTATGCTCGAACCTGGAAATATAAAAATGGGCACTCCCGCCAGCTTCGCATAGTATTCTATGTCTTCTCTAGCCCACCTGGGGGCATTTGCCGCTATTATTACCAACTTTGGCGCGCCAGTTAGGAGAGACTTCTTAGTTTCCCTAAGCCCTATAATCACCCTGCCAGTGTTTATCGCTACTTGTAACTCTCTGCCTATATCGATCACGTCTGCGCGATTAAGAGGAATTTTTAAGCTTTATCAAAATCGCATTAAGAGCTTGACGATCCCCGTGCCTATTGGCACGTGCTTTCCAGCAATTATGTTCTCCACTACGCCTTTGAAGCGCTCCTCCTCCCCCCTAACCGCGGCCTCTATCAACGTTTTAACAGTTACCTCAAACGCCGCGCGGGCGAGTGGAGACTCCTTGGCTCCAACGACTCCGTGGCGGCCAATGGGCCTTACTCTACCAGACCAAGTCATGGCATCTGCCACTAGGTACATGTGGCGTATATCTACGTCAAGGCCCTGTTCGTCCAACACACGTTTTATCTCATGCGCTATTAACGTCCTCGCCGCCTCTATGCCCAAGACCTCCTCAACCTCGTGTAAGTCGTTGCTGTAGGTCCTCGCTTTGTCCACCTCCTCCAACTGTAGCACCGCCTCAAGATTTGTGCCCTCAGTCACTATATACCACTCGTCGTTCTTAGAATCGTACTGCAATACTACTTTTTTAATACCCTTTATCCCAGATATCTTTACTTGTAGCAATTTGTCTCTAGCCTTCTTAATCTTTAAGATATCTGGAACAGCGAGAGAGGCAACTATTACATTCCCCTTCATGGAGATGCTCAAATCCTTCCCCCTGACCTTTGACACGATTTTTTCCACATCTTTTAAAGACAGCCCTCTGTACCTTAGCTGTTCTTGGTCGAGAACTAGGCTAATAGTACCTGAGACATAGTCTACATCAATCTCCTTGGTCAACATCTCAAGAGTCACCTGTTGTATTTGCTTGGCAACTTTTTCTGCGGCCTCCCGCGTCTTATTGTAGGGAGGCTTTAAGTATACAAACATCAGAGGTGTCGAGGGGTGTCTTCTGGCGTCGACGACCTCTATTAGGCGGGGCAGACCCCTCGCCATTGAGAATTCCCTAAGACCAGCGTAGTGGAAAGAGCGCAGAATCATCTGCGTGCCTGGCTCGCCTATGGACTGCGCCGTAACGATTCCTATGGCCTCCCCAGGGTCTATCAGAGACGCGAGGTAAAGCCTTAGGACGCGGTATATCAACTTAGTAGCACGCTCCTCGTCTAATTCGCTAACTGCCGCTTCTAGCTCTTTATATATTGGCTGTGGTAATATGCTCCTGATCTTTGCTAAGAGCTCTTGTTTAGAGATTACCGCACCCATAGCTTAAGCGATTTTACGTCAGCAACTTTTCCGTGGTCGGACTTGCTGACATCGACGCCATCTTCCCCGTACAACACTTGGAGCAAAGTTGATCCGCTGAACCTCACTGTGCCGTCGTAGGCCACGTAGACGTCTTGAAGCGCGTTTATAAGTCTACGTTGCATGTAGCCCGATTGCGCGGTGCGCACTGCAGTGTCTATCAGCCCGTCTCTTCCCGCCGCCGCGTGGAAGAAGTACTCCACCGGAGATAAGCCACACTTAAAGCAGCTTTTGACAAAGCCGCTTGCGTAGGCGCCTATGTCTCCCACAGGGAAATGGGGCAGAGTCCTTGTCCGGTATCCACGTCTTATACGCTCACCGCGTATAGTCTGCTGGCCAAGGGTGGCCACCATTTGCACGATGTTCACAATGCTACCGCGTGCCCCCGTCTTGGCCATTAGGTAACCCTCGCTATTTTTCCTGATATATTTCTCAACAACGGTTGCCGCGTCTTCGCGGACTCTCGACAAGACCTCTGTAATCTTGTTCTCAAAGGTCTCCTCGACTGTGAAGCCCGGCATTGCCTCAAGTCTCCCGCTCTTAAACTCTTGGATTAGCTCATCTGCCTTCTTCAAGGCGCTCTCTATTAACTTGTCCAGCTCGTCGTACGCCTCCTTAGGCAAATATAGTGAGTCCATGCCGAAGGTGAATCCACGTAGATCTAGCCACCTGAGGAAGAGCCTGAGAGACGAATCGAGCCACCTCCCAGCTACCTCTGGCGGGTAGTCGCGTGCAATGCGGTGCCACAGCGAGTCCACTTGCTCGGCGCCTATGGACTTCTTGTCTAAAACTCCCTTGACCAAGTTGCCGTTTATTACAATGATCCACTCGTCGCCATCGCAGGTATATGCGTCTTGACACTTGCTCTTAAACGCGGTGGGCTGGACCCAGTTTAAGTCTTTTGGAAGGAAGTGGGATATCATCTGTTTGCCAGTCCACAGCTCCACTGGGTGTAAAATGGCCGGCTCCGGCGGGTCTTCCGCGGACTTCCCAGCCCCGAGGAGGTACGCCACCTCTCTCTTTGTGAGAAACGTGGACTTATGCGACAAGAGGTAGGCGCCAATTATGTAGTCTTGTCTTGCGCCAATAATTGCACCGCCGTAACGCGGCGTTATTATGTGCTTCTCTACCAACATCAAAGTCCTAGCCTCGGCCCTCGCCTCCTCTGTCTGAGGGACGTGGAGATTCATCTCATCTCCGTCGAAATCTGCGTTGTAGGGCGGACACACGGCCAAGTGAAGTCTAAAGGTCCTCCCGGGTAGCACCTTCACCAAGTGCCCCATCATTGACATCCTGTGTAGACTTGGCTGCCTGTTGAATAACGCTATGTCGCCGTCTACGAGGTGCCGCTCCACAATCCAGCCGGGCGCCAATCTCTCCGCCAGCGCCCTCCGGTCTTTCACATATCTCAAGTCTATCCTTCTCCCCTCTGGCGTAATTACGTAGTTGGCCCCGGGCCACGCCTCGGGACCTCTGAGCACGTACTCACGCAGTGCATCTATATTCCATGTGGTGACTCTCTCTGGCACAGTTAAGACCTTGGCTATGTCTACGGGCACGCCGACTTCGTTTATGCTGATGTGAGGGTCGGGGCTTATGACAGTCCTCGCAGAGAAGTTAACGCGTTTGCCCGAGAGAGACCCTCTGAACCTCCCCTCCTTCCCCTTTAGCCTTTGGGCAATCCCCTTCAGCGGCCTCCCCCCTCTGTGTTTGGCAACGGGTATGCCGGGGAGCTCGTTGTCAAAGTAAGTGGCCACGTGGTACTGGAGGAGGTCCCACAGGTTGTCCACGACGTTCGTGGGAGCGCCTGTCTCAAGGGCTATTTTCAATTTCTCATTCATCCTAATGATATCCACGAGCTTGTGCGTCAAGTCGTCTTCAGATCTTATGCCTGTTTCAAGCTGGATTGACGGCCTCACGTGCGGCGGAGGCACAGGCAGTACCTTGAGTATAGCCCACTCTGGCCTAGCCACTACTGGGTTTATGCCTAAAAGTTCTAAGTCATCATTTGGCACCTTGGCGAGCCGCTCTCTGAGCGTCTCTGGGTCCAGCTTAACCAAGGCGCCGTTCTCCGTCTCTTCGTAGAAGTAGTAAGGCCTTTCAAACCTCACCTTGTTCCTCTTATACCCACAGTGTGGACATGTGGCCCGCTCCGCCGCCTTCTTCTTTATCTTCTCCTGCAGGTTTTGAGCCAACAACCTCCACCTGCCCTTAAGTCTATCAAGCCTCTCCTTGTACCTCTTTATCTCCTCGTCTTTGAGCATTATTCTGCCACAGTTGGGACACGTGGCCCTCAATACGTCGTAGATAATCCTCGCATAGCCCACGTGTATTACGGGCTTTACCAGCTCTATGTGCCCAAAATGGCCTGGGCAGACGTCGTGTGTTTGACCACAGGTCTCGCACCTGGCGCCTGGCTCAGATACGCCAAGTCTCCTATCTGCAATGCCGCCCCTCACGGGAAGTCCGCCCTCGTCGTAGACTTCAGAGGTAGTGACCTCCATGACGGAGTACTTCCTAATCATGTCGGGGCTTAAGATCCCGAACCTAATGGACTTGATAATCTTACGGGGCACGCTATCTAGGGCCTCCCTTAAGGACACGGCGGTAGATACAAAACAGTATATAAAGTTTAGTCTAAGACCTCTGAGAGCTCAAGCTTGGGGTATATGCCGAGCGCTATCAGCTCTTGAAGCAGTAGCTTAAATGCATATGGGACTACCACCTTGGCAAATTGGCCAGTGTCCCCGTGTATGGGGCACTTTGGCTTATTTGTCTTAGCGTCTAAGTACGCGGGCAGTCCGCACAACTCGCACACGTACATGATGTACTTGTCGCTGGACTCGACGAGTCTTTCGTATAAAAGCGCAGAGGCGCCGTGCGCTATGAGGACGTCTCTCTCCATTTCGCCAAGCCTGAGGCCTCCCTCGCGCGAACGCCCCTCGGTGGGCTGCCTTGTCAATATCTGCACAGGCCCCCTCGCCCTTGCGTGAATCTTGTCGGCCACCATGTGGTGCAACTTCTGGTAGTATACTATGCCTATGAATATGTCGGCGACGAGTTTCTCCCCAGTGATCCCGCTGTACATGACCTCTTTCCCATCCCAGCGGAAGCCCAGCTTTAACAACAACTTCCTCAAGTCCTCCTCCCCCACGCCCTCGAACGGCGTCGCATCTACCAATTGCCCCGTGGCGGCGCCCACTTTGCCGGCTATGCTCTCCAGGAGCTGGCCCACGGTCATACGCGAGGGGAGCGCGTGTGGGTTGACAATTATGTCGGGCACTATGCCGTCTTCTGTAAACGGCATATCCTCCTGCCTAAGCAACATGCCGACGACGCCCTTTTGGCCGTGGCGCGAGGCGAACTTGTCCCCAAGCTCGGGGATTCTAAGCTCCCTAAGCCTGACCTTCACCAGCTTGTTCCCCTCAGGAGACTCAGTGATGATGACTCTGTCCACGATGCCCTTCTCTCCCCTCCGCACGGCCACAGACGCGTCTCTCCTCTCCTTGAGAATGCGCTCGGTCTCAAGCGTTGTGTAAAACCTCGGCGGAGACGTCTTCCCAATAAGCACCTCGTTGCTACTCACATAGACCTCGGGCGGCGCGATGCCGTCTTCGTCTAAGTGGCTGTAGGCCTCTGGCCCTCTGTAGCCTTTTACAGAGCTGTCGGGCACCTCTATCCTGTCCTCCTCGCCGCCGGGGTACTTCTGCTCTTCTGTCTCATAAGTGCGGTAGAAGACTGAGCGGAACATGCCGCGTTCTACAGAGGCCTTGTTTAAGATTACGGCGTCTTCTATGTTATACCCAGTGTATGTCAACAAGGCGACCACGGCGTTTTGGCCAGCCGGTCTCTTGGAGTAGCCCACTAGCTCAAGTCCCCTAGTTGTCACAATGGGCCTCTCGGGGTAGTACAACATGTGGCCTCTCGAATCTAGCTTGTAGAGGAAGTTGGACTGCGGAAGTCCAAGGGACTGTTTTGCCATTGCCGCCTCGTACTGGTTGCGCGGAGATTGGTTGTGTTCTAGGTAGGGAATGATGGAGGCTATTGCGCCAAGTATTGCCGATGGAATTATTTCCACATGCGTGTAGCCGGACAAGTCCCCTCTGGGGTCTACAGCTATGTGTGCGTTCTCCTCCTCATCTGCGTCTAGATACTCCACCACGCCCATTTTCACTAAGTCGTCCCAAGTCAAGTCTCCCTTTCTCACGCGCTCCACTATGTCTTTTGTAAGCATCAGTCTACCGTTTTCAACCACCAGGAGAGGCCGCCTAATGCGGCCGCCGTCGCAGTTGACCAGTACGGAGCCGTTTATGTGGGCTATGTTGATTTCATCGCTTATCTTGCCCTGCCTCCTAAGGCTTCTCACAGTGGCGACAAGCTCTTCGGCGTTGGGGTGAATCCCTATGAGTCGCCCATTGAGATACACTTCTGCGCCGCTTATGCCGTCTTCGCGGGCCTTGAGCACAGGCACAGTCCCCAGGTTGTACAGTAGTTGTTCAACCTCTCTCTCGTCTACGCCTGTGGTAATCTCGGCGAGTAGGGCCAAGTTCTTTACTAGGCCGACGTTTTGACCCTCCGGCGTCTCAACGGCGCACAGTCTGCCCCACTGGGTGGGGTGCAGGTCGCGTGCCTCAAAGTGTGGCTGCGTCCTTGAAAGCGACGAGACGACCCGCCTTAGATAGCTCAATGTAGACAGGTAGTTTGTTCTGTCTAGTATCTGCGAGACGCCGGTCTTGCCTCCAACCCAGTTGCCCGTGGCGAGCGCCTGCCTTACTCTCTCAGTGATAATGTCTGGCCTAACTATGGTCTGGATGTGAGGTATCCTCCCCCTAGCGTAGTATTTCTCAAGTTGACTCCTCAGCTCTTGTAGAAACTGCTTAAACACGGTTCTAAATAGTTGCGTCATTAAGTCGCCGACAAGTCTAACCCTCTTGTTCCCCACGTGGTCCTTATCGTCGGGCTTTCTACGGCCAAGTTGAAGCTCGACAAGCCCTTTGACTATTTGCCCTAGCATAAGCGCCTTCTTTAGCCTAATTTCCTGTTGCCTCTTCTCGTCTGGGGTAGTTGTGCCAAGGTGCGGGAGGAAGTACCTATCCAACAACTGAAGCGCCCGCTCAATTCTCACAGGCCGCGGCTGGCCCACTGCAACTTTGCCGCCTATGTAGTCGAGCGCGTCTTCCCTAGTTATAGCCACCTGATTCGCCGCGATAAGCGAGGGGAGAAGCTCTTTCTGAATATCGGGGTCGTCTGAGACAGCTTTCACCACATCTTCGTCTGTCTCTAGGCCTAAGGCCTTCATGTATATTGGGAACGGGATTTTTACAGGCATTGCGGAAAGCGTGACGTATATAACGCCGTCCTTGTTCAGCTCTACGGTCAATGTACTCCTATACCCAATCCCCGTTGAGATCGTCTTTGCCAAGAATTTTACAGAGGGCTTATCGCCTACGTCGTATATTGGCCTGTCAGTCACCAAATCTTCCTGCGAGATTATAACGCGCTCACTGCCGTTGATAATGAAGTATCCTCCAAAATCCTGTGGGTCTTCGAACTTTTTCGCGTATTCGCTAGGCTTTAACCTCGTCAAGTTACACCTCTTAGACTTAACCATAATAGGCAACTCGCCTATGTAAAAGGTCTCAGTGACATAAGGCTCGTCATCGACATACAGCGTTGCGGTGAGATAAAGAGGCGCGGCGTAGGTGGCGTTTCTAAGTCGAGCCTCCATGGGGTATATCAAAGACTCAGAGCCGTCGCTCTCCTTTATCCTAGGCCACCCCACCTCGATCTTTTCCAATACCAGCTTAAGCCCCTTGATCTCAGTTTCAACGACCTTAAACTCTTCAACAATGCGCGGTAGCCTTTTGTCTAGAAAATCGTTAAACGATTTTATCTGGTGATTTGCAAGCCCCTTGTCTTTAATAAATCTCTCCACAAGCGCCCACCTATCGTCCCGGGAAGGAAACTCACCATCGCCATCCTTAGAGAGTATCGGGAGGGGGAGCAAGTCGACCATTGTGACCCCTGTAGTGAGTATTTTAAAAAGTTACCCAGGCACCACGAGTCTGTAAACCACCGCCTCGCCTGCAGTAGGCGAGTCGCGAACAATCTTCAGAACATCTCCCGGCTTTGCTCCAACAGATTTTGCAAGTGGGTCACTTGCCCTAATCCACGGAAGTTGCCAAGGCCTTAGCCTCAGTTGCCTCATTAAGGCCTTAGCCTCCTCTTTTGGGATTAGTATCACATCTCTTACTCCAAGCGTCTGTTTAGACACGTAAGGACCTAATTAACCCTTTAAAAATTATGGCCTTCTGCCAGCCGTTGTAGACCTAATTTCGCTTGTCAACGCCTCTATAAACTTGGTAAGCTCCTCCTTTGCCACATCGTTGGCGATCTCCATTCTAAGCCTTGGCAGACGCTTCACTGTGTCTAGCTCTCTTAAAACAGACGCTGGCACTCCTGCTTCAATGGCCTTGAGCCCCTCCTCGTAGTAGATGTATATCGCCTTCATCAAGAGGAACTGTTTAATGGGCGAGGTGGGCGTGTCCACCGGGTTGTATGCATCTTGCTTCAAGAAGCCCTCTCTTATCATAAATGCCACGTTGAGAATGTGCTTCTCATACTCGCTTAGCGCCTCTGTGCCCAGAATTCTCACAATTTCCTGCAACTCGGCCTCCTTAACTAAGATCGACTGCAACGTGTCTCTTATACGCCTCCACTCCGGCGAAATGTTCTTACTCCACCAAACCTCCACCGTGTCGACATACCGCGAAAAAGCCATAAGCCAGTCAATGGCGGGGTAGTGGCGGGAGTATGCAAGCCTCGGCGACAGAGGCCAGAAGGCTCCTATGAAGCGCAGTGTGTTAGACGTGACGGGCTCTGTGAAGTCTCCGCCCGGGGGACTGACGGATGCCGCGATGGTCAACGAGCCCACTCTTTCTCCGTTGCCAAGTAGGACCACGCGTCCAGCTCTCTCATAAAATTCGGCAAGGCGGGTGGGCAGATACGCCGGGTACCCCTCCTCCGACGGCATTTCGCCAATTCTCAACGCCACTTCGCGCATGGCCTCAGCCCAGCGCGAAGTTGAGTCGGCTAACACCAACACGTCGTATCCCTGGTCTCTGAAGTATTCGCCCAAGGTAGTGCCCATGTACACAGACGCCTCTCTCGCGGCCACTGGCATATTTGACGTATTTACAATGATGGTGGTCCTCTCTAGCAGCGGCCTGCCAGTTGATGGGTCCTTCAGCTTCAATAGACCCTGGAGGGCGTCAGCCGCCTCGTTCCCCCTCTCGCCGCATAAGACTGGAATAATTATCCTGCTCTGGGCAAACATGGAGAGAGTCCTTATCATGACAGTCTTCCCAGAGCCAAACGGCCCCGGCACCGCCGCCGTCCCTCCCTTGGCAATTGGGAACATTGTGTCAATAACTCTCACGCCTGTGATAAGCGGCTCCACTGGCGGGAGCTTCTCGCGGAATGGCCTAGGCCTTCTCACGGGCCATTTATGCCACATTTTGACCTCCACTACGCCCCGCTTTGTCTTAATCCTGGCAATTACGTCGTCTACCTTGTATTTTCCATCGGCGACCCACTCCACTTCGCCAGGCGCGTTCTCTGGCAGAGGGGGATAGGTTATGTAGTGGGTTATGAGCTCGGTTTCCTTAACCGAGCCTAATACATCGCCGGGTTGCACAAAGTCGCCTGGCTTAACGGCTGGCTTGAAGTCAAACACAGCGTTTAAATCGAGCGGCGGCGCCTTGTCGTAGCCGATGCCCCGGGCTATAAACGGGCTCTTAGAGATGCCCTCTATGTCCTTAAGCGGCCTCTGGACACCGTCATAAATTCTTCCGAGGATAGTAGGCCCCAGCCAGGCGCTTAGAGGCTCGCCAGTTCTCTCCACAGGCTCGCCAGGCTTAAGCCCGGTGGTGTCCTCGTATACCTGTATAAACGCCTTGTCTCCCTGGATTCTAACCACTTCTCCAAAGAGCTTTAGCTCTCCCACAAAGACCAGCTCGTACAGTCTCGCGCCGGGTAGCTCAGCCTTAACAACGGGCCCCGATATATACTCTATTCTACCGCTCATAAGTCATCTCGTAGAGGAGGTGTTTTATCTCTTCCACCTTGTTAGCTATAATGGACTCTATCGAGTAGTCGACTACAATGGAGCCGTCTTTCGACGCCACCACCACGCCGCCCTTCATATCCCTCTCTGCTATGAGTCCGGACAGACCAAGCTTTCTCGCCAAGGTTTCTACAACGCCTCTATCCTTAGGGGAGGCGTAAATCACCACTTCTTTTGACTGGATGTAGGTTACTGCGTTTTCAAGGAGTCTAGAGAGGAAGTTTATATAACGCTCGCTTCCCCTCATCCTCTCTATTTCATTGTATATTGAATTTATGAGGTCTTGAAGTAGAGACTCGTAGGTCTCTGCGATCATTTTCCTCGATTCAACAACGGCGTCATACAAAATCTTCTCTCTTTCAAGCAACGTCTCGCTCTCCACCGTGGCTATTCGTTCAAGCGACTTGTTCACGACGGCTTCGGCCTCCTTCCTAATCTTAGTCTCAACATCGATTAACAGGTTCTTTTTAAGATCTTCCAGCTCCTTGATCTTTGCGTTGATTAAATCTTCGAAAAGCGACATCGCCGCACTTATTGTGAAGGTTTTTAAATAATCTCAGCCGCCGAGCACTTGTCGTACTATTTGTAGATAGTTGACCTCTCTCTCCATGCCCTCTTTGACGCTGGGTACCTCCACTAGAAGCTTGCGTGGATTAGCCATACGCAGATCGTCTAGCTCTCTTCGAACCGCCTTGGCAAGAGTAGACGTGAGGAATATTACGTCGTAGTTCTGGAGAGCCTTTTTAATAAAATCCAGGGCGCTGTGGGGGTCCTCAATCACTCTGCCCTCAAATCCCAGAAGCTTAAACAGCGCCACTGTGTACTCGTCGCCAACTACAATGTGCATTGCGTAAAGCATTCTCCGACTTTTTATCTTTTACCAAGGCTCCTTCTTAAGCCTCAGCTTGTAAGCCGCGTAGTTTGTAGCGCGGTGTATTATGGGCGTCAGAACCACCGCGGCTAGGAGAAGCGGGATCTGTAGCTCTCTGTATAGGCTATATACCAACAAGGCCATGAGGAGGAAGTCGAGCTGATCTAGGGGAAATGCCGGGTAGCCCCTGGGCATGCACAACCGCCTTTTAACAAACGCCCCAAGCAAATCGCCGACTATGGCCGCTGTGGCCAATAGAAATGCGTCAAGAAGCGTTAAATAGCTGTAGGCTAGGTTTGGCGCATAGCCCAGTAGCGTGCCCGCAGATACGCCGATGGCAACTCCCTCAAAGGTTTTGCCATCTCCAAAAATCCTTCTCCCATCGAGAAAATTTTTGCCAAAGTCTAGGGGGTGTCTATGCCTCAGTCTTGTGGCTAAGACAGCCGACCCGTTTGCGACATAGGGGGGCCAAATGAGGAGAAAAAGTTGGACAA
>ERZ1684501.16-NODE-16-length-72844-cov-190.423842_pt1 | contig 72844 bp, 77 predicted proteins | sample MGYA00580191_ERZ1684501 | MGnify/ENA primary metagenome ERZ1684501 (study PRJEB41475, sample SAMN08455322) | hot springs metagenome | biome: temperate mixed forest biome [ENVO:01000212]; feature: neutral hot spring [ENVO:00002181]; material: water | place: New... | reverse complement strand
TTAAGAATCTGCCTCACGCCTCCTCGCTTGACATCATTATAGCCCACCCCACGCCGGCGGCCTATGCGCAAGCTGTCTAGGCCGGCGGCGGTTAGCACAGAGGCCCTACGACGCGGCATTGGCGCTAGGCCCCACGTTGAGCCCACCTTAAGAAGTCCAAGGCCTCTTCCCACGCCATGTGCCCCACGTCCAGCCTCTTGGCCAGCCCGGCGTCTCCTACAACTAGCAAACTTGCCCCGGATGTAGGTCTCGACGGCGCCCACCTTCTCCACGCCTTGGCAACCAGCCGCGGTGGAGACCAACCAGTAGCCGAGACGCCTTAGCTCAAGAAGCTCGTCGGGATGACACCCGGCGAAGATAAAGACGACAGACACGTCGCGCATTACGCATCTGCCTTAAAAGCTTTCGGTGGACGCGGCACGCTAGCTCGGCGGCGAGAGCCTCGGCGAGCTTAGACTCAGAGAGGACGCACTCCACAACCCACTTCCTGCAGAGGTCGAGGTACCGCCTGACGAGGGGCAGTTGCGTCTCGTGCTAAGCGTCAACGACGGGGACGGCTCTGCCGGGAAATTGGCCATTGAGCGGAAGAGCTCCTCCGGGTCGCTGAGAGCCGCCGCCACGGAGTTCACATCCACGTATAGGCATCGGACTCCTTCGAGAGTGGCCGGCCTTAGCCTAGCGACTACCCCCTTCCTCTTTACCTCAACCACGGCCGAGGGCCGCCTCTGTGACTTTTAGGGACATGGTGGTGGGGTCGTAGGGGAGCCCAAGCGCGATGGCTCTCGCAACGGCCCTCTGGCCGAACTGCTCCAGCGCATATTTCAGCGATAGAAAGCCGCTGGCCTCCACTGCGGTGCGCACCAGCTCCTTCACATTTCCCTCTACGCCTGGCGGCGTGGCAGTATGCGCATGAGACCTTGGAGAGCCAAGACACGACAGCCTCGTAGCGCCCTTGCCTGAGAGGCGCATCGAGCCACAAGGCATGAGACTGGGCAATCTCTGCCAACTCTCTGGCAAAAGGAGAGACCTCTGGGTCGTAGCGCTTGGGTTGCTTCAACCTGGCGCGAACGCCTAGCCGCGTTTAGGGCAGTCCCCCCCCCCCCCCTCCCACGCTACCTGCGCCGCATAGGCCAGCAGAAGCTTGTGTGGTATAGCGCCCTTAAGCCGGCACGCCTCCGCAGTAGGCGGAGACGTATACGTCCAGGAGGTGGGCCAAGTCGTCGTATTCTTGCAATCTCTTGTACAAAGACTTCACTAGGTCGTCTGTGTCATAGCCCATCTGTCGGTAGCGGCAGGCCCGGATCAACGTGGCGAGCTTGTCTGCGAAGGCCACGACCCGCCCCACTAGGTTCTCCTCGTAGCGGTACCAGCGGAATAGCTCCAGGAGGTGGGGGAACTCGCGTTTGAACACCTCCTCCTCTACCTCCTCCCAGCGCAGTCGGTTCCTCACCTCCCGCGACGGATGGCCGAGGTACGCCTCAGCCAAGTCGTGGACCGCCGCGGCGGCGATCACCTTCTCCACGTCGATGTCTACGCCCTCTGCCCTCAGCCTAGCCGCTATCTCCGCCGCCAGCAACGTGGCCAATAGAGAGTGGGCACACACTGTCTCTGCGTTAGAGACGCCCCTCTGGAGCCACCCAACCCTCGGCGTATTGCAGAGCGTGTCCACGACCGAGAGGAGGCTCATGGCGCCCCAAAGGCCAGGGGGTCTGACCGCGGGTTTATCTCAAACGCCACGGGAGTCCTAAGCACCTGCGGCACCTCCTCGCGCTTAAAGTTGGCGAGGGCCCAGGAGAGCTTGGCGTAGGCCACCTCGGGCAACATGTCCTCCACTGGCACCACCCCAGCGGCCAACAGCTCTCTCCCCCTGCGGTAGACGTAGAGGTTTACTCTGCCGTACAAGGTCTGACTGGCCATGGCCACCACCACCCCCGCGTCTGTCAGCTTCTTTACCGCGGGGAGTAGGTACTCTCCCACGTGGCCAAACCCCGTCCCCTCGATAACCACCCCCTTTATCCCCAAGTCGAGGAGGGCCTCCAACATCTTGGGGTACATCCCGGGGAAGAACTTGACCAGGGCCACAGCCTCTTCGAACTTTGTGGTGTAGGAGAGGCCGGCCCTCTCCTTGTACTGCGGCTCTAGTACCTGCAACAAGTCTTTCTCGGGGTAGTACTCGGCCAGCGGCTGGGCGTTTATGGACTGGAAGGCGTCTCTCCGCGACGTGTGCATCTTCCTCACCCGAGTGCCCCTGTGAGCCGCTATCACGCTGTCGCTACTCGTCTTGTGCATAACTACGACAGACTCGGCAAAGGGGGCCCTGGCGGCGACGGCGACCGCCGCCTTGAGGTTAAGCACCGCGTCTGTGGAAGGCCTGTCGCTCGACCTCTGGGCGCCCACAAGCGCAATTGGCCCCGGCGCCTCTCTAAAGGCAAAGGCGAGGGCCGCAGCCGTGTAGTGCATCGTGTCTGTTCCGTGCAAGACGACAACCCCCCTGGCGCCTTTTTCAAAGGCCTCGCCTACCTTCGCAGCTATTAGAGACCACGTGGCCGGGGTGAAGTCTTCGCTAAACTTGGCGGTGACCTCCACGAGCTCCACAAGCGACTCCACTTCCCCCAACAACTCAAAAAGGTAAGACGCCGACAGAGTGGGGTACACGCCCCCCGTAACGTAGTCCACACGGGAGAGAATTGTCCCGCCGGCCGCCAAGACCCAGACACCAGGCCCCACCTGCCTAGGCGGCTCAGCCGCGCCAAAAGACGGGGGCGGCACATCCCCCAGCTCCACAAGCTCCCTAATCCTACTCCTCTTAATCCCCACGTTGTACCCATTCCTCAGCTTTATGACCACCACATCTGGGTCGCTGAACTGGGTAGGAGGCAGAAGGACGCCTTCAAAGACGTCTCCGCCTTCCAGCACCACTCTGACGCGTTTATACATACGGCGGGAGATGGAAGACGGTAAAATATTTACTCAAAGGGGCACTTGGGCTCTCCGGCTGTGTACGTGGGCGTGAATGGAAACTTGAAGCCCTCAGCCGTGTACAGCCAGCCTACCAGCGACTGGCCGTATTCCACTCTCATGTTGAAAAACGCCTTGACTACCGCCGTCTCGCCCGCCCTAACGACTGTGCGCGGCGAGCCGCCCACGTAGACCTCTATCTGCGACGCCTTTACGCCCCCCAGCTCAACGCCTTCAATCTTCAACGCGTCGGAGCCCCCGGCGGCGATGCACAACTTTACCCAAGACCCGCCTTCCCCGGGGTAGACGTAGGCCTGTAATGCCGCTATGTAGGTATACCGCGCCGCGGCTTGAAACGTAGTCATGAGGTACCCAGCCACGGCGAGAGCTATGGCCAAGATCACCGCCATCAAAATTGCCACTTGTATGCTGACCACTGCCCCTCTCACATGTCTACACACGGGTAGGTATATAAAGAAGAGGGGAGGCGCCCCGCCGGGGTCACAGCGCGGCACGGCGCCGGCCTTGCCCGGCGTAGTCCCGGCAGTGGGAGATAGTGCGGTGGTTTTTAAACTTGTACGGCGCTACGCAGGATTTTTTAAATTGGATGCACGCCGTGGACATGGCGAGGGCCAAGTCTGCAAAAGCAATAAACGACCCCAGGAGGATGCAACTCCTGCAGTTAATTAAGGAGCGTGGTCCGCTTACGCAGGGCCAGTTGGCTAGGCTGACTGGGATGTCGTGGGGGACGCTCCAGTGGCATCTCTACGTCCTTGAGAGGGAAGGGCTAGTAAAGCGGGTTAGGCAGGGGGCCCTCGTCTACTACGCCACGCCGGAGCAGGCCCTCGCGTAGGCGGAGAAAACACTTTTAAAGAGAAGTGGCGTAGCCGCACATGTCCCGTTTTCCGATAAACAAGATATCTGACTATATCTGGGAAATACCGCCGGGCCAGAAGCCCTGCCAGAAGGTGCCGGTGAGGATTTACGCTGACAGCGTCTTGTTGGAGAAGATGAAGACCGACATGACGCTGGAGCAGGGGGTAAACGTGGGCTGTCTCCCCGGCATCTACCGGTGGTCGATCGTGTTGCCGGACGCCCACCAGGGCTACGGCTTCCCCATTGGAGGTGTGGCGGCTATTGACGCAGAGGAGGGCGTGATATCGCCGGGCGGGATTGGCTACGACATAAACTGCGGCGTGAGGGTGCTCAGGACGAATCTCACGGAGGAGGAGGTGAGGCCGAAGTTGAAGGAGCTTGTGGACACCATCTTCCGCCTCGTCCCGCCAGGCGTCGGCGGCACGGGCCACCTGCGGCTCTCGCCGGGCGAGTTCGAGCGCGTCCTCGCCGAGGGCGTGGAGTGGGCGGTGCAGAAGGGCTACGGGTGGGCTGAGGACATGGAGTACATAGAGGAGAGGGGGTCGTGGAAGTTGGCGGATCCCTCTAAGGTGTCTGAGAAGGCGAAGGCCAGGGGGAGGGACCAGTTGGGCACTCTGGGCTCTGGCAACCACTTCCTAGAGATCCAGGTGGTGGACAAGATATACGACGAGAAGGTGGCCAAGACCTTTGGCATTGAGAGAGAGGGCCAGGTCGTGGTGATGATACACACGGGCAGCAGAGGCTTTGGCCACCAAGTGGCCACCGACTACCTATTGATCATGGAAAGAAAGATGAGGCAGTGGGGGCTGAACCTGCCCGACAGAGAGCTAGCCGCGGCGCCGCTTAAGGACAAGGTGGCGGAGGACTACATCAAGGCCATGGCGTCGGCGGCTAACTTCGCTTGGACGAACAGGCACATCATCATGCACTGGGTGAGAGAGGCCTTCAAGAAGGTGTTCGGCTCCATCGAGAAAGTCGGCTTAGAGCTGGTATACGACGTGGCCCACAACATCGCCAAGCTCGAGGAGCATGTGGTTGACGACAGGGGCACCGTGAGGAAGGTGTGGGTCCACCGCAAAGGCGCCACGAGGGCCTTCCCGCCTGGCAGGCCCGAGATACCTGCCAAGTACAGAGACGTGGGCCAGCCCGTGCTGATCCCCGGCTCCATGGGCACGGCCTCGTGGATCCTCGTGGGGACTCCCGAGGCTATGAGGCTCACCTTCGGCACTGCTCCACACGGCGCCGGCCGCGTCCTCAGCCGCGAGGCCGCCATCCGCATGTATCCGCCTCACAAGGTGCAGGAGGAGATGGCGAAGAGAGGCATCATCGTGAGGTCGGCCGAGACGGAGGTCATAAGCGAGGAGGCCCCCTGGGCGTACAAGGACGTAGACAGAGTGGTTGAGACGGCGCACCAAGTGGGCTTTGCCAAAAAAGTGGTGAGGCAGAGGCCTATCGGAGTAGTGAAGGGCTAGAGGGGGAAACACTCCCTTAAATCTCCTCTGTACAGCGCGTAGCCAACGATAACACCATCAAAGCCTGCTTTTAACGCATTTTCAACGTCTCTACAGTCCTTAATCCCTCCAGCGTAGTAGAGCCTCTCAGCAACCTCCCGCAACACCGATGTGGCCACCTCCAGGGCGACCCCCGCCCCGGTTCCCTCCACCTCCACTGCCGTGACCACCAGGCCTCCGAGGGGGCCGAAACGCCTTAAGTGCTCCACCGCCTGGCCCAGGGGAGCCCCTTCAGACCTCCAGCCGTCTACCAACACTACGCCTCTGCGGTAGTCGAGGGAGGCAACGAGGCGGCTTCGATACAAGTCGGCGATGCGCTGGAAGAGGGCGGGGTTTTTGAAGGGGAGGGTGCCCACCACGGCGTATTTGCAGGTGCCCAGCGCCCAGCCGATGGCCGCCTCGTCTCTCAGCCCGCCTCCCACTTGGCAACGCCCCCCGAGGGCCTTGGCCACTGCCTCGATCGTCTCCACGTTGACTGGGCGCCCCGCCTCTGCCCCGTCTAAGTCAACCACGTGGACGAGGGGCGCCTTGGAGAATCTCGACGCGAGCTCCAGGGGGTCTCCCACGAAGACGTACTCCCCTCTCCTCCCCTGGACCCGCTTGACGGCCCTGCCCCCCTCTATGTCTATGGAGGGGATAATCATTTCAAAACGCCCTTGGTGCTCTGGACTCCGCTTGCGGGGGACATGGCGGCGCGTAGGGCTAGGCCGAGGGCCTTGTGCGCGGTCTCTACCTTGTGGTGTGGGTCGCGGCCTCTGGCGTATATGTGGATGGTGGCGCGGGCCTCCGAGGCGAGGCTCCTCACCCAGTGGGGGAACATGGGGAGGGGATAGCCGCCAATCGCTAGGTTGGGTAGCTTGGCTTTCACGACCCAGTAGGGCCTGCCGCCTAGGTCCACTGCCGCGAGCGCAAAGGCGTCGTCCATGGGCACTGCCGCCCACCCGTACCTAGCCACCGCCGACCTGTCGCCGATTAGCTGGTCTAACGCTCTGCCCAGCGCAATCGCCACGTCCTCGATGACGTGGTGCCCGTCGTCTAGCCGCCTCTTCTCCTCCGCATACACCCGGCCCCCCAGCCCGGCGTAGAAGAGGAAGGTCTCTACCATGTGTGTGAGGAAGGGGATCGGCGTCTCTACCTGCGCTACGGCGCCGGGGACAAGCTCCACTACCACAAGTGTCTCCCTAGTCTCCCTGCGGTAGGACACTAAAGCCCCAGAGAAAGGGTTTATATGCGTTGATCTACCTCGCCACAACTACAGCAAGAGGGAGGTACTGCTGGCGGCTACTCCCATCTCTTGCAACGATCTTTACTCTTACGCCGTAAACGTCAATGAACTCAGGCACGCTATACGTCGGACCATAGATACCACCTTTGTTGAAAATTGTTAGCGCCGGCCCGCGCCACCATCGACCCGCATCTTCTACCTCAAAGGAGATTAGTATAATGAGTAGTGCGGGGTTACTCCCTGCGCCTTTGGCGGCCGCCCGTAGTAACTCAACGGCGCCTAAGGGGGCGCCTACTTTGATGTCCTTCTTACCCCTCGATGAGTAGAGCGCAAACAATTCCCTTTCGAGGTATAGGTCTCTGCCTGGGTCTAGTCTGTAGGTTCTAATGACGATTACGTTAGCGTTGGAGCTCAACGTATCTAGCAACTCCTTTTGTGGCGTGGGGTCGTCGATTGTGCTGACGGCGCCCTGCGGCAAGTACAGCACATCTGTCTGAATCTTAATGTTCCCGGTGCGGATTGTACTCACCACTCTGTCTCCGTCACGACACACGTAGTATTCGTCGTATTTATAGACCGCTAATCGGCCGGGCAAAAATGCAGTATACCACCCCTCTGGCATGACACTATCGCCAAATGCAACTTGGAAGTCGTCACTTTTGACGTCGTATTCTATTGCGGCCATCTCTTTGATTGCCATATAAAAGTCGCCAATTTCATATCCAAGGAGCATTGTAAAACCTATGTAGATGCTACTTACATGAGTTATAAAGCCTAAGACGGACACTAAGCCCGAGTAGTTGTACTGGTTATAGAGCAGGAACAAGGGAATGCGCCGCGTGTCAAGTAGCGTTGTGTTATACCGCCACTCATAGTTGCAGTCTAGGCCAGGAGCGAAGTGTGCCGCTGTGTTGTTGACCTTTTTAATCGGCTTTTCTGTGACGTAGACGGCGGCTTTTATGACGTATTCCCCACGTTCCATATTGCCTACCTCTCTTGGCACGTAGTGAGCCGCGGCGAAGCCTATGTGGGTGTCGCCGTACCATATGTCGATTTCTATTGGGACTTCTATGTCTGTGGCGTTGCTGTTCAGCCAGTCGTCTAGGGCCTTTCTAAAGTCGCCGTTTACTGGTATGCGGATCACGTTGCCCCTTGCCTCGAAGTCCCTTATCTCGTACTTCCCTACGTTGGGCCCCTTGGCCCACACTTGCACGTTCCCCATGGGGGGCACACCGATCCTTCGCATATTGTCTAGTACGACTACTATGTATGGCGGACCCGGCTTGTCGAAGTAGGCGCGGTAGAGCGGCTTAATGTAGACTCTGTACTTAAGGGGCGCCTCCTCCTTTACCTCGACGCTTATCCACACGGGCATGCTGACAGTCGCCGCCACGTATGCGAGCAACAAGGCAACCACGCCAATGGCAACTCCATATAGTACTCTCCTCTGCATAATGGGATAATGAGGATGTCGTTTAGATGTTTTTCCGTTGGGCACGGCTTTATTTTATATACACGAGGTTTTTCCCGTATGCCTGCTGTGCGGGTGATACCTTGCTTGGACATGGATGGGAAGGCTGGCGTAGTGGTGAAGGGGGTCAACTTCCTCGGGGTGAGGGAGGTGGGGGATCCCGTGGAGTTGGCGGTGAGGTATGAGGAGGAGGGGGCCGACGAGCTTGTGATACTCGACATCACAGCCACGCCGGAGGGGCGGGGGACCTTTGTGGAGGCCGTTAGGAGGGTGGCCACCTCGGTGTCTATACCGGTGGCCGTGGGGGGCGGCGTCAGGGGGCTTAAGGACGCAGACGCTCTTTTCAAGGCGGGGGCGGACAAGGTCTCTGTAAACACTGCGGCTGTTAAGAGCCCAGGCCTTGTGGAAGAGCTGGCTAGGGAGTACGGCTCTCAGTCCGTGGTGGTGGCCATTGACGCAAAGCGGGTGGGCGGGGGCTTTGAGGTATTTATAAACGGGGGGAGGACGCCCACCGGCCTAGACGCAGTTGCGTGGGCTAGGAGGGTGGAGGAGCTGGGGGCTGGGGAGATCCTCCTCACGTCCATCGACCGCGACGGCACTAAGCTGGGCTACGACGTGGAGCTCATACGCGCCGTGGCCTCGGCCGTCCGCGTCCCCGTAATAGCCTCGGGAGGGGCGGGGGAGCTGGAGCACTTCTACGAGGCGGTCAAGGCTGGGGCCGACGCGGTGTTGGCGGCCAGCCTCTTCCACTTTAGAAAGCTCACCGTGGGGGACGTCAAGCGCTATTTGAGGGAGAGGGGCGTGGAGGTGCGGCTATGAGGCGAGGCGGGTTGCCAAGGGACGTGGTGAAGGGCGTGGAGGCCGTCGTCGACGACGTGGCTGAGCGCGGCTTAGAGGCGGCGTTGCGGTACTCGGAGCAGTTCGACGGAGTCAAGCCCTCGGCGCCCATTGTTGAGCCAAGGGCCGGGGGCGACCCCGCCGTCGTAAAGGCGGCGTTGGAGGCGGCTGAGTCGCTTAGGCTGGTCTACGAGAGGCTTGTTCCGCCAGACGCCGTTGACTACTACGGCGGCTTTATGAGGCTTATATACTGGCGGCCCGTGGACAGAGCGGCGCTCTACGTCCCAGCTCGGTACATCTCCACCTTGGTCATGCTGGCCGTGCCCGCCTCGCTGGCCGGCGTGAGGGAGATCTATGTGGTGACTCCTCCCAGGGGCGTCACAGGGGAGCTCCTCGCCGTGGCCAAGGAGCTGGGGGTAAAGGGAGTCTTGCAGATAGGCGGCCCCCACGGCTTGGCCTACGCCGTGTTTCACATTGGCGTAGACGTGGTGGCGGGGCCCGGCGGCCTCTACGTCCAGGCGGGCAAATACGTCTTGTCTCAGTATGTGGGGGTTGACGGGATTGAGGGGCCTACGGAGCTCGTGGTGTACGCGGAGGGTGTCGCGCCCGAGGTAGCGGCCAAGGGCGCCTTGGCGCAGTTGGAGCACGGCCCCACCTCCTTCGCCCATGTCCTCTCCCCCGACGAGGAGCTCCTGAGGGCTGTGGAGGAGATCTACAGGAGGGAGAGGACCTCCTCCATGGGCCCCCTACACGTCAAAAAGGTGGCAGGCGTGGAGGAGGCGGCGAGGATCGTAGACGAGATTGCCCCAGAGCATTTAGAGGTCTGGGGGAGGCGGGAGTTGGCCTTCATGGTGAAAAACGTAGGCGCGGTGTCTATAAACGCGCCGAGCCCCTACTTGGACTACGTGGCGGGCATATGCCACGTGTTGCCGACCGGCGGCACGGCCAGGTGGCGGGGCCCCGTGACCCCCCTCAACTTCCTAAAGCCAATCGGCGTGGCCGAGGCCGTAGGCGCCGTGGACCCCGCGCTGGCCGAGGCGGCGAGGGTGCTCGCCAAATACGAGGGCTTCCAGCGCCACTTCGAGGCAATATGAGCTGCCACGTGTTAGAAAAGCTGGAGGAGGTCATTAGGCAGAGGATTAGGGAGGGCAACCCCCAGAGCTACACCTACCGCCTGTACAGCTCCGGCCTCCACAACGTGGCTAGGAAAGTGGGCGAGGAGGCGGTGGAGGCGGCTGTGGCCGCCTTGGCGGAGGGGGAGGAGAGGCTTGTGCAAGAGGCGGCGGACCTTCTCTACCACCTCCTCGTCCTACTAGCCGCCAAGGGACTCGCGCTCGCGGACGTGTGTAAGGAGCTCGAGAGGAGGATGAAGTAGCTACGAGATCAGCTTCTCTATTGGCGTGACGACTATGTCCTTTGCCCCGGCCTCCTTTAGGCGTATGACTATGTCGGGTAGCTCGTCTTCGGGGACTACGCTGAAGACTTCGTACACGTCTCCCTTTGCCAGCGGCGTCACGCTGGGGGCCTCCATGGCTGGCAACACGGCCAGCACCTTCTCCAGCCTCGAGGCTGGGACGTTTAGGAATATCATCTTCTTCCCCTGCGCCGCGTAGTACCCCTGGATGAAGGTGGTCAACTTCTTTGTGAGCTCGTGGTTGACGTAGCTTGGGTGCACTATTAGCCTCGCCGAGGTTTCAAGCACCGTGGCTATGGGCACGAGGCCGTGGACCTCGAGAGTGGTGCCCGTGGCCATTACGTCGAGTATGGCGTCTGCAATGCCCAGCTGGGGGAGGATCTCCACAGAGCCCGTGACTCTCACCACTCTAACCCGCTTGCCCAACTCTGCGAAGTAGTTGTAGGCTATGTTCACGAACTTGGTGGCGACGCGGGTCCCCGGCGGCAGCTCGTCCACGGACTTTATCCCAGAGGACTTGGGCACCGCCACCACCAGCCTCCCCCTCCCAAACCCAAGTTCCAACGCCTCGACGACGCTGGCGCCAGACTCCACCACGTAGTCGTGGCCGGTTACCCCGGCCCACACCTTGCCCGACTCCACTATGTACGGGATGTCCTCAGGCCTCGCCCTTATCACATTTACATCGCGCCAGCTCGTGGGCACCACTAGGGCCCTCTCGTCAGACGCCAAGAGCCTCATGCCGATGGCCTCCAAGAGCTTCAGTGTGGGGTCTAGAAGGCGGCCCTTAGAGGGTATTGCCAAGAGCATGGGGACGGGCCATGCGGCCTATTGACGGCCGGTATTTAAAGCTTCTTCTAGGGCTTTAAGGAACTTCTCCATCACTGGCATAGGCGCCAGGGTAAATCTAATGCACGAGCGGCAGAGGGGCTTGCCGCCCAGAGTCCTAACCACAAATCCCGCGGCGTCCAGCGCCGAGGCCACCTCCTCCGCGTTGGCCACGTGCACGGTGATGAAGTTGACGGGGCCCACGTACTTCTCAGCCCTTATCCGCGGCGCCACTGCCTCTCTCACCTCGGCCACCTGCGCCACGGACTGTTCCACATAGCGCCGGCCCCTCTCCAGCGCCCGCTCCACCACTTTGGCCGACAGAGCCGATATGGGGTGCGGCAGAGAGAGAGACCTCAGCACATCGGCTATCCTCTTGTCGGCCGCCACGTAGCCCACCCTCAGCCCCGCGAGGCCCCACGCCTTGGAGAAAGTCCTCACCTCCACCACGTTGCCGTACTCGTAGAGCTTCGGCGCCCAGTAGCCGGCGAATTCGGCGTACGCAGCGTCGTATATGACCAAGCCCTGGAATCTTGCCGCCAGCTCCTCGAGCTCCTTAACCACGTGGGCCGTGGGGTTATTAGGCGAGCATACGTACACAGCCGACGCGCCTGACTTCGCCACTGCGTCGACATCCAGCGAAAGGTCTACCCCCAGAGGCACTGCCACAGGTCTCAGCCCCACCTGCCTAGCCACGACCCTGGCCATGCCGTAGGTGGGCTCTACCACCGCCAGCCCCCAGCCCCCGTGCAGTGCAAGAGACATGGCCAACCTAAGGCCGTCGTCGGCCCCTGCCGTTACCACCACCGAGCCCTCTGGCAGAGAGAAGTGACGCTCAATGACAGACGCAAGCCGCCTATTTAGCGGGTCCGTGTAGTACCTAAGCTCCCAGGGCTCAGCCGCGGCCGCCACCTCCCTGTAGTACTCATCGGGGAGGAAGAGGTTCTCGTTGAAGTGCAATCGGTATTTGGCGTATCCCACGTCAGGCTCGTCGTAGGCGAAGTCCAGCGAGGGTAGCCGCATTAAGCACAAAAGCCGCCCACTAAATAAGTTTAACGCAAATATAGCCCACCACATCTCCCGACATGGACGCAACGCCGCTGACGACGCCCGAGGAGGCGTGGCGTATAGCTAAGTCATTAAACTACCGCCACATAGGGGGCACAGTGGTTGCGGTAGTACAGGACGTGGAGACGGGGGAGGTGCTCATGGTGGGACACATGGACCCCGTGGCCGTGGTTCTGACGCTTACGACAGGCCTTGCCCACTATTACTCTACGTCGAGGAAGAGGATTTGGCTAAAGGGCGAGACGTCTGGCCACTACCAAATAGTGAAAGAGTTTAGGACGGACTGCGACGGCGACGCCGTAATTTTAAAAGTTGTTCAAATTGGGGCAGCCTGCCACACGGGGGCTAGGAGCTGCTTTAGCTCGCCAGCCTCTTTCAAAATCCGTTTAAACCGCGACGCCTAGCCATCTACCTCCTCCAGTCGGCAAAGAGGTTGCGCAACAGAGCCAGCCCTGCCTTGCCGCTTCTCTCTGGGTGGAACTGCACGCCGAGTATCGGCTCTTTGTACACCGCGGCGACGTAGGGGCGTTGAAGTTCCACGTATGCCACAAAGCGCTCGTCTGGGACATACGGGACGCCGAAGCTGTGGAGGTAGTAGTAGTAGTTCTCCTCCAAGAAGGGCAACGGCCTAACTACGCGGGTGTAGCTCCATCCGATGTGCGGGACCTTGGCCGCCTTTATTCTCTCGGCCCTCCCTGGGAATATTCCGAGGCCCCTCTCCTCGCCCTCTTCGCTGCCCTCAAAGAGCAACTGCATGCCGAGGCAAATTGCGAGCGTGGGCTTAGACTCTATCACGTGTTTAAAACTCCTGGCCTTCGCCGCCGCGGCGTCATAGGCGCCCACGCCGGGCAACACAACGGCATCTACTTTGTCGGCCTCCTCGGGCCTATTTATTACCACGGGCTCTGCGCCTGCCCTCTTCAACGCGGCCAAGAGACTGCCGAGGTTTCCCACTGTGTAGTCCACCACGCCGATGCGCACGGCTACGACCCGTAGCATATTTAAATCTGAAAGCCCGCCTCCGGGTATTGCTATCTACGACGCCTTTCGCCAGTGAACCCTCGGGAGGAAAGCGGCGTGACAATTGCGTCGGCCTACTGCTGGCACAAGGGCAGCGCAAGCGCGTCGTCGATGAGCTTGTCGATGGGCCACTTTTGGTAGTCGAAGGTTATTGCTCTTACCTCGCGGGCCCTCTTGTAGGCCTCTGCGCGGGGGAGCCCCTCCTTGATCATCCTGCTCATGTGGAACTCGGTGAGGATATACGGCATGGCCTTCTCTAGGTTTTCCCTAATCCTCCCCTCGTCCACGTGAATAGACTTTAGCAGGCGGGCGGCGGAGTCCAAGATTTCGTCTACAGCTAAAATGGCCTGGGGTATCCACACGCGTTCGTTTGCCGAGTTGGTGAGATCCCGCTCGTGCCACAAAGCCACGTTTTCAAGCGCTACGGAGACGAGGCTTCGGACGTAGCGGGCTAGGCTGACTATTCTCTCAGAGGTTGTCGGGTTGGCCTTGTGGGGCATGGCGCTTGACCCCCCGCCGCGCTCCACCACCTCGCCGATCTCCGGCCTAGAGAGCTCCCTCACCTCCACGGCCAGTCTCTCAAACACCGAGGACAGCACGGCCAGCGCAGAGGCCAACACGGCGAATGTCTCCCTGGGCGCTACTTGAGTCGAGATGGGGTGGTAGGGCAGGCCCAGCCGCTGGGCCACCCTCTCCCTCAACGCGGGCCCCAGCTCCCCCCAAGCGGCCATTGTCCCAACGGCGCCCCCCAGCTTGGCCCTCATTAAGTCCTCCGCCAAGGCGAGAAGGCGGCAGGCGATGTGTAGCTCGTAGTAGTAGTTGGCGAATTTGAAGCCGAGGGTAATGGGCTCGGCCCACTGGCCGTGGGTCCTCCCCACCATCTCCAGCCGCCTATACCGCGCGGCGAGGGAGGCAAGTTCTCCACCGACTGCGTTAACCTTCCTCTTTATGTGCCCCAACGCGCGCCTCACAAGGAGGGCCCACGCAGTGTCTACCACGTCGTTGGAAGTGGCACCAAAATGGACAAAGCGGCAACCGCTCTTCTCCTCGAGGAGCAAGACGAGACTCAACACGTCGTGGCCAGTCTTCTTCTCCAACTCGTAGACCTCCTCCGCCGACACAGACGCCTTGCCCACCGCCTCGCAACAGCCCCTCTCGGCCACGCCCAGCTCCTCCAGCGCGCAGACCAGCGCCCGCTCCACTTCGACGTACGCGTCTATAAAGGCCTGCGGCGTGAACAAGGCGCGGACCTCCTCTGAGCCGTAGCGCCAATCAAATGGAGAGATTGAGGTCAACTTCACAGCCTCCCCTTCTCGCGCCTTAAGTCCACCATGTGCCAAGGCTCTGGCCCAGTGCCAATGAGCGTGACTGGGACTCCCAGCCTCTCCTCCAGCTCCTCTACCCACCGCCTGGCCTCTGGAGGCAGGTCTTGCCACCTGGTCTTCCCTGCCGCGTCTTTAAACAACGCGTCCACTTTAGTCAGCGCGATTTGAGTCGGCGTGTTTAAGAGGACGGCGCGCTTGGCTAGCTCGAAGTTGAACGGCGCGGCCCGCCTCGGTCTCCCAGTCACAGCGCCCCTCTCTACCCACCCGCGCCTCTCGGCCTCCTCCGGCGGAAGCTCGCCGGGGAGCGGCCCCCCGCCCACTCTCGTGACGTACGCCTTGAAGACCAGCACCACCTCGTCCACGGCCTTGGGCCCCACTCCCGCCTCACTTAAGACGCCGCTAGCCGTCACGTCTCTGCTAGTCACATAGGGATAAGTGCCGTGGTAGAGGCTTAGGAAGGTGCCCTGGGTGCCCTCTATCACTACCCCCCGCTCCCTCGCCTCGTGGATCATCGACGGCACGTCGGCGAGGTAGGGCCTCAGCTCTTCCACGTCCTTTGCCAGCCTGAGGCGGCGCAGGACCCGGTCCACCATGGCGGCGCCGACGCCCTGCCCCGTGGATCCCACAGTCTTCATCAGAAACTCGTCCCTCCTCTCGGCCTCCACATGGCGGTCCTCAATTACGCCCGTGTTGAAGTCGACGTAGGATCTACCCCTCCCGTATTTCTCCACCTCCGAGAGAAACACGTCTACCTTTATCAAGGCGCCAGGCGCCACTGCCAACTTAGACGTGGGATTTACAAAGCAGGTGGGCAACGTCCGCAGTACATGTACCTCGCCGCCAATGACGACCGTGTGGCCCGCATTAGGCGCACCTGTCCGAACGCAGAGCTCTGGCTTATCGGCCAAGGCGAGGTACGCCACTACCTTCCCCTTGCCCGTATCGCCGAAAAACCCGTCGACGACCACCGTTAACACTTTGCCGCTAGATCGGCTGAATATATGTATTTACTTAACTGGGCCCGAGCCGGAGGCGTGGGTTCTCGTACTTTGTACAAGTGATCATTTTTAAACAACGTAGAACGAGTGGTAAAGGTGGTTACGTCGTATTTGTCCCGCCTCAGGGCACTTGAGAGGTACGTGGGGGACTACGACGTGGTAATCGTCGGGGCGGGGCCCGCCGGCCTCTTCGCGGCGCTGGAGCTGGCTAAGGCTGGGGGGTTGCGCGTGGCCCTCGTCGACGGCGGGTATAGGGCCTCGCAGAGGCACTGCCCCCTCCAGACCCCCCTTGAGAAGTGCACCTTCTGCGTCCCCTGCCACATCATGTACGGGATAGGGGGCGCGGGGACTCTCAGCTCCGGCTTGATAAATCTGAGGCCAGACGTGGGGGGAGACCTCCACGAGCTGGTTGGCGACTGGGACAAGGCCATGGAGTTGATAAACTACGTGGACAAGACCTTTGTAGAATTCGGCGCACCAGACAAGGTGTACGAGCCTCAGATGGAGTTGATTGGCAAGCTCTCCGCCATCGCGGCCAGGGTAAACGCCAGAATTGTCCCCATTCGCCAGAGGCACATGGGCACCGATGGCGCCAGGGCCGTGGTGGAGAACATGACTAAGTTTCTCGAGGGGGCCGGCGTCGCGGTGATGTACGCCACGTGGGCTCTGGAGGTGGAGAAGGGGGGCAACGGCTTGTTCACTGTCAAGACGACGAGGGGGGTCTTAAACGCAAGGGCCGTCCTCCTGGCCCCGGGCAGGGGCGGGGCGGAGTGGCTCGTCGCCCAGCTCAAGAGGCTGGGGGCATCGCTGGACTTCGGCCCCATAGACATTGGGGTGAGGGTGGAGGTGCCTTACCACGTCATGAAGCCGCTTACAGACGCCGTGCACGACCCCAAGGTGATTCTCTACACCTCTAAATACGACGACAAGGTGAGGACCTTTTGTACAAACCCCCGCGGCTTCGTGGTGAAAGAGGTTTACTCAGACGGGACGGTGGGTGTCAACGGCGAGACGTACCTCGAGCGGAAGAGCGAGAACACGAACTTCGCCTTCCTCGTCACTCTGCGTCTCACAGACCCAATGGAGGACACGATAGAGTTTGGGAAGTCCATCGCGAGGCTTGCCACTAAGCTGGGGGGCGGCAAGCCGCTTATCCAACGCCTCTACGACCTAGAGCGGGGCCAGCGTTCCACTTGGGATAGAATTAGGCGCTCCAGCATCTCTCCCACGCTGAAGGACGTGACGCCGGGCGACATATCCCTGGCCCTCCCCCACCGCATTGTGGAGGACATAATCGAGGGACTGAAGAAGCTGGACGAGCTGGCCCCCGGCGTGGCGAGCCCGCAGACCTTGATCTACGCCCCCGAGATTAAGTACTACTCCGCCAGGCCCACCGTCGACAAGAACTTAATGACTACGGTGCCCGGCCTATTCGTCGCCGGAGACGGTGCGGGGCTGTCCCGGGGCATAAACGTGGCCGCCGCCACGGGCGTCTTGGCGGCTAGAGGCATACTTCAGTACCTACAGAGCGGGAAACAGTAGAGATTTTTAAAGCCCGCGGAGAGGGCACGTGTTCATCGCAGTAGAGGGGATAGACGGCAGCGGGAAGACGACGGTGATAGCCGAGGTGGCCAAGGCTCTGCCCCGTGTCTACGTCACGAGGGAGCCCAGCGGCGGGCCCATTGGGAGGTTGCTGAAGGAGTGGGCGCTGAGGGGGGGCACGGCGGATCCCCACGTCGATGCGCTGCTCTTCGCCGCAGACCGAGTTGAGCACTACAAGAGGGAGATTGAGCCCAAGCTGAGGGAGGGGTATATAGTCATAACCGAGAGATATGTAGAATCCTCCATCGCGTACCAAGGGGCGGCGGGGGTGCCCATTGAGTATATATTGTACATAAACTCCGTGGTGCCCAGGCCCCACCTCACTATAATCCTCGACGTAGACCCGGCGGAGGCTGTAAAGAGGATCAAGGCGAGGGGGAGTCTTGAGAAATTTGAAGACGTGGAGTTCCTCAGACGCGTGCGAGAGATCTACCTGGCGAGGGCCCGCGCAGAGGGCTACCCCGTGATAGACGCCGGGAGGCCGGCGGGCGAGGTGGCGAAAGACGTGGTGGCGATTATTGAGAGAGCTATGGCATCACTGCGGCGATAAAGGAGGAGATAGAGACGTAAATCGAGTTCAACAAGGCCTTCTCCTCGGGCGTCAGCCTCTCCAAGAAGCCTTGGTCGCTTACTACGTCGGGCTTCGTGGCCACTAAAACCGCGATCTTACGGACACGTTCAATGAGAAGCTCCCGCAAGTCCTGCGCCACGGCGCGCGCGCCCTTGGAGTCCCCCCTCTTGTTTAACACGTGGACAGTGAGCTTCACTCTGGCGTAGAACCCCTCGGGCAACTGGACGGGGTAGGTCTCTCTCTGCTCCATGTACTTATACGTCGTCACGTCCTTAGGCGCAATTAGGCTCCCCTCGTCGATCTCCACCGCGCCTACCTCCTCCAGGCTGAGGGCAAGATAGAGGGGCAGGTCTGCCTCTGTGTTAGCCTTGTAGGAGATGCCGAGGAGTGGCAGAGCGACGTCCTTTTTAAACACCACACGCACTCTATAATCGTTTAAAATGCCCTGGTACACATGCCACTAGTGTCCACCTTAAAAAACGATGCAGGAGATGGCCAAGTATTACGACTGCGGTGGGCAATCCCGCTGGCCTTCACGGCGGCCGTCTTCGCCATGTACTTCGCCAAGCCGCCGATCTGCCTAGGCCTCTACATAGGCGCAGTGATCTACGCCGCGTTCCTCCCCGCTGGACTACTCGCCCAATGGAGGCTAAGCAGGGCCTTCCCTCTGGCCTTCGCAGCTTACTTCCTGGCCCTCATAGCCGCGGGGCTAATCGCCGTAATACCGCAGATAGGGGCCGAATTCCAGCGGCTACAGAGGGCACAAGCCGAGTTCTTCGCAAGAGCTGCCACATGTCCCCTCGGGACTGTTGCAGTCGGAGTGCAAGCCCTTATCCTTGCACCGCTGGTGGAAGAGACCCTCTTCCGCGGCATACTCTTTGAGGAAGTGAAAAGAAAGGTCGGCACAGTCGCGGCCTACCTCGTGTCCTCGGCGCTGTTCGCAGTGCTCCACAGCCCAGGGCTCGGCGCCCTCCCCATCTTCGTCATCTCCCTCGCGCTGGCCTACGCATACCACAAACACGGTCTAATCTCCTCCGTGTTGATACATTTTACACAGAACTTCATCGCCTTCGCCGTGGCTCACGGCGGCGTTTAGCCAAACTTCGCCGCCACGCCGGACCCCGCCGCGCAGACCGCCCGGGCCAGCTCCTCTGGGCTCTCTACGTACACCACGTCCACGGCCTTTCTCTCGTCGAAATGCCGCGGGTAGGCCTCCCGCAACCTATCGCTGTAGGCGCCAGTGCCGACGAGGACAAAGAGCGGCTTGCCCATGGCGTAGGCCATAAACGCCTCGATCATGGTCCCAACGCCACCGCCGAGGACTGCCACCGCGTCGGCAGACCTCACCATTTGAACCGACCTACACCGGAACTCGCAACCCGTCCTAACCACTATTACGCCCCTTGGGAGGGCGACGTCTTCTCTCTCCATGGGCAGGAAGACCACCACCCTAAGCCCCCTCCTCAGCGCCGCGTCTACCACGTCTACCATATGGCCCCAGTAACCTCCGACGAGCAGTAAGGCGTCTGGACATATCTCGGCGAGGGCTTCTACGAACTTTGCGGCCTTTTCGCCCAGCCCCTCTACGCGGCCGCTGTGAATGGCTACAGCTATCTGTTTCACTGCCTCACTAGGTAGAGGAGGTGGGAGACCTCCCCCAACAGTATCCTCAAGCCCGTCTTGACGGCGTTGGGAGAGCCGGGGAGGAGGACGAACACCTTGCCTTTTACAACGCCGGCTGTGGCCCTCGTTAAAAACGCCGCTGTGCCTACCTCTTGTATGCTGTAGAAGCGGAAGACGTCGCCGAAGCCCTCTATCTCTTTCTCGAAGAGGGGCCTCAACGCCTCGATGGTCACGTCGCTCTTCGTCAAGCCTGTGCCGCCAGTGAACACCACGATGTCTACGTCGTCTCTCGCCATGAGCTCAAACGCCTTCTTCCTAATCGCCGTCACGTCGTCGGGGAGCAAGTCGCGTCCAACCACCGCGTGGCCCGCCGAGGTTATCATCTCAACGGCCACGTCCCCCGACTCGTCCCTAGGAGAGCCGCCACGCGCCTTCTCTTGAAAACGCGACGTGCTGACTGTAACGACGTAAAACCTAGCGCTTTTAGGCCCTTGAGACCTGTGAAGCTCGTGAGCCATGACAGAAAGAAAAAACTTGTTTAAAACCGCCTCTGCGCCACCTCGCTTAAGAACTTGGCGAGGTGCGGAGCGGTGGCTCTCAGCTTGGCGATGGCTGTTTCAACGTCGTCGGCGGGGTCTACGCCGTATCTACAAAGCCCATAGGCGTGAGGACCCAACAACTCCAACACCGACGCCACGAATACGCCATACATCCAATTTAAAAAATCCTCCGTAGCGCTTATCTGACAGCGGCCCTTATCCTCTCTACTGCATCTAAGAGCTCCTTGGTGTAGTTCAAGTATATTAGGTTGGCGCCCTCGGGCGGGTACACTGCGGGGTCCTCTAACACGTCGGCAGGGAGGTACTTGGCCACTAACTGCTTCTTGACCGCCGTGGGGTAGTAAGAGGCCAGCGTTATCCTGGCCGCGTTTTCCGGCCTGAGGACAAAGTCTATGAAGGCGTATGCGGCATCTACGTTTTTTGCGTCGCGAGGGATCACCATGAAGTCTACCCACCTATGCGTCTTGGGTCTTGGGATGACGTATTCAAACTTGTCGCGGTTGGCCTCGCCTGCGTTTTTCACAAATTCGTCTCTGGCCGTGGCGGCGTCGCCAGACCATATCTGGGAAACCCACAGCTCTCCGGCGGCTAGGGCGGGCACTATCTGGCTTACGCCCAAGTACCCCCTTATGTATTCCTTCTGCCGCTTGAGTAGGTCTATTACCTTGTTCACCGCGGCGTCGCTCCAGTCGTCTGGATCTATGCCGAGGGCATACTTCGCCGCCATGACGGGCTCTATGAACTCCTCCAACATGGCCACTCTGTCGCGCATCTTTTCCAAGAGGCCGAAGTCGAAGAGGTCGGACCAGCTGTCCAGCCGCCTGTCCACCCCCCTCATGGCGTAGTAGTTGACGGCGAAGCCCGTGGTGCCGAAGGCGTAGGGGATGGAGTACTGAAGCCCACGGTCGTTTGGATTCTCAAAAAACTCAGGCGCGACGTTGCCAAGGTTGGAGAGCTTGCCGTGATCTATCTTTCTCACGTAGCCCCCCGCTATTACATCTTTCAGATACGTGTCGGGGACAACCACGAGGTCGTACCCCCCTCCTCCCCGGAGCAGGGCGGAGTAGGCCTCCTCCCCGCTTTCGAACTCTCTATAAATCACCTCCACGCCGAATTCCCTCTCAAACTCCTTCAACAGATCCTTGTCTATGTAGTAAGAGTAGTTGTAGACGGCGAGCCTAGGCCGTTGCAACATGGAGAAGCCTATGGCTCCCAACGCCACCGCCACCACGGCACCTCCAGCCGCTATGAGCAACTTCCTCCTCGTTACCATAAGCGCGCATCTACAGGCTCTTTTAAACGTTAATGGTGAACAGATGCACAACCTCGCCGTGGCCAGCAGAGGCTGTACACGGCGTCTGCAGTGCGCGGAATGCCTCGAACAGAGTGCGCGTGGCGGGCCTGGCTTACCGGCTTCTGCGGCTTAGGTACTCTCTCACTCCGCTTGCCACTAGTTGTGCCACGCGGATGGGCTCTGGCCATTTGCCGAATTTTGCGCAGAGCTCGGCGGCCCGCCCGGCGTCTGCTGGGTCAATGCCCCAGGACCTGATGTATATCTTGTACCCACTCTTTGTGTAGTAGGGCGTCGGCCAGCCCAGCCTCCTAATGGCCTCAATCCTCAGTTCCCAGTCTTTGAAGAGCTTCTTCACCGCCTCCTCGACGCGGCCCTCGGGGTCTTCAAACACGTAGCATGCCACTGGCACGCCGAAGCGGCGCCACAGCGCCTCGCCGTCTATCCAGTTGTAGAAAGACACCACACAGCCGTCCAGCATGATTATGCTCACGTCGGGCTTGAGGAGCCTCTCCGCTATTCGCACAGCGGCCTCTGTGGCGTCTGTGCCTCCCACGGTGGCCGTGTCCACGGCCACTGCCTCCACCGTGCCGTCTCTCCTCGCCACGACCCCCGCCAGAACTGAGAAACCGTCTTCAACCTTAAAGCTCTCTGCAATGGCCAACGTCTTGAAGTTCTTCTGGAGGAAGCGCGGAGGAGAGGCGGGCGATCTCCTCCTCTGTCGCACTAGTGAGGCCCAGGCGTAGGCATTTGCCGAGTCTGCGCCTTCTTGTGAACTCACCGCCGGGGACGGCGCCGTGTTTTAAAAAGATTTCCGGATTCCTAGCCTCAACCCACGCGAAGTATGGCGTGGCGGCTACGCCGAGAAGCTCCTCGACCGCCCGCGCCCGCCTTTTTAGGGAGGCGAAGACTTCGCCGACGGCCCCCTCCTTCAGTGCCGTGTAGAAGAGGTACTGGAGATAGGTGGGCGGGTGGAGGTACGCCGACTGCACGTATTCGAGGTATACTTCGTACAGCTCCTCTGGCGCCGCGATGAACCCCAAGGCGAGGCCGGGGAACAAAGCGTGGAAAGAGGCCACAGCCACCGCAGGCCCGTAGATGGGGACTCTGCGGCCGGAGAGGAGGCCGTACGTCAAGTCGTATACCACCAACGGGGCCTCAGTCGCCACTCTCTTGATCTCATCCTCGCTGTAGGTGTAGCCGTCGGGGTTGCGCCAAATGGGCTGTATATACGCCAGGCGCGAGTCGGCACAGTGTTCAAAGGCCCGGAGGGCCTCCTGCGACGTGGGGTCCTCCAGGCGGACGCAGGGCTTCTCCAAGTGGGCAAAGGCGAGAATTCTCAAGCTGTCTCCAAGGCCGTTTGTGAAAAACGCCCTAAACCCAGTCAGCCCCAGCCCGCCTACGAGCTCTTCGAGCACCCGGCGCGGCTCTGGCGCCCCTGCGGGGTCTGTGTATTGAAGCGCCTTGGCTCCCCACTTCTCTAGCACGGCTCTGTGAACCGACTTCACGAGCTCCGGTTCCACCTTCAGCCAGCTTCCAGAAAAGTCCATTAAGAGGTGGAAAAAACGCATATTTAATGAAAGTGGGAAAGCTACATCCCCAACTGCTCCGGCAATTGGTGCTCGCTAGGCGCGGCGCGTGGCGGAGAGAGGTGGTGGTAGGCCCCGCCGTCGGCGAAGACGCGGCAATAATAGATCTGGGCGGCACCTATTTAGTCGTCCACACAGACCCCATCTCTGGCTCTGTGAAACTCGTCGGCAGGTTGGCGGTGTTTGTCTCCACGAACGACGTAGCAGTGAGGGGGGTGGAGCCCATGTGGCTTTCGGTTTCGATATTCCTTCCGCCAGCGGCGGGCGAGGGCGATTTGGACGAAATTACGCGGCAGATAGACGAGGCCGCGAGGGAAATTGGCGTGGCGGTGGTGGGCGGCCACACGGAGGTCACCACGGCGGTTACTAGGCCGGTGGTCGTGGCCACGGCGATGGGGGTGGGGAGGCGCTACGTGACGACCGGCGGGGCGAGGCCGGGGGACTACGTCCTTATGACGAAGTACGCTGGGCAAGAGGCGGCGTCTATACTCGCAACAGACTTCGGAGAGGAGGCCGTCCGCAGGGGGGTGGACAAGTCCGCCGTTGAGGCGGCCAAGTCTTTCAACATTTCGGTGATAAGGGAGGCACTGGCGCTGGCCGATTTCGCCACTTCTATGCACGACCCCACGGAGGGCGGCGTGGCCGGGGGTCTCGCGGAAATCGCCTACGCATCGGGCGTCTCCATAATGGTGGACAGAGGCGCCGTGTTGACTAGGCCTGAGATAGAGGCGCTGTGCAGAGCCTTTGGAATCGACCCATTGAAGACCCTCAGCTCAGGCGTCCTACTCGCCACAGTGCCGCCCAGCCAACTCGACGCAGCCCTCAACAAGCTTAGGGGCCTCGGCGTCCCCCACGCGGTAATTGGCCGAGTAGTGGAGAAGGCAGACTACCTAGTGGACATCTCCGGGGAGAAGATCTATGAGCCATACGTCGAAGACAAACTCTTCTCCCTCTTCTAATTCTAAAGAAGATTTAAAATAGCCAGCCACAAAGAGGGGTGGAGCTTGTTAAGCCTTGGCGCAACGAGGCTGGGTACATGAGGGCGAGGCTCTTAGAGGCCAGCTATGAGGCTGAGTTGGCGGCTAAATTCTTAGAGGAGGGCCTCATACGCAATGCCGCTGGGAGGGCCTACCAAGCGTGGAAGGCCTTGTTGGCGGCTCTCGCGGCCAGGGCTAGGGACGAGTTAGCCAAGGTCTACACCGGCATGAAGAGACTGAGGAGCGGGGCTAGGATAAGCGAGGTGGACTGGGTCATTGCCTTTATGCCCTCCAGCCGGGTGAGGCCGGTGGCGCAGGTCTTAGCCAGGGTGTTTGGGCGCGATGTCCTAATGTACACAGACGTGGCGCTAAATTTACATGAGTATCAATACAATGGCCCAGATAGAGAGGGCGTATTCAGCCGCTACCCCAGCGACGAGTACGCGAAAGAGGACATAGAGAGGCTATTGAAGGGCGTCGAGAAGGTGAAGAGGAGGGTTTTTGAGTCACCTCTTGGCTAGTTCGTGGACGGCTAGAACGAGCTCCTTGGCTACGTCGATGCCGGTGGTTCTCATGAGGGCTTTGAACTCTGGGATGCCGTTTACCTCGTTGACGTAGTACCTGTCGCCCACTAGGATGTCTACTCCTGCGTAGTAGGCTCCCACGGCCTTTGCGGCCTTTACCGCGAGCTTTTCCAACTCGCCGTCTATGGGTTGCGGCAGTGTAGTGCCGCCGCGCGCTGCGTTGCTTCTCCAGTCTCCGCTTGGCGGAATTCTCCGCATGGCGGCCACCGCCCTGTCGCCTATTACGAACACGCGTATGTCCTCGCCTGTTCCCACCGCCTCTTGTAGCAACAGCACTTCGCCCTCTGCCGACTTTAGGAGAACCTCTAGCTCCTCCCGCGATGTTACCAGCGACACTTTCCGCCCCCAGCTCCCGCTCACGGCTTTGACAATCTTCCTCCCCTCCACGTCTAGGGGAGCCTTGCCGAAGAGGACGAAGCTTTTGGGCACTGGGAGCCCTGCGGCGAGTAACTTAGTCAGCGTAAGCGCTTTATTCCACGACGTGGCTAAGGCGGCTGAGGAGTTCACAGCGACGCCGCCGCGGCTCTCCACAGCCGACGCGAAGATTATCCCCTTGTTGTGGCTGAGGGTGCGCACTAGGTAGACATCTGGCTCCCACGCGTCTAGCACGAGGACGTCGCCAATTTCCACCAGCCTCAGTCCCACGCCCAGAGACGCTGCTGCCTTTATCAACGCCCTCTCCTCCTCTCTGACCACGTCGTACGCTAGTGCTACCATGGCTCTACCTCCAGCCTCCCGCCGTTGTAGTACCAGAGGAAGGCATTGGCCAACTCCACCGCCAGCGTGGCGTCGAGGACAAGCGGCGTGTTAGTGTCTGCGGCGGTTCTTCTAATTGTGTAGTCTCTCTGGGGCGTATAGCCGCTCGTCATCACTATGTCTATCTTCCTCCACTTGAGGAGCTCTACCACTTTCTCGCCCAACTCCTCCGGCTTGTACACCTCCAGCCTCGTGGAGAGCAGAGAGGCGGCGTGTCTCATTTTCTCCGCATCTCTCTCGTCGTAGGTGTAGACTAGGGCCGTCTTCTGCGGTATTTTGTTTGGCGTTGCCGAGAGCCAGCTTTTGAGGAGCGCCTCTTCAAACGTCTTCCCATTTGCGGCCACTTCCCCCGTGCTGTACATGACGGGGCCTAGGCGGGGGTAGGCCCCCCTGAGCCTAGACCAGGAGAACTGCGGCGACTTGACCCACCACTTAGTGGGCCTAAGCGCCACCACCTCCTCGTCTGTGGCCAGTCTGCCGTTGGTCAACACGTCGGCCACTAGGGACATGTAGTTGACCCCCGTGGCCTTGCTCACAAAGGGCATGGAGCGGCTTACCCTGAGGTTTGCCTCTATGACGTACACGTCGTCGTTTACGAGGAATTGTACGTTCATAGGCCCCCTGACCTCCAGCTCTCTGGCCAGCGAGTGCACTACGTCGATCATCTTCTTGATCGCCGAGTCGCCCAGCCTCCTCGGGGGGAGGACCATGGTGGAGTCGCCGGAGTGGACGCCGGGGGGCTCCACGTGCTCTATGGGCGTAGCAACGAGCTTACGCCCGTCTGACACCGCGTCCACCTCTGCCTCTATGCCCCAGGGCATGAACTTAGACACGACCACGGGGTAACGCCCGCTGACCTTGGCGGCCTTGGTTAAAAACTCGGCAAGCTCCCCGGGGCTGTACACCGCGGCCATGTAGGTCCCGCCCAGCACGTAGCTCGGCCGCACGAGGACGGGGTAGCCGAGCTCCTCGGCGAGCTTCAACGCCTCGTCTATCGACGTGGCCGTGAACCAGGGCGGTTGCCTAATGCCCAGCTTGTCTAAGAGCTTGGAGAACTTGTACCTATCCTCTGCGGCGTCTATAGAGCTGGCCCGTGTCCCCCCTATTTTGACGCCGGCTCTCTCTAGCGGCACGTATAGGCGCTGGCCTATTTGGCCGCCTGCGTACAAAACCACCGCGACGTCTCCCCCCTCCTTCTCCACCACGTCCAACACCCTCTCCACGGTTATCTCGTCGAAGTAGAGCTTGTCCACCACGTCCCAGTCCGTGGAGACAGTCTCGGGGTTGTAGTTCAAGATGGCCACTCTATGCCCGCGGTTCCTCAGCTCCACTGCCAAGTTCACCGTGGACCAGTCGAACTCGACGCTCACCCCAATTCTAAACACCCCTGCGCCCACCACGAGGAAGTCGGCCTTGGGAGCTGCGTCGTCGTAGTAGCCGCCGTAGGTGAGGTATAGATAGTTGGTCTCGGCGGGCCACTCCCCCGCCAGCGTGTCTATCTTCTTCACCACGGGCCTCCTCCGCATCTTCCTAACTTCCTCCACACCTATGCGGAGGGCCTTCGCGATCTGCTCGTCGGAGAAGCCCAGCACCTTCGCCTCCTCTAGATCCGCCTCGCCTCTCTCCATTCTCTTGTAGAAATCCACCACGCGCTGAATGGCCCTTAGGAAGAACTTGTCCACTTTGACGTATTGATAGACCCGCTCCAGGGGGACTCCGAGGTACATGGCCTTGGCGGCGCATATGGGCCAGTAGGGCCTGTACTCGGCGAGACACCTCTCCGCCTCCTCCAGCGTAAGCTCGTCGAACATTCTCCCGCCCACAAGCCCCGGCTCCCCAATGTCGATCATTCTCACGGCCTTTTGCCAGGCCTCCTCAAGAGTTCTCCCAATCCCCATGGCCTCGCCGATGGACATCATCTCGGGGCCCAGCCCCTCCACGACGCCGAAGCGGTCGTTCTCCCACCTGGGGTGCTTAACCACTATGTAGTCTAGCGCAGGCTCAAAGGCCGCCACTGTGCGCCTGGTCACTTGGTTCAACACTTCGTCTAGGCGGTAGCCCAGGGCCAGCTTAGCCGCTATATAGGCCAGAGGGTAGCCAGAGGCCTTAGAGGCCAAGGCGCTTGAGCGAGACATGCGCGGGTTAGTCTCAATGGCGTACTGCTCTGGCCCAGCGTAGTTGACGGCCACTTGTACGTTCCCCTCACCCACTAGCTCAATCGCCCTCGCCACCCCAATGGAGATGTCCCTGGCCTTCTGGTACTCCTCGTCGGTTAGAGTGAGGCAGGGCGCCACCACTATGGAGTCGCCCGTGTGCACCCCCATGGGATCCACGTTCTCCATGCAGACCACCGCCGCGACGTTGTCATAGGAGTCGCGCACCACTTCAAACTCCACCTCCTTCCACCCCTCTAAGTACTTCTCCACCAACACCTCGCCTATGGCCGACTGGGCAAAGGCCTTGTACACCCTGGCCCTAAGCGCCTCCTCGGTCTTTGCCACAAAGGCCCCCGCGCCGCCGAGGTTGAAGCTCACCCTCACCACCACGGGGTACCCAATCTCCTCCGCCACTGCGAGAGCCTCCTCGGGCGACTGCGCCGGCTTGCTGGGAGGGGTGGGGATCCCCGCCTCCCTCATCGCCCTTTGGAACAAGTCCCGCGACAAGGCCCTCCTTATCCCCCTCACAGGCGTGCCGATCACTCTCACGCCGTATTTGGCCAAGGCGCCTGATTCGTCTAACTCTACACATGCTGACAGCGCGGTCTGGCCCCCGAAGCCGCAGGCAACTGCGTCAGGCCTCTCCTTCTCTAAAACCCCCTCTAAAAACGGCCTTTGGATGGGGATGAAGTAGACCCTGTCCGCCAAAATCTTGGAGGTCTGTATCGTGGCTATGTTGGGGTTCACTAACACGGTCTCAATCCCCTCCTCCTTGAACGCCTTAAGCGCCTGTGAGCCAGAGTAGTCGAACTCCGCCGCCTCAGCCACCTTGATGGCCCCCGAGCCTATTACCAAGACCTTTCTAATGTCCGGCATGGCGCTCGACGAGTTTTACAAACTTGTCGAAGACCCACTTAGTGTCGTTGGCCCCCGGCGAGGCCTCTGGGTGCCACTGCGTCGTTAAAATGGGCAGAGACTCGTGGTAGAGCCCTTCCACAGTCCCGTCGTCCGGCTGAATTGCCCACACCTTTAGCTCTGTGCCCCGTGGGTCCACGGCGTATCCATGGTTGTGCGTAGTGATGTAGGTCTTCCCCGTGAAGGCTAAGTCCCGCACAGGCTTATTAGAGGCGCGGTGGCCGAACTTCAACTTGTAAATCTCGGCACCCATCGCCATGGCCACCACTTGGTGTCCCAGGCATATGCCCATTAGAGGCTTCCTGTACTCCACATACTGCCTAATCTCCTCGGCGAGGAAGGTCAACAGCTTGGGGTTGCCGGGGCCGTTGCTGACGAATAGGCCGTCGCAGTCGTAGGCGAGCTCGGGGCGGCGGCACGGCACAATCCTCAGCCTAACCCCCCTCTTCAACAGCTCTCTCACAATAGACCTCTTCACTCCGCAGTCCACAAGCCCAATGCAGAGCTTGCCTTCGCCCAGCTCCACCGGCTCTTTCACAGAGACGAGGTCCACGTATGATGCCTCCTCGTACTTGGGAGAGCGGCGGAGCGCCTCGGCGAGCTCGTGCGGCTCGGCGGGGCCCATGGCGCCCATCATGACGCCGTGCTCCCGGAGCAACTGGGCCAAAGCCCGCGTGTCCACCCGCGCAAGGCCGGGGACGTTGGAGACAGCCAGCCACTCCTCAAGAGACATGGCGGACTTGTAGTGGCTGGGCTCCGTGGCCTCGAAGACCACCACGCCCTCCACCTTTATCCCATCCGACTCCATCTGGTCCTCCGACACGCCGTAGTTGCCGATGAGCGGCATGGTGAACGCCAATATCTGGCCCTTGTAGCTGGGGTCTGTCAATGCTTGTGGATATCCAACCACGGCGGTGGTAAAAACCACCTCGCCTACCACGACTCTCTCTGCCCCAATGTGCCTGCCTATAAACACCGTGCCGTCCTCAAGGACGAGGTAGGCCTTACTCGCCCCTTAGACATCAACGCCCACATTTACGGAGTATAAAAGCTTTTCCTACACGCAGGCCTCAGCCGCGCCTCTGTAAAACTCATACTTCACAACGCACAAGTCTCTACACTTCACCTGGGCGCCCAGCCTTTTCGCAATAGCTAACACCCTATAATTATCTGGAGAAACATATGCAAACGCGTATCTAAACCCCATACGCCTAAGCCTATCCGCAAAGTCGAAAACAACGGCTGTCCCAATCCCCTTGCCTTGGTGCCTATCGGCAATTACAATAGCCACCTCAGCTCCGTCGCCACACGGAGTGACGTCGACAACGCCGACGCTCTCGTTGTCTCTGTAAACTAGAAAGGTCTGACATCCCCTACTCCACAAGTACTTGTACACGTACGAGACGTCTGATACCAAGTGGAGAAACCTAAGTCGCATGCTTTCCTGAGACACTTGTTTATAGAACTCGCCTACTACTGAGTAAACTCCTGTGATTTCGACATAGTCGAGGTACACGGCTTCCACTAAAACGCTTTTAAATAACACTGAACTAATGCCCCATGAAGGTAACCGTGTCAATAATAAAGGCCGACGTAGGCGGCTTCCCAGGCCACGCGCATGTGCATCCAACGATGCTCGAATACGCCGCGGCTAAGCTCAGGGAGGCCCAGAGGCGGGGGGTCATAATTGACTACTTCGTGTACAATGTAGGCGACGACATTTCGCTATTAATGACTCACACCAAGGGCGAAGATAACCCAGAGATACACGGCCTGGCGTGGGAGACGTTTAAAGAGGTGACAGAGCAAGTGGCCAAGAAGTACAAACTCTACGGCGCTGGGCAAGACTTGTTGAAAGACGCCTTCTCTGGCAACATAAGAGGATTGGGGCCCCAGGTGGCCGAGATGGAGTTCGACGAGAGGCCCAGCGAGCCCTTGATAGCGTTTGCCGCAGACAAGACTGAGCCAGGCGCCTTTAACCTCCCCCTGTACAAGATGTTTGCAGACCCGTTCAACACGGCGGGGCTGGTGATAGACCCATCTATGCACGAGGGCTTCCTATTCGAGGTGTTAGACGTGGTGGAGCACAAGGTCTACTTGCTCAAGACCCCTGAGGAGGCGTACTCCCTACTGGGGCTGATAGGGACCACGGGCAGGTACATCGTGAGGAAGGTATTTAGGCGGGCGGACGGCGCGCCGGCAGCTGCCAACAGCGTAGAGAGACTGTCGTTAATAGCCGGGAGGTACGTGGGCAAAGACGACCCAGTAATGATGGTTAGAGCACAGTCGGGCCTCCCCGCCGTGGGCGAGATACTGGAGGCGTTTGCCCACCCACACCTAGTCCACGGCTGGATGCGCGGCAGCCACGCGGGGCCCCTAATGCCGGCCAAGTTCTACCACATAGACCCCGAGAAGAGGATAGCCATAGGCCCCAAGATGACCAGGTTCGACGGGCCTCCCAAGGTGGGCGCCCTGGGCTTCCAGCTACACGAGGGCTATCTAGAGGGCGCAGTGGACATGTTCGACGACCCTGCCTTCGACTACGTGAGACAGGTGGCCGCGCAAATCGCCGACTACATAAGGCGCATGGGCCCGTTCCAGCCCCACCGCCTGCCGCCTGAGGAGATGGAGTATACAGCCCTCCCCAAGATATTGGCCAAGATAAAGTCTTACCCAGCCGACCAGTACGAGAAGCAGCGGAGGAAGTACGTGGAGGAGGCCATCAAGGGGACTCCCGTCGAGCACTCTCAACACGACTAATTTTTAACCCACGTCACATCTTTCGCTGGGTGAAGTGGCGCGTGAGGGCTGAGCTGTGACGAAAACTCGCGTTGCAGATATTTAACCCCCCATTGCCTGAGGCGCGTGACGCCCCTGGAATTCCTAGGCCTCGTGGCTCAGCTGTACGCAATAATGAACCCCATTGGGAAATTGGCCATAGTAGGCCCTCTCGCAGTAGAGCGCCCAGCGCAGATTAGGAGAGTAACCGCTGTCGTAATTGTCGTTGTGTACCTCCTGACGGCGTTGTTTGCGCTAAGCGGCAGCTACATACTTGCCGCCTTTGGAGTGAGCCTAGACAGCTTTAGAATTGCGGGAGGCCTAATACTGATGGTAATCTCCGTCACCACTCTGACCTCAGGCTCGTACGTGGGCAAGCTGGAGATAGGCGAAGAGCAGGCGGTGGTGCCGCTGGCCACTCCGCTCATCGTCGGGCCCGGCACTATAACCGCCTTGATCATCATGTCGTCGCAGTACGGCGCTGCACTCGCGCTAGCGGCCGCCATGGCTGCGTCAACGGCCGTAGCCGCCACGTTGATTGTTGGAATTAGAGTTGTGAAATATGTAGGCGCCACGCCGCTTAGGCTGCTGGGCAGATTTATGTCGCTTATCATAGCCTCCGTGGCCGTGGAAATGATGCTGGCCGGGCTGAGGAATGTGGCATGCAAATCTTGACCCACTTGGAGGCGTTAGACGCGTTGAAGAGCCTCGACGGGCCTGTCCTCTACTTGGCATGGAAGTGCGGCTTGTACAAGGCGTTGAACGCCCGCGCCGTGGTAGTGGTAAGGCAGGGGGTTGGGCTAAGTGAGCTCATATCGTCGATAAAATACGGCCTCTCCTTTGCCCCCGAGCTTGTGGGATTTAAGTACACCGTCGTAGAAGGCGAAGACTTAGAAGAGGCAAAGCTTCTAGAGGCCTTGGAGTTTAGCCAGCTCGGCAAAATTATCTACATTGACTGTAGAAAATAAAATTTATAAATTCATGTATAAGGGATTTTCAGATTATGACCCGAGGCATTAGAAGATTAATCAAAGGTTGACAAGACAAAAAATATAAATATTCCGTTCAATATTGAAGTTGATGAAAATAAGATTTTTAATAGGCGGGCCGCAGGGCAGAGGGGTTGAAACCGCGTCTTTTATGTTTATATACGGCGTGGGCGCCGCTGGATACTACATATACGCGCGGCGCGAGTTCTGGAGCAACATAGCTGGGGGGCGCCACAGCTATGTGGTAGGCACAATCTCCGAGAGTTGGCCAGCCCCCGCGCCCGGCAACACAGTGGACATGGCCCTCACCTTCGACGGCCACGCCGTCTTGGAACACGTGTTCCACCTGAGGCGGGGGAGCTACCTCGTGTATAACACAGAGGAGGAGGCCAAGACGCCGGACAGCTACAACATGATGTCTAAGGCCCTTGCCGAACGGCTTAAGAAATTTGCCAAAGAGAGAGGCTTCGAGCCCACCGTAGGCAACTTTGTAAAATACTTGAGGGAAAACGGCGTAGAGACCATAGGAGTGCCCTACAACAAGTCAATTACTGAAATCGGGAGAAAGATAGGCGTCACTTCGCCCGTCATGTTGGCGCGCTTCGTCAACACCTTCGTCGTGGCTCTAGGCATGAGCCTCCTGGGGCTGGGGGAGGAGTACGTGGCCAGAGGCGTGGAGTTTGCCTTGGGCAAAAAGGCCGAGGTAATTGAACAGAACAGGAGAGTCGCCGTAGAGGCCGTGAGACTTGTGGACAAGAGAATTGCGACACTCCAGCCCAGGAGAGTTGAAGTGAAGAGGGTATTTTGGAACGGCAACGAGGCCGCTGCCTACGGCAAAATTGCGGGAGGCGTCAGATTTGTCTCATACTACCCCATTACCCCGGCCACCGACGACGCAATGACCTTTGAGCGACTTATCCCATTCCCAGTAAGAAAAGACGCAGGCGAGCTAGCCGCCTTGGAGAGAGTAGGCGCCGTTGCCTTCCAAGCAGAGGACGAGCTGAGCGCAATCGCGGTGGCAACGGGGGCCGCCATCGCCGGCGCTAGGGCGGCCACGGCCACCTCCGGCCCCGGCTTCAGCCTCATGGCCGAGGCCCTCTCCATGGCTGGCATGATGGAAGTAGGCGTGGTGGTGACGCTCTGGATGCGGGCAGGGCCTAGCACAGGCCAGGCGACGAGACAAGCCCAGGAGGAGTTGCTACCGGCGACTTTTATAGGCCATGGCGAGTATCCCAAGATTGTCTACGCCAGCGGGGACTTGGAGGAGGTCTTCTACGACAGCGTCAAGGTCTTTAACTGGGCCGAGAAGTACAGAGTGCCAGTGATACACCTAGTAGACAAAAACCTCTCAAACACCTTCACTGTGATGCCTCTTCCCGACTTCTCCAAAGTGCGCATAGACGCCGTTAAGCCTGTCGTATTTCCTCAGACAAAGGAGGCAGAGGCCTATCCCCTGGACTCGCTTGTGCCCCCCAGGCTTCTCCCCGGCGTCTCAAACGCGGTGTTCCACTTAAACAGCCTCGAACACGACCCCGAAGGAGACCCAGAGGAGGACCCCGTGGTTGTTGCCAGAATGTTTGAGAGAAGGATGGCAAAGATGAAGTTGATAGATGAGGAGATACCCCCAGAGGATAAGCTGGCCTACTTTGGGCCCCCCGACGCAGAGGTAGTAATCGTGGGGTGGGGGTCCGTCAAGCCCGCGGTGCTCTCCGCGTTGGAGGAGCTGAGAGACGCCGCCTTCCTCTACGTGAAGATGCTTTACCCCTTCCCAGCCCCCCTGGTCAAGAAGCACCTGGAGGGGAAGAAGACCCTCTTCATTGAGAACAACTACCTCGCCCAGCTTGCTTTGGCGAGCCGCATGTTTGCAGGCATAGAGCCCACAGCAGTGGCTGTGAAGTTCAACGGGAGGCCCGTAACGACAGACGACGTAGTGGATGCCTACAAGAGGTTTAAGGCTGGGGAAAAGATTATTAAAATAGAAACGGACTTGTGAACATGGCCACTGTGGTTCAAACAAGGCGTACGCCCGCCGACTACCGCTGGGTGAGGCCCCCCGAGTGGTGCCCCGGCTGTGGACACTTCGGCGTTTTACAAGCCGTCTACAACGCGTTCGCCGAGCTGGACCTAGACCCCTCCAGAGTCGTCCTAGTCTCCGGCATTGGGTGCTCCTCGAGGCTCCCCCACTTTGTAAAAACCACCAGCGTCCACGCCATCCACGGCCGCGCCATCCCCTACGCCATGGGGATAAAGCTGGCCAACCCGTCGCTGGAGGTGGTGGTGGTAGGCGGCGACGGCGACTTAATGGCCATAGGCGGAAACCACCTACTCCACATGGGCAGGCGCAACATAGACATGACCGTCATATTGATGGACAACTCGGTCTACGGCCTCACAAGGGGTCAAGCCGGGCCGACACTGCCCGCGGGGATAAAGGTAAAGGCGATACCCAAGGCGAATCCCCAGTCGGAGATAAACCCGCTCCTCCTCGCCTTAACCGCCGGCTTCACGTTCATAGCCAGGGGCTACTCCTACGACATAAAATACACCACCAAGCTGATAGTAGAAGCCATAAGGCACAAGGGGTCAGCCTTTGTCCAAATATACAGCCCCTGCGTCACCTACAACAACGTCATGACAAGAGAGTGGTACGAGAAGAGGATATACAAGCTGGAGGAGGCCGACCCCACTTGGGACCCCGTGGTACACGACGAAAAAGAGGTAGACACAAAGATACGCAAGGCGCTGGACAAAATCGTGGAGAGAGACAGACTCCCACTCGGCATATTCTACAAAAACGAGCTCGTCCCAACCTTCGAAGAGCGGTACGAGGCCATATACGACCCACACTACAGGAAGCTACCCCCCGCCATACAGCCCATTGAAGTAGACGGACGGCCAGTGGTAGACTTAGAGAAGCTACTGGCCGACAGAATTCTATAACAGTTTTTCCAAGGTGAGCTGGGGGTAGAACCTGCGTATAAAGGCGAAGCCGTTTACCACTGGGAGGAAGGGGTACTTGTCCTCGTCGAGCTCCACAAGCCCCCTACGCCAAAGCTCCGACAAGACTCTCGCATAAAGCATACGCTTCTCCAAGGTGGACACAGCCACATCCACCTCCCTCGGCGCATACTTCACAGCCACTCTCACGTCGGCCATCTTAACCACGTCAGAGGGGGAGAGGTCCCTCTTAACCACTGGACACAGAGTAGAAATAACAAACCGCACGTCCACCCTCACCTCCTTGGCAACTGGGTCAAGCTCGTACTTCACCACCTTCGGCAGATAGGGAAACGAGCGGCAAGTCGACGGCTTATATATGTCGTGAACCCTACACCTAGTCCCCTCGAGGAAGGGGCACTTGCCCTCCTCGTCGAGGTGCATCAAGTAGCTCAACGCCACGCGCACCCCCGACCTCAACTCAGCCACCTTGTAAGCCGGGGTAAAGACCACAGACACCCCCAGCTCCCCAGCAGCCTTCTGAAGCACATACACCTCATGCGGCAAGACAGTCACGGGGCTAGCTCTACAACAGAGTGCGCAGTCGGGCACGCACCGAAACTCCACGCCACCGCCCCCCGCATGCCATTTTTATACTTTAAGCGAAAAAGATAAAAGGCAGGGAGGGCAGAGAGACATGTTAGAGCAAGCCGCCGCGTTGGCGGGCCCCTTCATAATAGGCCTGCTAGTGGGCATACTGGCCAAGCGCCTACTCTCAGCCGCCCTAGTCCTAGTGGCCCTCTTCATCGCCCTAGCCGCCCTCGGCTACACGTCCCCCAGCCAAGTGGCGGCCGTGCTACAGCAGATAGGCTACGCCGCCAAAGACGCCATAGCCCAAGCCCAGTGGCTAAAAGATGCAGTGCCATACTCCTCAGCCGCCTTCCTAATAGGCCTCGCCATAGGCCTCTGGAAAGGTTAAAAACCCACACCCACAGAGAGGCGGGGCGCCGAGGGGAACGGGGCAAGCCCGGAGACGGGCCGCCCCTGGAACCTCCCGCCCGCCCGCGGAAGTCCCCGGCGGGCCGCCGAAAGGCGGGGGTAAAAACCAGCCGGGGACGCGGCCCCCAAACAGGGCCAATGAGGCCGCGGCGAGGCCCGGGTAGGGGGCAAGATCAATACCCCAACAGAAGCGGGGGTATGCGGCGCCCCCCTCTACCTCAAAAAATCACCAGGCGACAGCACCCTCAGCCCTCTACCCTGAGCAAGCTCCCTAATCTCTCTACTACTGAGAAGCGCCTTATCCACAGTGAGAAGATATGAACACAGCCGATCCGCCAGCGCATATGAGACTATCATGGTATCATTAGGACCAAGCCACTCAGCTAATTTACTAAGCTTGTTGTAATAATTAAATACAGCTTCCATCTCTTCCCTCGTAGGGAGATAGGCCTTGACCCCGTTCGACATAAGCGTCTCGACAAGGCGCCGGTTGCCCGTCGACGGTTTCTCAAGCGCGTATACCTCCGCCAAGGCTACTGGCGAAATCCAGAGTTCGACAAAACCACTTCGAACAATTCTCTTAGTGGCAATTGCGTTAAAGGCGTGTCTATCTACAACGACACTGCTATCCAAGTGCGCTCTGGGCCTCTGCATACAGCCCAAGTCTCTTCAGAAGAGAAACAGCCCTGTCCACATGCCAGTCAGAGACCCAAGGCTTAATCCACTTAAGATGACTCACCGCCCCCTCCGCATCGCCCCTATAAACTCTCAACAATTCAAAAAGAGTTGCGGCAACTTCGAGCACGGCACCTCTCTCCCCAGCTACAGCAGAAAGCACACCTTCTATCACTGCCGCCTTCTCCGCCTCCACCTGCGAAGCCAATAAGTCCAACTCCTTTTCGCCAAGCCTAGAAATCAACTTAAGATCGCCCGCAAGCCTAGGTGAATAAGGCCCCCGAATATGCAATGGAAAATCATAATCAAAACAACAAAACTGTTGAACAAAAAACACTACACTCTGAAGCCTATACCTCACACTCCGCCTTCTCAAATCACGCGGCCTCAAACCCAGCCTTTTTACAACATACGCAAGAGACACAAGCCCCACCTCAAAAATGGCACCAACAATTTAAAAACTTACAACGCCGCCGCGCCTACACCTCTGTGTACAGCTCAATTCCCAGCCTAGCGGCCAGCTTCACGGCTTTCTCATCCACATACGGCGTCACAATTATCAGCCTGTCCGGCCTCCTCCCCTCCCTCTCGGCATACAGCTCAGCCTTCCTCTTAAATACAGCGACATCGGACATCCGGGCACGCGGCGTCATCTCCACCAGTATCACTCTGCCGTCCTTAACTGCGACGTCCACCTCCACAACAGTCTCGTATCCAAACACCTTGCCCTCCTTGTCATACGCCTCCCACTTCTCCAGCTTAAAGCCAAACACTTTCTCAACAATGCCCCGGAGGCCCTCCCGAAAGGCCTCCTCAGACACTAAGCCACACATGACGCCCAGCGCGTCTAGGTGACGCTGGAAGCGGTCAAGCGCACTCTCCACACCAGCCCTAAACCTCGCCGACTCCTCCCAATGTCGGTCGAGCCTTCTGAGAAGCTCTGCAAACAGCTCACCATGTTTCTCAAATTGTTTAAACACTTCGGCAAAGAGCTTGTCATAGCGTTGAAACCCCATATTCATATCCTCCCTAAGCCGCACAAGCTCTCCCCCATGGCGGTCCAGCCTCCTTAGGACCTCCTCCATCCCAATAAGCCCAGCCACCGCGTACCTAAACTCCTCATCCTCCTTCAACAACTTGAGAAGAGCAGCCTTAAGCTGGGCAAGCTCCACGACAAAATGCCCCCCGCACTATTTATGCCTTACGGCCCCCGGACTCTCAGGCCTCGGACTGGGATCCCTGGGCAACGTGTAGCCAGCAACAGCCAGCTAGGCGCACAGATGCCGCACTGGTCGAGGACAAGGTATAAAAAGCAAGTGGCGGGCATGACCGTGATTCTCCGCGGCGAGGTTGACGGGGTGCCGAAGAGGGTAGTGTCGCTGAACCCCTCGGTAAACGAGTTCCTGGCCCTGCTGGGCGTCGAGCTGGCGGGCCGCGACGCCTTCACCTACCGCCCCCGGGAGCTCATGAAGGCCCCCATAGTAGGCACTTTCGTAGACATGGACCTCGACGCCGTCAAGAGGATAGGGCCCGACCTCGTCAAACTCTACCACCCAGTCCAAAGCCACCTCTTAGACAAAGCCGCCGCGGCCGCCAAGGCGGCGGTGGCCGTGCCAACCCCCACCAGCGTCGACCACGTGGTTGCCATATTCCGATTCTTCGCCCGCCTCTTCGACAAAGACGAGCAGGGAGACTGGATCGCCGGAGTGTACAAAGACCTACTAAGAGGCCCCCCAATCCTCGAGGGGGCGGTCGCCGTGATAAACCTCGGCGTATACGACCTCGCCTGCAGAAACTCCTACCTCGCAGACGCCCTCACAGCCGCCGGGCTAAAATATGCGAAGACCCCACCCTGCGTCTTCAAACACAGCCAAGACCCACCCAAAGAGCTCCACGAGGCCAACTTCGTCATATACGAGGCGCGGGGCAAGGCCCTCGCCCCCGCGGAGCACCAACTCCTAAAAGACCGCCCACACGTAGCTACGCCAAACGACACCCTAGCCCACTACGGCCCATCCCTGCCCCTAGACATAAGAAAGGTGGCGGAAGCCGCCGCAAAAGGCCAGACCTGGGTAGGCGAAACCTCCTCCATCCAACGCCCCTCCCTAAGAGACCCATGGTACAAGCCCTATCTGTAGAGCGGCCTTATACACGTCGCACAAGACGACGAGAGCTACGTCTTAGCCAAGGGGACATACTGGATAGACAAGCCCCCACACCACTCCTGTGCTGAGGAGCCACAAGACGGGACCATAGACAAATTCCTCGCACTAGGCCCCCTATCCTAAAGAACACTTCCCAGACTCTCCAAACCCCCCACCGAGATGATACTAAGGCTAAGGAGGCTGGAATTAGCGCACAGCCGCCGCCAAGGCGACTGTAAACTAACGCCCAAAGTGGAATACTGCGTTAGCGGAGAAAAATTTTTCTAAATCCGCGAACAGTATATATAGAGAGGGGGAGGGGAGGGTCAGCTGGCCTGGTTTCGGGCAGGAACCCCTTGCCAAGTCCTTCATCATCCCCTCCCCCGATGAGTCTTTCCGAAATGCAAGGACGTCCCCTTTGCAGTCAGTTTCTTCCCCCTCCATGGAAAATTTGGCCAACTTCCTCGAGATAAAGCGCAGATACGTGCCACTGCGTAGTACACGGTTTAAAACAAGTGTAGACAGGGTAGAAGTGAGGGGGTTCACTGAAACACGCATCTCTTCAGACTCAACGGCCGCGTCCACTTTACCTCGTGTTCACTATTTGTACCACCTTAGAACCCCGCTTTTCAACTACGACACGCCGATGGGTTAAAGGCGCCGCCGCTTCGGCGGGAGAACGGCGAGAGGATCTGACCTAAAGGCGGGCCCCGCCATGTGTAGGCTAAAGAGGCCAGAGGAGAGGCACCTGCGAAGCCCTCGGCACGGCGTTCACAGAAACCGCCAAGCACCAGTGGGGCGACTCTTCTCAAGGCCGAGTTAAAGAGGTCGAGGACCGCTGTGGAGAGGGGGCGACGCTATATACCACGCCACAGAGATCCAGTGGACGTCCGACACGACCCCAACGGGTATTCCCCGCCCAGGTAGACGGGCCGTTTCTCCAGATTGCCTAGGGCGGAGGGAATAAACGGTGTATGGGTTTGCTGATGCGTATTACTGTAAGACATCATTGGCATTAAGTTTGGCGAATATCCCGCTCCACCGCAGCCAGCCACACTGACCTAGTAATTGTACACGTTATACAGGCCACACAGGATCAATTTTGGGCGATGATGTAGGAATCTGGACACGCGCGGACCTGTGACCGGCCTGGCCGGACTGAGCCCTTCATCCGCTTTCAGCAAGTAAATCAGATGCACGGATTCTTAAACAATCTCTCGCCGAAGGAACAACAGTAGCGTCTTCTGAACAACATATCTGCATTTAGAGAGATAGAGAAGCTTCTAAACAATGCTGGCAACTGTGGAGTAGAGGCGGGGCGACGGGCCAAGGCCGCCGCGAGGGGCGGCTGTAGGCACTTAAACCCCCCGCCCCTTGTCTACGTGCGCGTCTTCTTGGGAATCGACGACACAGACAGCCACGGCGGGGGTTGCACCACCTACGTGGCCTACGTCCTCGCAAAAGAGGTGCTGAAGAGGTGGGGCCCCCAAGCCTTCCTCGACTTCCCCCGCCTGGTCCGGCTGAACCCCAACATCCCCTTCAAGACCAGGGGCAACGCCGCGGTGGCCCTTGCCCTAGACGTGCCAGACCCCGACGAGCTCTGGAGACTCGCCGTGGAGGTAGTCACTGCACTGGCCAGGCGGGAGGGGAAGACAGACCCCGGCATCGCCATGGCCGTGGGGGATGTACCCGAGAGGGCCAAAGTCCTCTACCGCATGGCCCTAACCCAGGTGGTCAGCCTAAGCGCCGCGGAGCGGGCCGGGGCAACCACCTGGGGCGGCAGGGGGAAAATAGGCGCGGTGGCCGCCATCGGCGCCGACCTGCGAGAATCCACCTTCGAGCTGCTGGCCTACCGCGAGGGAGACCGCGCCGAGATACCGCCCCACGTAGTAAAGGCAATGGAGGCCCTCACCTACCCCTTCACCTTCCACAACCTAGACCGCCGCAGAGTCTTAATACAGCCCAGGGGCCCCGACCCCGTCTACTACGGCATCAGAGGCCTCACCCCACACCACCTCCTCTACGCCAAAGCCCTCCTAGAGGGGCAGGGGTACAGGCCGGCGGGGTGGGCCATCTTCCGCACAAACCAGGCCACAGACGCCCACCTACGCCACGGCGTAATATACGACGAGCCCCACCCCTACTCCTACTACATCGCCAGAGGCATAATCGCCGAGGCCAGGCGCACCAAGGCCCGCCACGTCGTCGGCCGGCTAGACACCGGCCTCCCCTTCGCCGCCTACCGCCACCTAGGCCCACTCGCCACTGCGCTGGAGAAGTGCATCGGGTGCTACGTCGAGCTCTACGGCGGCCTAAAGCCCCGCCACGGGGCACTGTACCTATACGTAGAGCGCGCCCACATCCACGGCCGCTACGTCAAGATAAGGCAGAGGTGCCCCCACTGCGGAGGCTCCCTAGAAAGCCTCGGCAGAGGAAAAGGCTGGAGATGCCGCAAATGCGGCACCATATACCACTCCGTAGAGACGCGGTGGGTGCTCGACGTGACGCCCAGCCAGTATATACTCCCCCGCCCAGGCGAGTGGCGCCACCTACTAAAACCACCAAGCCTAGATACTGTAATACCTACATATTTTACCCCAAAAAATATTAGAGAATGGATTTTTTAAAGAAAAAGTGTTGTTATTACTTACAAAGTGCCGTTACACTAAGCTTGCTTACAAATCTCCGTTGGATTAAGCCCAGTGGGTTCCTGACTGACTAGCTCTACTCTTGCATTGAATAATGCAGTACCTCCATCTCTAAGTAGTATACGTCCAGCGAGAACTTGGCCAGGTCCTATTTGCTTATTGTTTATTTCGTTCTGGAACAGACTTGTGATATCTACCTTGTACCAACCTGTCTTTGTTATATATGAGCCCGAACAGCTAAGTACTTTGCCCCCACCAAATTCTATACCTGTTATTTCAATGCTCTGCCCAGGAGACGATGGTTGCAAACTTAAGTATAGGTACAGCTTACTTATCTGTCCACTTTGCTGGTCGCCAACGGCATATACTGTGGCGAGCTGAACTCCTACTGTTGACCTCTGACCAGCAGATGCATACGTATTATATAGGTACCACCCGACCGCTATTGCAATTACTAGCACTTACTAGCACTATTGCTACTATTATTGCCACTTCTATTGAGGTCATACCTTTTGCCTTAGGCATGTGTATTTGAAACGTGGTTTAATAAATATTTTGTGGTGTGCCCCGCTTACTCCACCGTAGGCGTGACTCGACGGGCGGCGTGTGCGGCCTGCGCTACGGCACGTTTCGGCGGGGTGGGGCATCTAATGCACATGCACTCCTCGCCTGTTGGGATGGGGTTGTAGGGGCCTTGGGCAACGATGGCTAGGTCGAAGTTTGCTTTGCACTTGTAACACATGGCACTGTCGCTGGGCTCCGCTGGCGCGACGTCTATGCGTATGGGCTTGCCGCCGCACTCGACTGTGAAGCCGCCTCTCCCCACGGCCTCTTTGGCAACCGTGGGCAACCTACCGTCGAAGGCCACTCGGCAACCGCCGCCGTCCACATAGACGTACATGTAGCCGTGTGGGACGGCCCTCTTGACTACGGCTATATACCCCCTCCTCGCGGCTCTGAGCCCCACTCGGCGTAGGAGTTCTTTTCTCAGTCTGGCAAGGAGGGCCTTCGCCTCCTCTCGGCTTATCTCTGCAACCTCCTTCACGGCAACGACGGAGTCTACTCGGCCCCATGGCAGGGCGTGCTCCTCCTCTCCCTCCTCTAGCACAATCGCGTCGTCATTGCATGCGGCCACTGCGCCGCTGTGTCTTTCGCCGTCTGCCGTCAGAGTGACGCATAGGAGTGAGTTGCGCGCCCATTGGCAGAGCTCTTTCCTGGCCGCGAGCTCTGCGTTGAGGACGAAGGGGACGAGGAGGAGTAGCGTCCTCAGCCTAAAGAAGGGCAACAACGCCGCCGGGAGCAGAAATGTGGCAACGGCCAGTAGAAACGACGAGGTTATGTACGCAAGGCTAACAATGTATGTCAACTCCCGGTTGGCCGCCACTACGTTTGTGAGAGGGTTAAACGCCCAGTGAACTGCCCAGAAGACTAGGAAGAGGTCGGCTGTGTGCAAGATGTCGCCCTTATCTGTCAGGTTGAGCCCCTGGATATGACGTATGCCTTGAAGAGGGCGTGTAGGAGGGGGTATGCGAGCTTTAGCCCTATGACGAAGAGATACACCTCTAGCGATGGGCACACCGTCTGGTGTAGGGCGAGGGCCGTGGGGATTGCGGGTCCCGCCGCGAGTAGGGAGGGGGATAATAGGTGTCTCCACGGCGCTGTGTAGAACTCGTGGTACATCTTTGCGAGGGGCTTTTTGGCGAAGTGGCTGGAGGCGAGCGCCGACGTGATTAAGCCCGCCAACAGCGAGAGGATGGCCAGGGCGGTGTTCGCGTCTAAGATCGGCGGCGCCTCTATGTGGACGCTGGTGGGCTTGTCTGTTATAACATATCGCGGCCTTGCGACCACGAGGGGGTGCATGGGGTAGGGCGTTACAACTAGCGTGTTGTTGAACCTTAGCGAGATGGCGGCGGAGCCGTAGGCCACTACTGCAACTGTGGCGTTGCCGCGTATCTCCCTCGCCAGCAGCACGAGGGGGTAGAGGGATGGGTTGTCGACGGTGATATTTAAGACGCGGCTACCCCCTATGGTGACGTTGCAAGAGGTTGCGCTATCGAGGACAGACGGCGCCCCTCTATGACGCTCAATACCTCGGTAATATACTTCGTGACGTTAGATGTTGAGGTATATGTCAAAAACACGGTCGTGGCAAACCAAAGGGAGAGCGAGAGGTACAAAACTACGACTATTGCAGTCACAACCAAGCTCTTGTCCATGGACCACGTTGTCACAGTCCTTTTAACAGTGGACGGCGTTCCGTGGCGTAGGAGGCTTGGAGGCGTCCGCCGTCTATCGCGCGAGTAGTACTTAATAGTGGCTGAAGTTTAACAGATGTGTCATCTCTCGAGTTTGCGATTGTTGCGGCGGCGTTGTTGATAGTGGCAGTGGCCGCGGGGTGGTACCTCTACACCGCATTTGCGGCCACGAAGCAACAAGTCGGGGTTTTGGCAGTGCAGGAGGCGAGGGTGTACGAGGATGGGTCGTTTGAGCTGAGGGTGGTTCCGCAGGTCGTGGGCCGGGTGAAGATTATCGGCGTGGAGGTCGCCGGCGTGGCGGTAACCTTTGAACAGGAAATTACGGGGCCTGACACCATTAAGGGCAAGGTAGACGTGGAGCTTACCCCTGGCCAAGTGGTCTCTGGCCGCATTGTCCTCGACAACGGCGCAGTCGCACTATTCACAGCCACTGTGCAACCCAAGCAGCCTTGAAGTCTCGGACGGTGTAGGGCGGTGGCTTGTGCCACAAAGAAGAGGCATGTCAGGTTTAATGGACGCCTCCGTCGCTCTACGCCTTTTCTATGACGTAGGGCAACTCCTCTGCCGGCTGGCACCCCCTCGGCTCTACGCGTGTGGGGCCGGGGGCCACCACGGCGGCTTTGAACCTCGTGGGGCACTTGTAGTGGGCTGTGGCCTCTGCAACGTCGCCGGGCGCAACGTCTAGGCGTATTTCCTCGCCGCCGCACTTCACCGCGGCGCTTCCCCGCCCAACCGCCTCTCCCCCGGCGACGGGGAGCCTCCCCTCGAAGGCTATTTCGCAGTCGCTCCCCTCGGCGTATATGTAGAGGTAGGGCGCGGCGCCTCCCTTGTGCACAACCACGACGCTTCCTCTCCCCGCCTTCTTCAACAGGTCCTTGGCCTCGCCCCGCCCGAGGTCTGCCACCTCTCTGGCCTCCAGCACGTGGTCTACCTTGCTCCACTGCACCGCGTACTCCCCCTCCCTGCCGTCTATCACCACCACGTCTCCGTCGCAGGCCGTCACCACGCCCCTGTAGGCCCTCCCCTCTGCCTCAAGCGCCGCAACGACGAGGCGGCTCCGCGCCCGCTTGCAGAACTCCTCCCTCGCGGCCAGCTCGTAGTTTAGGGCAAATGGTATGAAGAGGAGGAGCGTTCTGAGCTTGAAGAGGCGAGGTAACGTGAGGTAGAGTATGGGGAAGGCGAAGGCTATGAGTAGTACCGCCGCCGTGTACAACGTCGCGAGAGCCGACTGCGACAGTTCCCAGTACGTTACTAAGATCGCTGTAAGGGGGTCGAGAGCCCAATGCGTAACCCAGAGCATCAAGAAGATGTCGCTTGCGTTGAGGAGCGTAATTTTCTCGTGGAGCTTCATAGAGCTGGCCGCTATGCCCCGTTTAAATGCTATGAGGGCCAATGGGTACAGAAGCTTGGTCATGAAAAAGGAGGCGAGGTAAGCCACGGTTAGTGACCTATTGCTTGTCAAAAATGCTACAAGGCCCAAGCCTATAAGCGTTGCTAATGATATAGAAGATAACGCCTTGTAGCTGCGCCCAGCGTGGTAGTACATCTTGGTAAGAGGTCTCTTGGAGAGATACGTGGCTAAGGCGGATGGCGTGAAGAAGGCAACCAAGGTAGATGTTGCTGCAAAGAGAGGCTCGATTCCCACTATCTGGAACACGCGTATGTTGGCACTCGTTGTCTCATTTGTCGCAACGACCATCGGGCTTGCCGCGATCAACGCGTTTGTTGAAGCTGGCTCTACCACAAGGGGCTTGTCGAATCGTATCTCTAGCCTAGCTGAGCCATAGACCGCTACGGTCGCCTTGGCGCCGCCGCTCTCTCTCAACAACAAGACCAGAGGAGAGGCCGTGGGGTTCTCCACGGTGAGGTTCAACACCTTGTTTCCGGGGCCCAGGGCTATTTTGCAGGGGCTCGCGGCGCAAGTGTAGTTGAGGGCAAGCTCTTGGCCAACGAGACGGCTAAGGAAGTTGACTACATACAGCGTCACGTTAGTAGTGTAGTAGTAATTGAAGAAGGCCGTTACAATAAACCACGTAGACGCGGCGAAGAAGATAGTAACGAAGAACCACGCTATGCCCCGCCTCACGTCGCCCCACGTTATCCGTCCACTTCCTCGCCGCGCCACGTCGCTACATGGGGTAGTAATTTATGCCCTGCGTTATATGCCGCCGCGGGCACTGGGCAACGACTTCGCCGTAATAAAGCTCGATCTCCGGTGGCTGTAAAGTTATTTTTATACCTCTCGTAATTGTTGTGGAGGAGTTAAAGAGGCTTCTCAAGCGGCTGGCGGAGGAGGATAGGGAGTTTCTCAGAGGGGTTCTGCTAGAGGCTATTGGCGATAGTGGGGCTGAGGAGCTTGTTGAGTCGTTGTTGAAGAACCCGAGGGCTAGGGCTAGGCTTGCCGCCGAACTCGCCGCCATGATCACAATACCGCTGAACGTAGCCACAAAAGACGACATCAAGGCCCTAGAGGCGAAAATGGCCTCCAAGGAGGATTTACAGCGATTTGCCACGAAAGAGGATTTTGAAAGATTTGCAACCAAGGAGGACATCAAACGCTTGGAAGAAAGGATGGCGACAAAGGAAGACGTGGCGGCGGTGAGAGAGGAGGTGAAGCGCCTAGAGGAGAGGATGGCGACGAAGGAGGACTTAGAACGCTTCGCGACAAAGGAGGATTTGAAAGCCTTGGAGGCCCGCATGGCGACCAAGGAAGACTTGCAAAAGTTTGCGACGAAGGAGGACCTTGAGCGCTTCGCCACCAAAGAGGATATAAGGCGGCTGGAGAATAAGATGGCTACTAAGGAGCAGGTAGAGGACATCGCTTTGTCTTTGGAGGAGGTGGCTCGTGACTATGTGGTGTGGTTTTTGAAGCAGCGGGGTGTGTTGTGCAGGGCGTCTAGGCTCCGCCTGGATGGGGAGTACGAGTTTGATGTGTACTGCGCGGCGGGGGGCGTGACCGTGGTGGGCGAGGTGAGGCTTAGGGCTAGCGCCGGGGCTGTGGAGAGGCTTGTGGCTAGGGTGGAGGAGGCTGTGAGGAGGTGGCCCGAGAAGTTCCAGGGGCGGGTGGTCAAGGTGTTCTACTGCATGGACGCGTCGCCGGAGGCGGTTGAGAAGGCTAGGGAGCTGGGGGTGTGGCTAATCGAGGCGTCTCGGGAGCTCACGCCCCTCCCCCTCTAGGCAACGCGGCTCAGCTCCTCTTCCAGCCTCTTCAGCGCCTTTTCTACCTCCGCCAAGCGGAGACGGGCCTCGCCTATACGCACGGCCACGCGCCTCAGCAGAGCCTTGACGGCCGCGGCAGCCTCCTCCCTCGTCCTGTACTTGCTCAACGCCATGTCGGGGTCGGGCCCGTGGCACTGATAGTCGTGGAGGTCCAGCGCGAGGCTTGTGTCTGATAAGATGCCCTCGTGCCCCGCCTCCTCCAACAGCTGGGAGAGGGGCACCATCTTGGTAGTGGGGACGGGGAAGACTGCCCTCTCTTCTAGCCAACGCCGCTCTTCCTCCGTCTTGGCCAGGGTCTTGAGCTTGTCCAGCTCCAGCCTGAGAAGAGCGGCTAGGACGGCTCTCCATGCTTGGAAGGCTTTGCCTGCGGCGTTTCTCACTAAGCCGCGGCGTAGGAACTCTAGGGCTAGGACGCCTTCAAGCACCGCCTCGATGAGCCTCGCCTCGGCATATCTGGCATCTCTTGGGAGCGGCTTCTCCAGCGCCTCAAACACATTAAACGTTGCGCGGGGACTTATAAATCTTCAGCGTGCTCCGTGCTATGGACCAGTAAGTAATCTGGCGAAGGCCGCTGGCGCGGCTGTGAGGACCTTGTGGAGACCTCGACGGCGGTTGGGCAAGGGCTCTGGGGAACGTGTTAATCTCTTGATGCGCGGTGGTCAAGTTTTCGAAGATTGCTACGCCGCGTGGGACACTACGTGTTACTTTCGCGAGAGTTGTTTGCCAGAGCCTAGGGCTTCTCGGCGCTAAACAGTAAAGTCTGAGACGCTAGTCGACCTGCGGACTTAGACTGGCCGTGTTAAAGCTCTTTCAGTTCTTTCAAGGCCCTCTCGTGTTCCTCTGTCCACGTGACGCGGCTTTTCAACGCTTCTGTGTAGCGTATCACGGCCTTGACTAAGCTTTTACAGCCAGTGCCGCCTCTTCTCTCGTCCTGTACTTACTGAGGGCCATGTCCGGGTCTGGGCCGTGGTATTGATAATAGTGAAGATTCAAGGCGCGATCCGTGATATACGCCACGTCCTCATATCCTAGCTGCTCAAGCATTTGCGAGAGTGGTATCATCTTCGTCGTGGGAATCCTCGGCACTGCCCTCTCCTCAAGCCACCTCCTCTCCTCCTCAGACTTGGCCGTGGCCTTAAGTCTCTCAAGCTCAAGCTTGAGAAGGGCGGCGAGCATCGCCCTCCAAGCCTGAAAGGCCTTACCAGCGGCGTTGCGAGTGAGGCCACGTCAGAGGAAGTCAATGGCAAGCTTAGCCTCGACGAGGGCCTCTAGGACGCGGGCCGTGGCGTAGTCCGCCGAGGAGGGCTTGGGGAGTGGGCGCTCGATTGCTTGTTCCATGGGAGTTTTCGTGGTTTACATTCTTAAATTTGTCTGTTTTTACTGTGTGGAGAAGTGGGTTGAAGCCGAGAAAGAGGCCAGAGAAATTAGGAAGCGGCACGCAGATTGGGCGTTTATTGAGAGTCTGCCTCCCCGGCTTAAGGCGGCTCTCCTCTACTACATTGAGACGGGGGATATTAGGCGGGCGGCGTTTTTCGCCGGGCTTGACCTCGAGGATTTTAGGGAACTTATGAGGAGGGCTAACGTGCCTTTGGTGGTCTAGGCGGCGTTGTCTCCGGCGTCGCACACCGTAGCGTATATAAACTTGGGAGTTGGGGCTCCTATGAGACTTCTCCTTGCGACTCTGGTCTTGGCGGCTGTGGGCCTTGCCTACGTCTTGCCCACGGAGGCGCTGGACACCTTTTACTGGGCGTCCCCCAGCTCGGTCAGAGTAGTCGGCGCAGATGGGGCAACGCTGTTTTCTCTAGACGCGGTTTTTCCGCTTGTGGCGACGGACGCGGTGGGCAAGTGCTTCGCTGTGGCGAATAGGCCGTACGTCTACTACACGCAGACGCAGGGGGTAGCTGTCACGATATCTATACCCACAACTGCCGCATTATCCGACGACTTGATAAATGCGTTGAGGCAGTACGGCGTCTCGCTTGTGTCGAAGACTGTTCCTATTATACTCAACCTCACGCTTCCGTTGCCTCAAGTGGCCTTGGCGGGGGTGTACAAGTCGACGCTTGTCTCTTTGCACACGCCATATGGCTATCCCCTGTGGGCCACCTCCCTTGGGCCGCAGGTAAACGCCACTGCCGTGGCCACAAACTGTGTGGACGTGGCTGTGGGCACTATGGGGGGCGAGGTGTACGTGCTGAGGAGTGGGAGAGTGGTCTCCAAGGTCTCTCTCCCGTCTCCGGTGACTGCGCTGGCCTATTCGCGGGACGGCGGCGCGCTGTATGCGGGCACCATGGGGGGTGAGGTGTACAAAGTGGAGGGCTCCTCTGTGGTCAAGGTCTTCTCTTGTCCGGGCTCTGTGTTGGGGCTGGCTGTGCTTTTGGACGGCTCGCCTGTGGCGGCGTGTTTTTCCAAGGTCGATGTGCCGAAGGTGTACGTGGCGCCGTACGGGCTAGAGTTCGCCCCCGCTGTCGTAGTTGAGTACGGCATTGACACGCCTCGGGTGCCCTTCACCGTTAGTCAAAATGGGGAGTGGGTCTTTGTGGGGACTTTCGGCGAGCTTGTGGCAATTAGGAGGGGGTCTGTCGCGTGGAGGGCCCCCCTCCCCGCTCCCCCGCTCTCCGTCTACTCCTCGGGGGATGGGTCTATAGTCGCCGTGGGGACTCTCGGTGGACACGTGGTAGTGTTTAGAGGGGGGAGGGAGGTGGCGCGGATCTCCGCGGGCAGGCCGGTCACTTCCCTTGCCGCGTCGTTTAACGGGAGGGCCCTCGCCTACGAGACTTGGGACTCCGTCACGCCCGTTAGACTTGCCAACGTCAGAATTGTCCCCGACGCGCCGCAGCAGTGCCTCCCGGTGGACGTGTTAGTGAGGGCCGGCGAGGCCGTCTACGCCTACTCGGTGTCTGGGGCGCAGGACGTGTTGGCGCCTGTGGGCAAACTGTCGGTGGAGCCCCAGTTTAAGTACCTTGGGGATGTGAGGTGTAGGCCTCTGAGGAACGTCACGCTAGAGGTCACTGGCGACTTGGCGGAGCCTGTGCCAGTGCGGTACGCCTTGGAGTACCGCGTCTCTGTGGAGCCCGCGGGCCTTGTCAAAGGGCCTGCTTGGGCCAGCGGCTCTGCGGTGTTTTACGCCGAGCCTAGGGTGGAGATCCCCGTCTACAACTCGCCTGTGTCGACCGGCGTCTTGCGGCTGGCGGGCTGGGTGGTGGATGGGAGGAGGCTGGATGTGCCGACGCCTTCTCTGACGGTGAACGTGGATAAGCCGATGTCCGTTAAGGCAGTTTACAGGGTGGAGCTCTCGCCGTACGTCCAGATAAACGCCACTGCTAGGCTTAGGCTCGACCTCGTGGTGGTGTTCGACGGCTCTGGGAACGTGGTGGCCTCTGGTCCCGCGCCCGAGGTCTCCACCTATCCTGTCTCCGCGCAGGGGGTGTACGTGCCGCAGGCCCTGGTCTCCACCTCTTGGCCTGCCTCTGTCAACGGCTCTACGCAACTGTGGGCCGACGTGGGGTCCACCGTGGTGTTTAAGGCGCCTGAGTTCTACGACTTTAGGAATGGGACTAGGCTGGCCTTCGTGGGGTGGGCTGGGCTGGAGTTTACGCCTGAGGAGCGGGCGCTTGAGGTGGTGCGGACTGTGCAAGGCCCAATCTCGCTTAGGCCGAAGTACGTGGTTCAGTACAGAGTGTGGACGGCGCCGCCGGCGTACGTGGCCAATCCGCCTAACGCCACTTGGGTGGAGAGGGGGGCAAACGTCACTGTGTCTATTCCCACGCCCATAGAGTCCAGGGGCAACGTCCGCACAGTGCTTGCCCAGTGGGTCGTAAACGGGCGGCCCGCCGGCTCGCAGGTGCCGCTGGTGGTTCGGGTGGACAGGCCGCTGAATATAACGTACACAGCGAAGAGGCAGTACCTCGTCTACTTCACCTCGGCCTACGGCCAAGTGCCCCCACAGATGTGGGTAGACGAGGGCGGCGTGGCCGGCGTCGTGCCCACGCCTATGGACGTCTGGTCTCCGCCGCCTCTGCACTGGGTGTTCGCCGGCTGGCGGGACAAGGCCACTGGCACCGTCTACAACTACCCACAGATGCCCGTGGTCGCCGCGTCCACCACCTTTGAGGCCGTGTGGAACCTAGACCCCGTCCCCCTGGTAGCCATAGGGGGCGGGGCGGCTGGCGCCGCGTTTCTCGTCTGGTTTATTAGGCGGAGGAGGATGGCTAAGCTGGCGGCTGAGGTAGAAAAGCTTTAAGCACAGTCTTCAGCGTTCTGACGAACTGGGCGTTTATCTCATGCGTGCCCACGGTTATTCGCACGTGGCCGGGGCCCAGCCTCTGCTCCTCGTCTCTCACCCACACGCCGTACTCCCTCAGCACGGCGGCGAGGCCAGGGGGGCCCTTGGCTAAGACGAAGTTGGCGTATGTGGGCCAGGTCTTTATCCCCAGTCGGGCGAGCTCCTCCCTGAGGTAGGCGGCGCCCTCTTTCACAATCTTCACCACCTCCCCCACGTAGCCTCTGTTGTACAATGCAGCGCGGGCCGCGGCGAGGGAGGGGAGGGACACTCTGAACCTCACGGTGTTGTAGTGGAGCCTGTACCCCGCGCCTGCGATGGCTGGGCTCACCCTCATGCCGGCGAGGAGGAAGGCCTTAGACATCGTCCTCACGACCGCCAAGTTCGGCCACGCCTCGGCCAACTGCGCGACGGTGACGCCGGAGAACTCGAAGTATGCCTCGTCTACCACCGTGGGCTTCCCCAGGGCCAGGACCTCCTCCACTTCCTTCGGCCGTAGGAGGAGTTGCCCCGTGGGGTTGTTTGGGTTGTCTATATACACGGCGTCTGCCCCCTTGGCTGCGGAGAGGAACTCGGCGAGGTCCAACTTAAACTCCTCCCCCCTGAGCGGGGTCTGGAGTAGCTCCACGCCGTGGAACCTCGCCTGGTCTTCGAATAGGAAGTAGGTGGGCGACACAACCGCCACCTTCCTCGCCCTGTGGAGTAGGTATTCGAAGAAGTCGTCTGCCCCCGGGAAGAGCCACACGTGGGCGGGGGACACGCCGGCGTACTCGGCGTAGAGGGCTCTGACTTCGTCGTACAGCGCGGCTGGCTGATACCAGTTGGCCACTGCCAAGGCCTGCGCCGCCGCCTCTACCACGTGCTGGGGCGGGGGTATTGGGACCTCGTTTTGGTCTAGCTTGATTACCCCGGCCGGGGGCGGCAGAGACATGCGTCGCCCATTTGGGGGGTTTATAAGCCTCTACGCCGTTATGAGCTCCTCGTCTGCGTGCCCCAGCGGCTTCTCCAGGGGCTTGCACATGTAGGGCCCGCACCTCTCGTAGCCCAGCTTTCTGTAGTACTCCCGCGCCCCCACACCAGATATGACAGCCATCTTGTGCGCGCCGAATTCCCTGGCCGCCTCCTCCGCCGCCGCCATGAGCCTCCGCCCAATGCCCATGTGTTGCCACCATATTCCCCTCTCCCCCACGGGCACCGCCGGGCCGTATACGTGCAGCTCTCTTACCAGGGCCGTCCTGCGGCTGAGCTCTGGGCGCCTGGGGGCGTGGGGCATCCTAAGCCTCAGTATGCCGTATAGAGTGTCGTCGGGCCCTACCGCTTCTAGAAACACCTCGACGCCGCCAGACGCCTCGTAGACCACCCTCTTAATCTCAATAGGCCCCGGCTCCACTGGCACCCCGTTGGCTAACTTGACCCCAACCTCGCGGCACCTAATCTCTACGCAGGGCAGGCCCACCTCGGCCATCTTCTTCAACACCACCTGCCGCATGTTGCCCCACCTTGGGCCATCCACCACATGGTGTAGAGGTATGTCGCGGCCGAGCCTCATGACTCTGGCCCACCTGGGGACAGAGGCGTAGATCTTGGCCAAGAGCTCTAGCCAAGTCTCCTCGTCGTAGCTCTTGTACTCGCCGCGCCTCCACTGCTCGTAGAGCTCAGTCCCCGGCACGACGTATAGGGGGTATATCTTGACGCAGTCCGGCATGTAGGCCGGGTCTGAGAACACTGTCTTGAACATCTCGAGGTCCCGGTCTGGGTCGCTCCCGGGGAGGCCGGGCATTAGGTGGTAGCACACCTTATACGCCGCGTCCTTTAGAAGGGCGGTGGCCTCCGCGGCCTCCCTGGCCCCATGACCCCTCTTCACCTTGGCCAAGACGTCGTCGTAGATGGACTGCACCCCCAGCTCCACCCTGGTGACGCCAAGCCGGAGGAGGAAGTCCACCTCCCCCTCGTCGACGTAGTCCGGCCGAGTCTCCACGGCTAGCGCCACCATTCTCAGGGGGGCGGCCTCGTTGCGCAGTTGTTCAAACTCCAGCGAGGGGGACTCCGCGGCCTTGGCCGCCCAGTTGGGGTAGTCGTTGAGCGCCTTGTAGACGTTTGCCACAAACCACTCCCTGTACCCCCGGGGCAGGGCGGAGAAGGTGCCTCCCATCACCACCACCTCCACTTTGCTGGGCGCGTGGCCGTTTTCGAGGTAGACTTTGACTCTGCCGGCGGTCTGGAGGTAGGGGTCGTAGCCGCTCCTCTTGGCCCTCAGCACCACTGGGCTGTCGGAGAGGTAGGACTTGGGGGCGTCTCTGGCAGTTGGGCAGAAAGTGCAACGGCCTGGGCAAGGCATGGGGTGCGTCATGACGGCCACGACGTGTACGCCGCTGGCGGCCCGGATAAAACGCAACGGCTTCTCCACGCCGGTGAGACTTTAGGGGTTTATACGCTTAAACCACCGGCGGTAGTGCACTGCGAGCGCCACATACGCCAGGGCCATTAACGCGAGGGAGTACGCCACGTATACCTCGGGGTCCAGCAACTTTAGCGACACGGCGTCCAGCGCCGTTGCCACCGCCTCGTTGGGCTCTTTCACATGGACGCGGGCCCACCAGCTGACGGGGTAGAGGAAGGGCCAAAGGGCGACGGCCGCCAAGTGCGCCAGGGAAACCGCCTTCTCTGCTCTGCTGACGCCGGGCGCGGCTATGTGCAACGCGGCGAGGCCCGCCAGGAGGAGGAAGTATTGGTAGTTGACACGCCAGTAGGTGGCCGTGTAGGCTAAGTACGCCAAGTAGGCAGAGGCCAGCGGACCGGCCCGCCTCGCTACGAGGAGCAGGGGGGCGTAGGCCGCCGCGGCCGCGATCCACCACGCGCGGATCGCCCACAGGTAGTCTCCGCCGGTCTTTTCGTGCAAGTACGTGGCCAGCGTAGTCACCCCGTTGAAGCTGTACACCACAGGGGGGTTGTAGTCGGGCGACGCCACCGACAGTGCCGCGTGGGCCCACGCCAAGAGGCTGCCGGGGCACGCCGCCTCGAAGGGCACTACGGGGACAAGCGCCCCTGCCGCAAACCCCGCGGCAAGTCTCAGCGACGGCGACGCGAGTGCGGCGAAGAGCGCGGCCGGGGCAACGTTGAGCTTCGTGGCGGCGGCTAGGCCGAGGAGGGCCCCCGCCCAGAAGCCGCCCCTCAGCCTCAGAGCGGCGATGAGGAGCGCGGCTGGCACTGGGTCTAACATGCCGTATATGGCCGAGGTGTAGATCACGGCTGGGTTTAAGTAGTAGAGGGCCATGGCGGCTGTCCTCCGCCAGGTGGGCCACCCCGCCCCGCTGGCATATATGAGGACGGCGGCCGCGGTGTCGAAGGCTATAAACAGCGCCTTGGAGGCGACGATCCAGTCCGAGGGCGCGTACACCCACTCGCCCACCTTCTCCACTGCGCCGGGCGCGAGGAGTCTGGCAACGGCCAATAGGGCCACTGCCAGCGGGCCGTAGGGGAATGGCCACGGGTATGCCCACCCCTCTGCCTCCGCGTTTTCTCCCCCCGCGTATTTATAGAAGCAGAGTCCGTGTCTGTACACGCTGTCTGCAAACCCAGCGAACTGCACCACATCGCTCCCCGCGGTGAGGGGGGCGAAGTACGCCCTTATGAGGAGGCCGGCCGCGAGGACTGCCGCTGGGGGTAGGAGGCGGGGCACTCCTTGAAATGAATATAAATATATGGCTTTGCGCCACGTGTGGATTGTCCTACTGCTTACAGCCGTCGTGGCGGCGGTGCTTTACCTAGCCTTTAGGCTCTTCAAGCCGGTGAAGGTCTCTCTAAGAGAGGAGGCGGAGCTCGAGGCCAAGTTGCTCGCCGCCTTGGCCAAGGGCCCTCTGTCAGCGGAGGAGACGGCGGCCGCGGTGGGCGCCGACGTGGGGGCTGTGGCCTATGCGCTTGGGAAACTGGCGAGGGAGGGGTACGTGGAGGCGGTGGGGGAGGGACGCTACGCGCTTAGACATGGAGTGGGCCAGGAGGGCTAGAGAGGCCTACTTGGCCATTGGGGAAGAGTACGAGGCCACTAGGCGGCGACCCCTCCCAGTGGCCGACTTTGGAGAACTTGGGCCCCGGGCCCTCGACGTGGGGGCAGGCCGCGGCGCCCAGCCCTTGTACATAGAGTGGGCGCACGGCTTTGTGGTACACTGCGACTTGGATAGGAGGCTTCTGCCGGGGAGCGACTCGGTGGAGTGCGAGGCGACTCGCCTCCCCTTCAGAGACGGCGCCTTCGACGTGGCCTACCTAGTGGCCGTCCTCCACCACATGCCCCGCGAGGCGGCCGGGGAGGCGCTGAGGGAGGCGAAGAGGGTCGCCCGGCGCGTGGTGGCCACGGTGTGGGCGCCGCCCAAGTGGCGAGGCCGCGAGGTGGGGCGGGGGGTGTGGGAAGTCCCCTGGGGGGATAGGGCCGTTAGAGTGTACTTCCAGTACGAGCTGGGCGACTTGGCGGAGGTGGCGCCGTCGCCGCCTCTCTCCATGGGCGTCTTGAAGAGGGGTGGGCAGTACAACTTCTACATACTCCTGTAGGGAGAGTAAGTTAAATACACACATCGAGTGTGGGCTATGGATCTTAAGAGGGCAAAGGCGCTAGGCGCAGAGCTGGCGGGGAAGCTACCGTGGCAAGAGATCGCCGACTCGCCCGCGGTTAGGTACTATACCGACTGGTCTAAGTTCGAGGGGTTTAAGCCGCTGGGGAGGCCCACCGCCGTTTCGGCGCGGCCTGGGCCTTGCGAGGTAGTGGTGCAGAACGGGGTCTTCGCCGGGGCTGGAGAGTGCGAGGGGGTGGAGGTAGAGGCGGCGGGGGAGGTGTTCAACTTGGCTCCCATCGATAGCAAGATTTTGGCCCTGCACGCCGCGGCGCTTGAGGAGGCCGTAAGGGTGAGAGTCAAGAGGGCCGTCCCTCTGCTCGTGGTCAAGCTGGAGGCCCTCGGCGAGGGCCACGTGGCCAGCCACGTGGTGTTGGAGGTGGAAGGCGGCGGCTCGGTGGTGGTGTACGCATCCAACGGGAGGGGGACTATGCACACAGTCGTTGTTGAGGGGTGGGCCAAGGCCCCCACAGAGTACATCCTCGTGTCTAAGGCAGAGGGCCCGCAGTACGTACATTCAGTATTCTACACGGCCTCCTCGGTGCAGGCCAGGCCGCTGGTCGTGGGGGGCGTCATGAACACTGTGCGAGAGGAGTACCGCATTGGAGAAGAGGCGGTTGCAGAGGCCATAGGCCTCGAGCTAGGCCTTGGGGAGGCCAGGATAGACCACGTCGTATCGCTTATAAACGACGCGCCGAGGGGTGTCGGGCGGGCGAAACTCTTCGCAGTGGCGGCTGACAAGTCCTTTGTCACTCAGAGGGCCGTGGGGAGGATCACTAAGCGAGGCGTCATGAGCGACAGCTCGGTGGAGGGGGTGGTCTTCATAGCTGGGGAAGGCGCCGTCGCCAACACCCAGCCCATCATACTCGTGGAGACGGGCGAGGTGGCTGGCGCGCGCCACTCCGCCGCCGACGCGTCGCTAGACGAGGAAAAGGAATTCCTCCTACGCGCCCGCGGCATAAGGAGAGAGGAGATCCCCAAGCTCCTCATAGCGAGCTTCGTCGACCAATACCTCGCCTCCCTCACCGACACAGCCGCCGAGTACTTGAGAAGAGCCGTCTTAGGCGAAGCGGCGGCCCATCTCGCTCCCGTAAGCGCCACTCCTCAACACACCGCACACTAGCCCCGTCACCGCTAGGCGGAGCTTAGTTTTTATCGCTAACTCTTGCCTCCGGCCGTGTTTGCTAGGCTACGCGCTTTATGTAGCCGGGCCTCGGGGTGTAGGCCTCGCCGTTGCGTATGAGCAAGTCGATTATGCGCTGCACCTCGGGGCCGGGTATGCCGAGCTTCTCTGCCTCCGCCTTTAAGAGGTCTAACTTGACTGGCCCCTTCTCGGTCTCCTCCAGCTTCTTTAACAGCTCTACTACGCGTATGTAGGCCTCGCGGCGGGACGCGGGGACTCCCGTGAGTATGGCGTCTATGTCAATGGCGCCGGACTCCACGTCTATGCCCACAGACTTTAGGAAGGCTAGGTAGAGGCGTATGGCCCTCTCGGCGTCTTCGGCGGTGGCTATTGGGGAGAGGCGCATCTTGGCCTCGGCGGTGGTCAAACGTATCAACGCCTCTAGCTGGCGCGCAGTTATGGCAATGGCCGTGCCCGGCCCCTGGTAGCGCCTCCTCATCTCTAGGTAGAATGCCTTTATCCTCTCCTTGGCCTCCTCGCTCAAGATGGGCCTCACGTACCTCCTGGCGTACATTATGTACTTGCGGAGGAAGTCAGGCCTGAGGACGTCTCTAAAGGCCTCGGGCGTCTTCCCCGAGTGGAGGTCTAGGATGTGGCCGGCCACTGCGGAGTCGAAGTCCTCCCGGGGCTCGTCCCTGATCACGAAGATGAGGTCGAAGCGGCTGAGGAGGGAGACTGGGAGGTCGATGTTCTCTGCCACAGTGCGGTTGGGCAAGTAGCGGCCGAAGGCCGGGTTGGCCGCGGCGAGGACGGCGGCTCTCGCGTTGAGAGTGGCCACGATGCCCGCCTTGCTTATAGACACCGTGTTCTGCTCCATGGCCTCGTGGAGGGCCACCCTGTCCTTGGCGTCCATCTTGTCTATCTCGTCGATCACCGCCACGCCCTTGTCCGCGAGGACGAGGGCGCCGGCCTCTAGGTAGAACTCCCCCGTGAGCTTGTCCCGCACCACGGCCGCGGTGAGGCCAGCCGCGGAGGACCCCTTGCCCGTGGTGTAGACGGCGCGGGGGGCTATCTTGGCCACGAACTTGAGGAGCTGAGACTTGGCGGTGCCCGGGTCGCCTATAAGCAGTATGTTGATGTCGCCCCTCACCCTCACCCCGTCTGGGTACACTATCTCATTGCCGCCGAAGAGGAGGCAAGCGATGGCCTCCTTTATCTCCTCGTAGCCGTATATAGAGGGGGCAATAGACCTCACTATGAGCTCCCTCACGTCGGGCCTCCTAGACAGCTCCAAGATCTTCTGCTCGTCCTCGCTAGTTATCTCCTCCACCAGCTCCTTGTTGGTAGTCTCCACGTGGACCCCCTGTATGTAGGAGGTGACTATGGGGGGCCTCCCCTTCCTCAACTCGCTCAAGGTGAGGTCCACTATGCCAGTCAGCGAGACTATGTCGCCGGGCTTCACAGAGTCTACCAAGTCGTCCAGGAGGACGACCTCGACGCTCCTCGGCAGTTGGCCAGGCGGCAGATCCTCCGGCCTCTCTTGCACAATCACCTTCTGCCAGTCGATATACTGGCTCAGCTCAGTCACAAGGGTGAAGCTCTTCGACGCGCCGCACCTGGGGCACTTGGCCGGGGGCTCCACGTGCCGCTCCAGCTCTTGCACAAGCTCAATCTCGTAGCCACACTGGGTACAGCGGTAGAGTGCCTTGTGAAGGAAGTGCTTAGGCGGAGTCTGCCTAGTCACAATCCCCTCCACCCTAATTAGCCGGCCGATGTACTCAGACCTCAACTTCCTAAGCGGAACCACAAGAGGCGAGCCCCTCACCCTGAAGTAGAACCTACGGAGCTTCTTAGCCGTCTCAGGGTCCTTCTCCTCCACCACCTCTTTGACCACCTTGTCCGCCTCAGGCAAGACTAGGCGAGGCCTCTCAATAAACAAGTCGGCAAGCCCCTTGTCGAACATCAAAATGTCGTGGAAGTCCACCTCAAGCGACTTCTTCTGCTGAATAATCATGTTGATGACCTCATCCGACACCTTCTCATTCGACGTAATAAACTCCCTAATCTTATCCCTCAGAAGATCAAGCTCAACCTCAAGCACACACCTAGACGCGCAGGAGTTAAAAATTCACCAACCCCCACTGTAGTAATATCATCGGGGGCACAGTTGCCAGAAGCGGCTAGTTGAGGCGCCGTAAATTTGCCTCTGGGAGACAGCCTTGCGATATGGTTAAGTTTAGGTAGCCTCCAGAGTGAGTGACCCAGTATGTAACTTTCCAGTTTCTAAAGGAGAAGTCTAGCCTAGTGACGTTGTTTCCCACATTTGTAGCAATTTTAGCGTCCGTTGTGTTGTATAACACAACAGGCGTAGGCGCATGGTTTTCGACAGAAATTTTGCCAGACGATGTACGGACGCACTGCGGATTGGGATTGTATGGTGATAGATACAGTGGAACGTTGCCAACATAGACCACTACTATTGGTTCTACATAGTTTTTCCAATCCAAGGCGTAGACTACAGACCTCTCTGTGTAGTTTATAATTCTTGAATTTACAGGCATCTCTTGATATACTATGCGGCTACCCCCCACTCCATTGATTATGATCGTTCTATTTAACACTTTGAAGTACGCAGTCCAGCCGTAGGGCTTCGATGTTGTGATGTTTATACAGTAGTTGCAGTCGCCTCCGAAGGGGAGGAACCTGGCTTGCACCCACGCCTCAGATGTTATGTTTAATCCGGCGAGGGCGAGGAGGGACACGTTCATTACTACGCTGACGCGGTATCTGGCCGTGACGTTCCTAAACGCGGTAATCAGCCGGAAGTCGTCCAGGAGTATTGAGGAGCCGCCGGCGTAGAGCCTCGCTGTGAGACCTTGCAGGCTGGACGACGACCCGTTGGGCATGGGCCTGAGGCAGGCGGCGGCGTAGAAGTAGCGGGGAACGCTGAGAAGAACCCAGCCGTTGCCGTAGGAGAAGCCGCTGGGCAGTAGGACGGAGAGCCCCAGGGCGCCTCTGTTGAGGGCGAAGAACGCGGCCGAGGCGTTGGCCGCCTGGGCCGTCTTGTTCACGTGGAGCCAGCGCGAGTAGAGCTCTGCGTTGGCCGCGGCTGGGAGGGCGTACAGCGCAGAGCTTCTGCTGTAGTTGAGAAGAGTGACAACGCCCATGTAGTCTACGTACGAGGAGAGGGCCTCCACTGCCTTAGAGACGTCGCGCGAAAAGACGCCGTATGCCGCCCTAACGCCGCCGTGCCAGGAGAGGCGGAAGTCGCCGACTGAAGCAACAACACGGCCAAGACCGCCACAGCTATTATCAACGCAGTGAGAAGTATCGCCTGTCCCCTCACGCTTCTCCTAGCGCCCCTCATCCCCACACCACTACGCACACCGCTGTGCCGTTGGGCAGAACTGTGGCCACGGCTATGGAGAACCTAGGCGCATGCGGCGATTGGCAGATTCCCCCACTGGCCTAGTCACATTGACGCTGGCAAGGGGGTCAATGCTCTCGGCCTCCCTCTGCGCTTGTTCAACAGCGCCGCTCCAGTCCTCTTGTAGCTTGAAGAGGAAGTCCGGCGACGAGGCCAGCCTGACGGCGAAAGTGGACAGCTCTGCAAACCTCCCCCTCTCGCTGGCTTGTACAGCCACGGAACTCGGCGAGGCGTAGTTGTACATGGCGAAGACGAGGCCGAGGATCCACGCCGATATTATCAACTCTAACACCCACCTCATCTCTTAAACACCCACAGCTCCACTAAGTAAGTCACTTCGCCGGCGTCTGCCACAGTTTTGGCATACGATGTCACAAGCGACTCAGGCCTCCTGTCGGTCCAACGCCTCCAAGTGGCGAAGTGGATCTCCGTCAATGGCGGAAGGCCGCCAGCCAGCGGCATTACGATCACGTCCCGCTGGGGGATTTCGCCGCATTGTTGCGGATTGCCGTTGCTGTTGCGCTCCACTACGGCTATTATGAACTTGGCGCGGCCCACGGCGCTCCACGGCACGAGGCAACCGCCCCTATCTATTCCCGAGTTGTCGCAGACATTGTTGAGGTTGAAGCTTGAGCCAGGGTTTATCCTCACGTTTTGGTACAGGGGGACGGTCTGGCCGCCCAGAAAGAGACCAAAGTACCTCAGCCCAAGCGCCTGGACGCCGCCTTGACTACAACCGCAGAGTCTGCCCCCGCCCTGCCCCGCGTTCTGCAACAGCTTGGAGTGCACCACGTAGACGCCGGCGCCCGGCCTCGCCACGAGGCCCACCAGCGACACGCCGCCCCCCTCGCCGTAGGTATAGTTGAGACCCCTTAGAGCCATCCCCCTCACGTAGGCAAAAGCGAAGAGGAACTCGCCAGGAACTGTAACACTGGCAAAGCCGTCTTCGTCGGTGTAGCCTCCGAATGATATAAACTGGGGCGAGACGGGCGAATCGAAGACATTCTGCGGTGGGTTGGGGCACTGGGGGTTGCCGTTTGTCTGAGATGCGGTAAAGGTTACATATATGTCGGGCCCCTTTGCATATCCGCTGTAGCTGGTCGGCTGACTCGGAAGCCTAAAGGTCTGACACGCCACGTCCCCCGGCCTCACCTGTATATTGGCTGTGTTGTTCACGTAGCTTCCCAAAACCACTGTGTTGATAATTGTCGTGGCCGTGCCGCCGTTGTAGAAGGCGAGGAAGAGGTACCACGTGGTCGTGCCACCCCGCCTTTGCCGGTACACTTTTGCGTCTAGTACTCTTACGTCGTAGAGCGCGCCGCTACTTTGGCCGAAGTATACCGCTGTGAGGTCGTAGCGGTAGACTCCGGGCGGATCCACTTTTAAGTACACCGTGTTTGACTCATTCCAGATCTTTACGTTGAGGGCTGGCCTTATCCGTAATTCAATGTCGTACTTGTCCCACTCGTCGCCAAAGAGGGAGCGGAGGATGCGCACGTACACGTCTGGGCCAATTGACTGTTGTTGCGGCCAGCCCCATGTGTATATCCCGTAGCCAAGCCTCGTCACAGGGTAGTCGCCCTGCGCCGTATTTATGACACACTGCAACATGTCGCCGGTGTCCCCGGCTGATGCCAGCGCCATGATCTTGTGCGGGTCGAGCATTCCTGGGAGCTTAGCGTCGGCGAGGCCGAAGTCGCGTACCTCGCTGAGGCTGGCCCATTCAGGCGGGTCGCCGGCGTGCTCCACTATCTTCTTTAGAACCTCCTGGGCGTCTAGCTCCGACGCCGCCTTGACAGATGCTTGGGCTGTTGCAGTGGGGTAGTAGTACATGAGGATGAATACTCCTAGTACAAAGAGTGCCAAGAGGGAAAATGCTATGAGCATGTCTATCGATTCCACGTATGGAAGAAGGCTTGTCTTTTAAATATATTGTGGTGTAGGTGGCAGACTATACGGGGTGGGTCGTCACTTCTTGGCGAATACTACTTGTCTTACGTAGGTGGGCGCGGGCATTTTCCACACAGTGTAGCAACCCGGCTTGGACAAGTTGATGAGGCCGGGGCCGCATCTGCACTGGGCGAGGGGGGTGTTGCCCTCTGCGCAGATGGATACGCCGTAGATGGACGTGACGTTATACACAGCCTTGGACGCCTTTGTAATAGCCACACCGGCGCCTCTGTATGCCGTTAAGTCGACGTAGACTACTAGGACGCCTTTCTCGTTTGTCAACGTGACCTCGTAGTAGAAGGCGTCGAAGGGTGGGGAGTAGAGTGGGAGAGATGCAGAGAGGTTGAACCGGCGCACGTTGGGCAAGAGGATGGAGGCTACGCCGACGCGGAGCTGGTTGGCCACGGAGTCTGCCAGCGTCTGAGCCGCCGCGTTGGCTTCGTCTTGGAACACCGCCTGTGCCTGCATGTTGACGATGTAGGCTATTATCAGTGAAAGGACGCCGACGAAGGATAGGGCTATTGCCGTCTGTATGGCGTTCATCGCATCTCAATGCGGACGTTTATTACCAACACGTCGCTGACGCCTTGTAGAGAGAAGCCGCTGGGGTTGCAGCGGACTGGGGAGGTCAAGTTGTAGTAGATAAATGCGCCTGTGGCTCCCTGTGCGGCTGTGTAGGTTATGTTGTACACGACGGCTATATTCCCGTACTTCACCACGCGGGGCACCATGGAGATCGTCGTGCCCCAGCCCCTCACCGCGATTGGCGAGTCCGGCGCCTCCACTACTCGGCCCCAGGAGACTCCTCGATACATTCCGAAGGCTGACAAGTAGGGCGACTTGTACACAAAGGTGGTGTTGTAGACGGGCTTACCGCCGCAAGTGCCGATCTGCCCTACTATGTATGTAAGAGAGCCGAAGCGGAGGTCTGGCACTCTGAGGACGCGTTGTGCAAAGGCGGCTCCCATATCGCTTTCGAGAGAGTCTGCCAGCGAGTTTAAGAAGGCTGTTACAGCGCGCGTCTCGGCGATCCCTTGGTAGTAGTAGATCTGTTGCAGTACGACGGGCACAGCCGCAAATATTGCAAGTAGTGCAAATGATGTTATTACTAAGGTCTCCAGCGCCTGCATACTGCCACCGGCTTACCTCCCACCTTCACAGAGGGAACATTGCAGAGTTTTAAATGTTATACGGTGTAGAAGCCTATGAACACCGCTCTAAATGTTTTATTAACGATTTAAAGACGTAGCGTGGAAGTCTCTGAGCTTCCTTTGGACGCCAGGCTCGTTGCCGTGCTTAAGGAGCGTGGGGTGGGGCGGCTGTTTCCGCCTCAGGTAGAGGCGGTGAGGGCCGGGATTTTCGACGGGAGGAGCGTCTTGTTGTGTACGGCGACTGCCTCGGGGAAGTCGCTTTTGGCCGAGGTGGCGGCGGTCAAGGCGGGCTTGGAGGGGCGCATGGCGCTCTACGCTGTGCCCCTCAAGGCTCTTGCCTATGAGAAGCTTGTCCACTTCTCCTACTACAGGGGGCTTGTAAAAGTGGGGGTGTCTACTGGCGACTTTGACTCAGACGACAGGCGGCTTCACGAGTTCGACGTGGTGGTGGTTACGTATGAGAAGTTGGACAGCCTCCTGCGCCATAGGCCGAACTGGCTCGGGCTCGTGGGCGTTGTGGTGGTGGACGAGATTCACTACCTGGGGGACCCGAGGAGGGGGCCCGTTCTCGAGTCTATTGTGGCTAAGCTGAGGCACCTCGGCCTAAAAACCCAGTTCATCGGCTTGAGCGCCACTGTGGGGAACGCGGGGGAGGTGGCGGCATGGCTTGGGGCTAGGCTTGTGGAGTCTAGCTGGCGGCCGGTGCCCCTCAGAGAGGGTGTGTACCACGGCGGGGTGATCCGCTTCTCCGACGGCTCCATGCAACGCGTGAATGCGCCGGGGGACGCGGAGGTGGCCTTGGCTGTGGACGCGGTGGCAGGCGGGGGCCAGGCCCTGGTCTTCACCAACAGCAGGAGTTCCACCGTCAGGCTGGCCAAGGCTGTGGCGAAGGCTATGGAGACGGCCGGCCTTGTGCCGCGGGGGGCCAAGGCGCTGGCTGAGGAGGTGCTCAGGGCGTCCTCTAGCAAGATCATTGGCAGAGAGCTCGCAGACCTTGTGGCGAGGGGGGTGGCGTTCCACAACGCGGGGCTTGAGCTAGAGGTGAGGAGGCTTGTGGAGGACGGGTTTAGAAGGGGCTTGCTCAAGGTGGTGGTGTCTACCACGACTCTGGCGGCTGGAGTCAACCTCCCGGCGAGACGCGTGGTGGTCGCCGACTACGAGCGCTTTGACCCAGCGCTTGGCCGCGAGGAGATCCCCGTGCTTGAGTATAGGCAGATGGCGGGGAGGGCAGGGAGGCCTGGCCTAGACCCATACGGCGAGGCCGTCCTCGTGGCGAAGAGCAAGGGGGAGGCGGAGTACCTAATGGAGCGCTACGTGAGGGGACAGGTGGAGGGGGTCCGCTCCCACATCTTGACTGAGCCCAACCTCAGGGCCCACGTGCTGGGCGCCGTGGGCGGGGGCTACGCCAAGTCTCTAGATGACCTCGTGGACTTCTTCTCCAACACCCTGGGCGCGGCGCAGATGAAGACCTCTCTCAGGTTGTCTATCCTCAGGTCTAAGATCGGCGGCGTGGTGGAGGAGTTGGTGGAGTGGGGCTTTCTCGAGAGGGATGGCGACTTTGTATACGCCACGGAGCTTGGGAGACAGGTGGCTAGGCTTTACCTAGACCCAGAGGTGGCCGCCGGCTACATACGGCTGATAAACTCGCTGAGGGCGGGGAACGTGCCTGCCTACCTCTACTTGGTGTTGACCGCGCCCGACTTCCCCAGGGTGAGGAGGGGCAGGGCGGACAAGCGCGTGGTAGAGGGAATCCTCGCGGCGTTGGATGTGGAGGAGGACGAGGAGTTTGAGGACTTGGCCCGGACCGCGTCTATGCTCATGGCGTGGATTGAGGAAGTCGACGAAGATGTGATATATGAGAAGTTCGATGTGGCTCCGGGCGACTTGAGGGTGTACGTGGATTTGTTCCAGTGGCTTGGCAACGCCGCGGCCAAGCTTGCGCGCCTCGTGGGCCGCGAGGAGCACGGGAGGGGGCTTGAGGTGGTCACGGCGAGGGTGGTGTACGGGGTGAGGGAGGAGCTCTTAGGCCTAGTGACCTCTCTCAGGGGGGTGGGGCGCGTCAGGGCCCGCACGCTCTACAACTTTGGCTACAGGACGATTGAGGACATCGCCAGGGCTACCGTTAGAGAGATTGCCTCGTTGCCGGGCTTTGGGGAAAAGCTGGCGGAGTCTGTGATTGAGCAGGCTAGGCAGATGCTGGCCGAGGGGCTACGGGGGGAGGTTTAGGCCTTCTGCGAGGTCTAGTATGCCGAGTTTCTCCAGCGTGGCTCTGCGCGGCGCACCGGTGGCCGGGTCCCACCCCATTTCCTCGTAGTATTCGCGCCTCATGAGCTCCACGTCTTCCTCTGTCATTTTTACGTCTGAGAGTGGGCCCTCTCTGGGGTACTCCAGGGCCCTCTTTGGCAGTTTCCACTGGGTGGGTTTTACACCCTCTCTTATGTTGAATAGCTGGCGCATTGTCTGTATTCTGTGGCCCACCTCTAGCAACTCCTGCGGCGTAAATTTGAGGCCGGTGAAGGCGTATATCAACTCCACGTAGGGCAACGTGCGGAATACCACTTGAGACGAAAATGCGCAGAACCCCAGCGAGTTTTCCACCTGAGCCGCCTTCGCGTACACAGCCGCTATTCTGCCCTTGTCTTTGTAGGCGTACTTTTCTACTTTGCCAAAGTTTATCCCAAAGTCGAACTGTGTCCACGTAGATCTGCCACCTTCTCCCATGAAGTGTACGCCGCCGGCTGTGTGCCTCGCCGGGGTTGGGTCTGCCACATACGTCACCGCTAGGCCCGGCAGATATTTCACGTGATGCGCCGGGAGCTCTTGGCCGCCAACGTGCATGGCATACTCACACGCGCCTTTGCCAATTATTTCACAGGCCTTTTTCACCCCCTGGCCCAAGACTCTGCCTATCCCCTCGCCTTTTCCAATGAGCTCCACCAGCCTTATAACCGCCTCGGCGTCGCCCCACTTCAGTGGAAAGCCCACTTCGCGCTCGCTCAATACCCCCCTCTCGTAGAGCTCCATGGCAAAGCCCACTACGTTGGCCGTGGAGATGGTGTCAAGGCCGTAGAGGTTGCAGAGCTCGTTTATATACACCACGGAGTCGCGGTCTAGGTTTAGTAGCGCTGGGCCAAAGAGAGAGGCGGTTTCGTACTCAGCTCTGTGGCCCTCCACTTCTCCATACTTGGTGCGGCTTTTAATCAACGCGCCGCATGCCACAGTACACGAGGCGCAGGCATACGGCTTTACATTATCCTTAATGAAGTAGTCTGCCTTATAGACATCTGCCAGCCTTTTCACCTCCTCGTAGCCCAGCCCCCTCCAGTTGTACAGAGGCGTGTCGCCGGAGAGTATGCTGGGCTCCAGCGTGTACAAGGTCCCATACTTGTGCCAAATTTCCGCCGCCCTGGCGCGGGGACCCTTCTGTAGCTGGACTATTTCCACAATTTTCTGCCTCAGAAGATCTCTGTCGTAGACCTCGACGCGCTTGTCTCCAACTGCTACCACGGCCTTAAGCCTCTTGCTCCCCATAACTGCTCCAAGGCCCGACCGCCCCAGAGCCCTACCGTACTCGTTTATAATAGCCGCCACCAACTGTTGCTTCTCCCCGGCGGGGCCTATGGATACCACTTGCGCCCCCCTGTGCCTCCGCCTAAGCTCGTCCTCGGTCTCCTTCGTCGTCTTCCCCCACAGATCTGCCGCAGATTCTATGTACACCTCGCCGTTCTCGATAAGTATGTAGACGGGCTTCTCAGAAACGCCGCCAATGAAAACTGCGTCAAACCCAGCCTCCTTAAGCTTGGGGCCAAACCTCCCACCAGCGTTTGCGTCTCCCCAGCCGCCGGTGAGAGGCGACTTGCCCACCGCCATAAACCTCCCTGCGAGAGGCACGTTGGAAAGATTCAACAATCCTGAGACAAATCCAAGCACATTGCCAGGGCCCAGGGGGTCCGCGCCCTTCGCCATTCTAGAGAGGAGAAACCAGGCGCCAAGCCCCACACCGCCCAAAAACTTTTTATAAACCTCCTCCCCCAACTTTATCTTCTCAACGCGCCCAGTTGAGAGATCAATATATACAACGGCACCAGCCACACCATACATGAAAAAGAGGGAGGCCCCCTTTATAACACTTAGCTCATAAACAAAGCCGACCATAAACCCCATGTACGAAGCCATAGAGAGACCTCTTCCAAAGCCCTCCTCCGCCGACTACGCCTCTGCCCGCCTTTTGGAGGCTTTGGTGGAGGCTAGGCTGGCCCTTGACTTCCTCAAGCGTGGTCTTACTCGCAACGCGGCTGGAAAGGCCTTCCAGGCGTGGAGGGCTGTGCTGGCGGTCCTCCTCAAGCTTGAGCTAGAGCGGCTGAAGGCCTTGGCAAAGACAGAAGAGGAGAGGAGGTGGCTAGAGGAGAGGGCGGTGCCCCGAGTCCCCACTACGAAGATGATACAGCTTTCGCAGATGTTGAGAGAATTGGGGTACCGAGATGTGTCTGCGTGGACGAATTTGGCGCTAAATCTCCACGACTACCAATACCACGGACCAGACCCAGACATGGCGTTGATCAAGTACCGCACAAGGGAGGAGGCGGCGAGGGCAGTGGTAGAGCTTGTATCAGCCGTGGTTGACTATGTGCAACGCTTGAGGGAAAAGGTGCAGTTTAGTGAGGAGGTTGAGAAGGCGCTAGAAGGCGTCAGGGCTGAGTTGGCTGTATTGTGACTATGTTGTATCTGCCCGCCACTTTTAGCATTGTGGTGTAGTGGCCCATCTCCTCCAAGGCCTCTTCCAGCCCCTCGCCGCTTTGCACCTCCGCCAAGAAGTAGTAGTCCCAAGGGGAGAGCTTCGTGGGCCTGGAGTATATCAGGGTCATGTTTATCCCGCGCCTCGCGAGGGGGCCCAGCGCCTTGTGGAGCGCCCCGGGGACGTTTGGCACTGCGAATATGAGCAACGCCCTCTCCCCCACGCCGCCTTCTCGCGAAACTACTGCGAACCTCGTGTAGCTCTCAGCGTCTTCAACGCCGCAGGTCTTCTCCACGCCCTCCAACGCCTTTGGAGAAGCTAAGACGGCGCAGTTGTCGCATTTCTCGAACTCCCTAACCGCCTCCGATGTCGACGCGGTGTAGACCACCTCTGCGCCTAGGGCTTGTAGCGCTCTGCGCGCCTGCGCCGCCGCGTGGGGGTGCGTATAAACAACGCGCGGCACGCCCTTCTTCGCTAAGCAGAGCACAATCCTAAGCTCGCCCATTGCCACAATCTTCAAGTCGTGGGTAGCCAAGGCGTCTACGGTCTCTCCCACGGGCCCCTCTAGGCTGTTTATAAATGGGACCACTCCGTACAACGCGTCGCCGGCCTCAACGGCCTTAAACACGTCGGTGATTGTTTTAGCCGGTTTATACACGCCGTGGGGAAACAGCGCGACTGCCGCCTCCCACGTGAATGAGCGCTCTGGGCCGAGGTATGCCACAGTGGGCTTGTGCAATTTGCCGACCTCGGCAGCTATGGCTGAGGCGAGGGGGCCGTCGATGAGCGGCGGGACGTTGTATTTTGCCCGCTCTTTAAGCAGTTCGTAGAGCCTCTTCTCTAGTTCTAGAACCCCTGCATTGTTGCCACAACCACTACGGTATTTATCTTTGTTGTCGCAATTATTTATAGCTGGCGTAGTGTTGCCGTGTTGCTTACACATGTCAAATTCGACGAGTGGCCTGCCAAGGCGTTGAGAGAAATGGGCGCGGAGGCTGTGGAGGGGGTGGGCGCTTGGGAAGACCTACTGCTTGTGCACAGCGAGATCTTTCTGCGAGCCGCCAAGAGAGCTGGCGAGCGCCCGCTCTTGGCCGTTGCCGTGGCTAACGCCGCCTTGGGCAAGAGACAGGCGGTGTTTTACGTAGGTGGTACAATGATGGCGGGGCCTCACGCGGCTAGAGGCGGCCACTTCTTCAACGCCGTTGTCTATATAGCGAGGAAGCTCGGCGCCGCTGTTGTGTCTATAGACGGCCACTTTCCGCGCGGCACGTGGGAGGCGCATATGGAGTATAAATTTCCGCTGTATTTAATATACGGCGGCGCCGACGGCCCCCCTCAGAGGTATATACATAGGCGTGGACACAAGGCAGTGGCCATTCCCATGCCGCCTGGCGCCGGGGACAGGAGCTTTTGGCTGGCCATATCCCACGTGCTAAAGGCGGAGGGACCCTTGGCGATACACCTTGGCTTTGATATACATAGGGAAGACCCCACGGGGCACTTCTTCGCTGGCGAGTACCTCTTCTACAAGCTTGGGGAAGCGCTTAGGGGGCGGCAGTTCTACATATCTATAGAGTGTACCTCTACGCCTAAGGTGTTCGCCTCGGCGTTGGGGAGCCTTTTGGCGGGCGTCGCTGGCAGAGGAGCAGAGCCGGCGCCTGGCGAGGAGAGCGGAGAGGCTTTGCGCGAAGTGAGGCGCGTTGTAAGTAGTGTTTTTAAAAAATAGGGTTACAGCTCTTCGTGGAAGATTACATAAAGAAGGCAGAGGCGGCGATAAAGATGTTGGCAGCTGAGGCTTTTGAGAAATTGGAAAAGAAGAAGAGGCTAGAGCTACAGGACGCCATAGTGCTAGCGCTTTACGTAAACATGCGGAAGGTGGATCAGCTTAGAGAAGATGTCGACGGCGTACTGCGCGCCTTCCGTAGACTAGACGAGTTAGTTGACGTAGTTAAACAACTTAAGTCGGCGGTGGAGGCACTGCAGAAGAGCCAGACGTCTGACGACGTGGCAAAAGTCCTCAGAGAGGTCTCCACAAAGCTAGACCAAATACTGCTCGCGGTAAGCTACAAGGAGGTAGAAACGCGGCCAAACGAGGCGGGGCCCCATCACTAATCAGGCCGGGTTCTATCTTTCACGAGTCAACAAACCCGCCTAATAGGCTGGGTGAGATAATTTAAAACGTTTATCTTCCCCGAGGCCGTGGAGGTTTTCTCCCGTTGCACCTCTTTTACAGACCTGGTGGCGGGGTCGCCGGAGGAGAGGGAGTTTCTGCAGTGGCTTATTACGGCGTTAGACGCGCCAGGCGTGTGGTTTCACCTCTCGCCAGTGGAGGTGCTCTACTGGCGCGACGTGGGCACTAGGCTGGAGGTGGGGGGCGCCGAGTTGCGGGGATTGGCAATGCCATATTCAAGGGGCGCGGTGGTGGAGGGGAGGCTGGTGCCAGTGGACGGCGACGTGGAGGGCAACATAGCCGTGGCTGAGTTTCCACAAGACTTAGACGACGCCAAATACGTCGTAATAGACGCGGCGAGGCGGGGGGCGGCGGCGGTCATCTTTACGGGGTCGCCGCCTAGGCGGGTGGTGGTCACCAGCGAGCTTGGGTTTAAGCTAGACTCAGCGCCGCCGCCGGTGCCCGTCGCAAGCATAGAAGGCGTCAAAGGCCTCTTAGGCGAGAGAGGCCGCCTCGAGGTAAATGTACAGACTAGGGTCACGTATAGCTACAGCTTAATCGCCTTTAACAGTTTTGAAAATACCCCAATGGTGTCTGCCCACTGGGACCACTGGCTGTCGGGGGCCACGGACAACTGCGCCGGCGTAGAAGCCGCCGTGGTGGCCTTCAGCGAGCTAGTAGCCGAGGACGTGCCCATAGCGCTTGGCCTCTTCACCGCGGAGGAGGGGGTGGCGCCCCACGTGCCCTCCTTCTACTGGGCGTGGGGGTCCTACAACTACCTAAGGCGGTGGCGCCCCACTTTCCTCGTCAACATAGACGTAGTGGGGGTTGGCACTCCGAGGATATACGCGCCCCCCTACTTACACGGGCAGCTGGAACGGCTCGGCCCCGTGGAGAACCCGCAGGCCTACTTCGACAGTGTACACTACGAGAGGTGGGGGCTTCCCTCGGTCACCATTTCCTCTCTGTGGGACACCTGGGGCGTGTACCACAGCCCCCTAGACAGCCAGGCTGACTATGAGAACGTCCTGTACGCCGCAGATTTGGCCAAGAGAATTGTAAAAATAGGTCCGGCAACTCCCAGCGTAAGAGTGGAGGAGTATGGGCTCCCCCCGGTGGAGGACCCACACGAGGCGTGGTCCCTCGTCTACAACTACTTAACTCTATTCAAGGACTTCTCTCACTCAGACGTGGCATATGTAAACGTCTTTGAGACGCTAAAGAGGGGGTCTGAGTACCGCCGTATAGACGTATTCGGCGGCCCCACCCTCTGCGTAGGAGACTGCTCCCACGCATTGGAGGTGTATAGAGAGGCGGCGGCGCTAGGACTGTTGCATTTTCTCTAAGACCTTCCTAATATACGTAGAGGAGAGGACGTGACCATATCCATCTCTCACTGTGGATATTACAATCACCTCCATCGGCCTAAGCCCCCTCTCCGACCTCAAGTCGTTGATCTGTAGAGCGCGCGGCAGAGTCTCCACACTGGCTACAATGGCCTCAAGCCTGGGGTCAGCAGCGGCGGGGCCGTAGGGATCATTTATCTCTGCGTACACCACCTCCTTCTCGGGGGCTATAAGGCTGACTAAGTTCTTCAAATTGGCAAGTCTCACGGAGAAGGGCTTGACTTTGTACTGCTTATAGGAGGAGGCAAAGGCGTCGCTAGTCAAGCCTATTAACACCCTCTCCCCAATCAACGTGGCTGTGGCCAACAGCTTTATGTGGCCGCTGTGCAGAGTGTCGAAGGTGCCCCCCAAGACGACATTCTTGAATTTAAGTTGCACGCATTATTTAACTCGTGTATATTAATGTGGCCCACGTCGTCTCTACCCTGGTAAGACTAAACCCAAAGGCCCTCGAAGCCTCGTACCGAGAACGCGAGGCCGTATGCGAGCCCGCGGCGCCCCCCTTCGCCGTTAGACTAGACGGAGTTGGATTTGGCAAACGTCTAAGGGACTTCCCACACCCCCGGAGCAGGGTTGTACACGAGGCTCTGGTAGATACTGCAAAAACGCTTGCGGCTACGTACGGCGCAGATCTTGTACACGTGGTAAGCGACGAGATAAACCTAATTTTCCTGGGGCAAGCCCCCTATGGGGGGAGGACGTTCAAGATAGTGAGCGTGCTGGCGGCGCACGCGGCCTCTGAGCTCACCGCCAGACTCGCCAGGCCGTTGCACTTCGACGGGAGAGTGATAAGGCTAAGAGATAGGTGCGACGCCGCGACATATGTCTTGTACAGGGCGAGAGTCGGGCTAAACAACTACGTGGTCCAGTTGGCCAGAGGAGCTGGGCTAATCAATTCACATACGCCGCATATAGAGGAACTCCTCCCCAAGGTCGAAATTGCGGACTTTGAGCTGGCGTGGGGGTCGACCATGAAAAAGGAGGGAGGTTATAGGCGAGAGGGGCTATGCGAGGCGTTGGTTGCCCTATGCGATGTATGTACTAGCGGTACTTCTCCTCGAGGTATTTAACCAAATACTCCGCGTTGTAGGCCTCGCCGAAGCTCCTCGTCAAAAGCTCCTTGGGCGGGTAGACGGCGCCCCACCTGTGGATCTTCTCCCTCAAGTACTCCTTTATGGAGGCGAAGTCGCCGTCGGCGAT